>WNGG01000217.1_pt1 | contig 58303 bp, 56 predicted proteins | sample 5400661 | NCBI WGS metagenome assembly WNGG01 (sample SAMN13153372, study PRJNA577476) | soil metagenome | isolation source: 100 cm soil or saprolite under Garry oak tree replicate 1 | place: USA:California | collected 2016-06-15
CCAGCGCCTCCGGACGCCTCCCGAGGTTCGTGAGGGCGTCGCCTTTCATCTCGAGCGCCGCGGCCTCGTTCGGCCGAAGGCGTAGGAGGTCCTCGACCGACTCGAGACACTCCCGCCAATGACGCTCCTCCATGTGGAGCCGGGCCACCGCGCGCAGCGAGTCGACGTTCCTCCGATCCTTGGCCAGGATCCGCCGATAGGTCTCCAGCGCTTCGGCGTGCTGGTTCAGCCTCTCCTGGCATCGCGCCTTGCCTTGGAGGGCCGGGACGTATTCGCCATCGAGCCGCAACGCTTCCACGAATCCGACGAGCGCCGCCTCGTAATTGCCCGTGCCGACGAGCGCCGCCGCTTTCCGGACCAAACTCTCGGAGGTCTCGGGCTCTCGAATGGTCGCTCGAGGCGCGGGCCGCGGCACTGGCGAGGCGGCGGGCTGGATTGGAGGTGTCAGTGCTTGGATCACCGGAGCGGTGACCGGAGGCGGGGGAGGCGTCGACGGGGCCGGCGGTGGCGGCTCGACGAAGCTCGACTTCATCGGCACGGACCGGGCCGTCGGCGGCGCATCCTGGATCGGGGCCGAAGGATCGTAGAATCGTTCGCCGGAATCGATTTCTGCGGCGGAACGAAGGCTGGTCATTTTCGTCCGGTCGCGGATCGGTCGGAGGACGAGCCACCAGCCGATCTGGGTGGCCCCGTACAGGAACACCAGGACCGGGACCGTTGAGAACAATGTCGGGATAATGCCTTTCTGAAGATCGAACGTCACCAACGTTGAAACGTTTCGCAAGTTCAGGAACACGAGGGACCAGCTCGCGTACTCGGCCCACATCGACGGTTCGATGCTCAGGACCACCCGCTGCCCCGTCGTGAGCGTTTGGTTTGCGCTTGCGCTCATATTGTCTCGTCTCACCTCGACGGACGCCGCGCCGTTCGTCACGCCGACCATGGCATAGGTGACGAAGGTCAAGCCGAGCGCATCGGGGCTCGTGAAGGTGACCACCTCGCGTCCGTAGGGCTGCAGCGAGACGACCTGCAGCGGATCGGAGAATAAGGTCGTCGCCAAGGAGGGCGTGACGGCGAGGAGCAAAGCGATCGAGAGCCCGATTGCGAACGCCGCCGTGCGGAGTGCCCGCGTCATCGAGGACTTCGCCATCAGGAACCGTTGGTTGTCGCGCAACGCGTGGCGGATCTCAAGGTTCCGGAGAAACAACCCGATGATCGACGCCGTCAGGCCCATGATCAGGGCGACCTCGAGGATCCCGTTGACGGGCAGGAAGAACGGCTTCAGGCTTGCGCCTTCCCCCTGCAAGCGCACGGAGATCAGGAGGATCGCGAGCGCGAAGAGGCCTGCGAAGATCGCCTTCCGGATGCGGCGGATACGGAGGAGACGGTCTGTTCCCTGGAGTCGATCGTGGTAACCCGACATGGGCGACTAGGCCTCTGGCACGACGGTTGCGAGTCCCCTAGCCGCGAGGAAGATGGCCAGGTACTGCGGAACGTCGTTTACCCCAGGAGCCAAATTAAACGCTTCGCCTCGAATCTCCAGACTGATTTTATTCTTGAGATTCATGCGCACCGCCTCGTCGGTCCACGCAGTCGGCACCGCGTCGCGCAACGGGCGGAACTCGTCGAGTGCGTCCCGTGACATCGGGATGACTTGGAGGCCCGTCTTACCGTGCAACGAGGAAGGCATCCGAATCAGCCGCTTGATGTCCGAAGTGACGGGCTCGTCCGTCTCCCCTCGTTGTCTGCGCTCGTCCCACTTCCGGATTTCCTCGGGGGATACCGCGACTCGATCGTCTAACGGCAGTTGCTCCATAGCGACGATGATATTCTCGAGCGCATCGCGGTTCTTGTCGGTCAGCGCTTCCATATTCCCTTCTCGAACCCGATCGATGCCCCGGATGGGATTGGGTCCCTTTACTCGCACCTTGAACAAGTTGTCGTACAGACTTGTCGCCTTCTCCTCGTTCATCTCCGGATATGAGCTCAGCAGCTCGAGACATTCCTCCGGCCGCATGTTCTCGAGTTCGCCCAAGAAGTCGTCAATTCCGCTGGCAATGATGCCAGCCCACCCGGGATCTGACCGCGCCGGGGCTTTGAGCATCGTCTTCACTCGCACCCTGCCTTTGAATTCAGTCTTGTCAAAAGGCGTTTCCCGGAAGATTAGCTTGAAGTCCAGGCCCTTTGCGGTGATGAAGTCGACAATCTCCCTCCGCTCATGACTTCCGAGGCTCACGACTCGATCGTCGAAAACATGAATGTGATAGCCGCGGCCTCCGGAGAAGACAATTCTCATCTTCTTCTCGTCAAAGCCCAATTTCAGGCGGAGAAACCGGTCCCAGAGTTTGATGATGCCGAGCTTCACCGCTTCAAGCATGACCGGATAGGAGAGCGCCTTGCCGCCTGGCAAGTGATCCGCGTCGAGGTCGAAAATCAGGTCTGCGCCGAGCCAGCCTTTTTCCTCCATCGTCGGGGCGCCCGGTTTCTCATAATACGCGGATGAGTAATAGGCGTGTGCGGGGGTGCGTGATGTGAGGAACGACTTTAGTTCCTCTTCCTTCGAGAATCCCAGATGTCGTTGCACAATCCCCGCGGTCCAGAACATGAAGCCGAACTCGCGCCGCCCGAAACGGTCTGGGAGCGTTGGCTTGGATCGATCGTAGTAGCGGTGGAACTGCGTCTTGAGGAACTGCGTCGTCGCCTCCTTCGCGCGACCCGGAACCGCCACAGTGGGCTGCCATCCGAGTCCCGCCCTTAAGGATTCGCGGCGGGTCTGCGGAGCGCCCAAGCCAAATCCGAAATACGAGAACCTCGGTGCGGCGCTCGATGGACCGCCGGATCGTGGCCTGGGCCGAGATCTCGCTGGTGTTCCTCGCCCTGTACCTCGGTGTGCCGCTGGCAGGTCTGTCAATTGACCGCGGACTCGGCCTCGCAACGCTGCCGACCGTTGTCCGCCTCGCCGGATTCTTCTTCCTCCTGGTAGGCCTGGCAGGACTTGCCTGGTGCTTCTCCCTCTTTGCGGGAGCCCGAGGCACTCCGAACCCAAGGCTGCCCCCGAGCCGGCTCGTCACCTCCGGACCGTACGCCTGGACGCGGAATCCCATCGCGGGCTCGCACTTCCTCGCGGTTCTCGGAGTCGCCCTGGTCGTCGGCTCCCCCGGTGCGGTGTTGATCGTGTTCCTACTCGGGATTCCCGCGAACCTCTTGATCCGACACGAAGAAAGGACCCTCGAACTGCGATTCGGAGCGGAATACCAGGCGTACCGAGAATCCGTCCCCCGCTGGATCCCGCGTCGGCCGAGCCGTCACAGGTGAACCGACACGTTGACGCTCGCGTTGGGTCCCGAGGGTGCGGCCCGAAGCTGCTCGAGGTGGACGACCTGGACCGGCACGCCGGCCAGGTGATGTACGAGGCCGTCCACGTGGCCCTCGCCGACGACGGCCACGATGCCCCCGCGGGATTCCTCGAGCTGCCGCAAGGTGCGCGCCATCACCTCATCCCGTTCGTCGATCAGGATCCGTTTCGCGGTCGGAAGTTCCGTCGCAAACTCGCGAAGAAAACTCTGTTCGTCCCGGTAGAACCGCTGGAGCTCCGCCTCGACCCGTTCTTTCCGAGTGAACAACGCCCCGAGTGCGGACGCGAGGAGGCGGACGCGCTCGCGGAACGACATCTCCGCCCAAACGCGACGCAGGACGCCGCGCGAGTCCTCGTCGATGAGGACGATCTCGCTGCCGATCTCCTGCGCAGCCCGCGCGGCCGCGACCATCTCGTCTCCGACTTGGACGCCGTACTGGTCGGCAATCCGGACCTGGAACTGGGCGAGCAACCCGAGGATCGACCAGCCCCGGCGTCGCGGTTCGCGGCTCATGATCGCCTGGTATCGCGCCGGATCCAGTTCGAGGGCGACGACCTTCGGTCGTCGGGCCAGGACTTCCGCTCGGATGGCGGCGCCGATGTCGAACACGTGGCCGACGCCGAGCAGCGTGATCATTCTTGGCCCAATGAAGGGGCGCTCGACTATAACGGTTTGTAGGCGAGGCGCCGTCAGATCCGTTTGAACTCGATTTTGCCGGGCATCGTCGACGTCAGCAGGTCCTTGGCGTACGCGACCTGCCCCTCGTTCTTCTTCCAATAGCTGTGCGTGAACATGAACCGCATCTTCTTCCCCGCCGCCCAGAGGGACAGCGTCGGCATCGTGACCATGCTGATGCCCGCGTTGAACTCCCCCCGTTCGACGGCCGCGAGGGGCACGTCGAAGTTCTTCCTGTTCGAAGTCAGAATCTGGTTCAGGTCCATTCCCCCATACTGCGCACGTCGTGCGTCCTGACCCTTGAGCGAGACGACGGTTCCGATGAGGCCTCCGGCAGCCCCCGCGAGCCCCGAACTACCGATTTTCGCCGCGACGATCCGACGGTCGGTGACGATCAAATCGTAATCGGTGAGGCCCAACCTCGCAGATGGCAGGATTCCTCGAACTTGCTCCCCTGTGCCCATCGACATGGTCAGAGGAATGCCGTCCTCGATATACGAACCTTGCGAGGATGCCCCTTCAGTGGCTCGTCCGCTCGCGGACCACGCGTCCATACATGCGGACAATCTCATCCGCACGAACGCGGCCATAGTGGACGGTTCGCTGCCGGGTGCGGATGTGACGGACGACCGCCCGGCCCTTTCCGAGGTCTACGATTTCCCCGATCTCGAACTCCTCGTCCGGCGCCGCGAGGACTTCGTGCGGGACGGTGCGGTTTCCCTTGTTGACCGAGAATTTGACGCGCACGCGATCAATCCGCTTCGCCCAAACGGTGGCCACTTCCTTCGCCCGCGCGGCCGGCACTCGGCGGCCTCCCGCCTCTACTGCGGTGACCTCGATACGGGAGTCTCCGAGGTCGAGTTCCTCCCCGACCGTGACGTTCTCCTCCGGCGAGAATTCCAACGACGTCCTCTCTGACTTGTCGAGCCAGGACACGATGAGCGGGATCTCGATCGGCTTCGGCTCCCGGGTCACCACCGTCGATACGCGGCCGCAGTTCGGACACTTGACCGTTCCCTCGAAGACGATCTCGTCTTTGCCGCCGATTTTCCCTCTCAGCACCCGGTGGGGAGCCTCCGCGCCGCACGCCTCGCACTTCAGGACAAGGGCACTCGGAGCCGCCACGATGCGTCGAACGCGAGGACGGAGAAAAGGATTTGTGGTCCTAGAGGCGTCGACGCCATCCGCAGTCGCTCGTGATTCGCCCGAACCGCCGTCGCAGCGGCCCGGCGCATCGAGGACACCGAGCGGCCCGGACGAACGATTCGATCCATGCGTCCCGGGTCTCCGGTAGATCCGCGCGTTCCGCCTCATGGAACATGCGTTGCAGTTCGGGGGAGGTCGCGAGGTCTTCCAAGGCGCTGACCGGGACGAGTCGTCCACGACCGCCGCGCAACGGAATGCGCATGAAGAACGGTGCCGTCGCGAAGCCGAACACGAGCGCTCCGACGTGCGCCTCCCAGGCGATGCCGAGCGGCCCGAGGAACCCGAGCAGACCTTCGAGCGCGAGGAAGATCACGACGACCTCGATGACGGGGAAAGATGGGACCCCGGGGATCGGCAGGAACAGGGCAATCCGGTCCCGCGGGTAGAGCCGCCCGTACGCGCCGAAAGCCGCGAAGATCCCGGCCGACGCTCCGACGAGCAGGACCGTGACCCCGAGGTGTACGAGCAGGAAGACGAGCGCCCCGACCGCGCCGCCCACGAAGTACACGATCGCCCATCTCCGGCTCCCAATCCGCTCCTCCAAGGTGGGTGAGATCAAGATGAGTCCGAGGAGGTTCAGGAAGATGTGCGTCTCCGAGGCGTGCGCGAACTCGAACGTGATCCACGTCCACGGCGCTGGCGGCGAGCCTCGCGCGGCCGACAGGCCGAGATCGAAGACTACGGGCGAGGACAGGACAAATCCGAATGACGAGGTCGCGACTTGGAGTGCGTAGACCGCGAGAATCGCGACGGCGAACATGAGCGACAGAGGCGCCTTCCGGACGAAGCCATAGGCGGTCGCGAGGACGATGACCGCGATCGCCGCGAGGGAGGCCGGGTGCACCGCCCTGCCATCCGCGACACCGGCTTAACAGATGCGGCGGTCACACAAACTTGTCGAGGACCGCGGCGATTTTCTCGGCTGCGTGGCCATCGCCGAACGACTTCGACTTCGTGCCGGATGGGTTGAACTTCTCGATCGCGTCGAGGATGTCCGCGTTCTCCGTCCCTACGAGGGCGTTCCAACCGTCCTCCACCGTCTCGATCCACTCGGTCTCGTCGCGGAGGGTGACGCACGGCACGCCGAAGAAATACGCCTCCTTCTGCACCCCACCGCTGTCCGTGACGACCTTCGACGCCCCCATCAGGAGCGCGATGAAATCGAGGTAGTCGACCGGCTCGATCGCCTTCACCTTCGCGCGCAACGGCTCCCACAGGCCGAAGGCCTCGAGGTTCTTCCGTGTGCGGGGATGGATCGGGAAGACGACGGACCGGCCGGATCGGACCAACGCGTCAACGATGCCCTCGAGGGTCCCGCGGTCGTCCACGCTCGCGGGCCGGTGCAGCGTCACGAGGATGTACTCGCCTTTCTTGACGCCGAAGCGCTCGGTGATGTCCCGCGAGCGGGCCGCCTGAGCACTCTGCAGTGCGACGTCGTACATCACGTCGCCGACGAGGTGTACGCCGTGGGTGACGCCCTCGTTGGTGAGGTTGTCGACCGCCGTCTGCGTCGGGCAGAACAGGAGCGCGGATACGTGGTCCGCGACGACGCGGTTGATCTCCTCGGGCATCGATCGATTGAAGGACCGAAGGCCGGCCTCGACGTGTCCGAGGGGCCGCCCCATCTTCGACGCGACGAGCGCGCCGGCGAGGGTCGAGTTCGTGTCTCCGTACACAAGCACGAGATCCGGCTTCTCCTTCTCGAAGACGTCTTCGAGCCCCCGCATCATCTCCGCGGTCTGTCGCGCCTGAGTCGCGCTCCCGACGCCGAGGTTGTAATCGGGCCGCGGCATGTCGAGGACTTCGAAGAACACGTCGGACATGTTCTCGTCGTAGTGCTGGCCGGTGTGAACCAGAATCTCCTCATGGTGCTGGCGGATCTCTCGGCTCACCGGCGCGGCTTTGATGAACTGCGGGCGTGCGCCGACGACGCTCGCGATCTTCACGGAGCGTAGGAGCGGGCGCACCGCATATAATGATATTGTGCTGCACGAGCCAGAGCTCCTCGGAAGCAGAAACCGTGGGCAACATCTTGTGTCATAAGGTCACGCCCCACTGATCGCGCGTCGGAGCGCTTGCTTGCGACACCGTGGTCGCAGCGGTTCTCCAACTCGCGGCTCAGATTGAAACCTTTATGCGCGGCGGTCCCTTCCGAGCGATTCGTGAGAGTCGCGGTCATCGGCCTCGGCTACGTCGGCTTACCTTTGGCGGCTGCCGTCGCTGCGACGGGCGCGAATGTTGTCGGCATCGACATCGACCCGGAGAAAGTGAAGGCCGTCAATGCGGGAGAGAGCCCGCTGCGCGGACGAGAACCGGGCGTCGCGGAGCTGGTCGGAGAACAGGTTTCAAAGGGCCGCCTCCGGGCAAGCCTCGAGGCCGCCGCGGCCACGAATGCGGACGTGGTCGTGGTCTGCGTCGAGACACCGATCGATCCGACGACCCACGACCCATCGTACAAGGCGTTGAAAGCCGCCCTCGCGGGCCTCGCGCCCGTCGTGAAGCGAGGGGCGCTCGTGTCGATCGAGTCGACGCTGGCGCCGGGGACGATGCAAGGCGTTGTGCGACCCGCCCTCCAGCGGCGTTCGAAGCGGACCGTCGGCCGGGACTTGTATCTGGTCCACTGCCCGGAGCGCCTGACGACCGGAAAGCTCCTCCATCATCTCGCGGAGCTGCCGCGCGTCCTCGGGGCGAACGACGCGGCCTCGGCACGAAAGGCCCTGGCGTTCTACGGACGATTCGTCAAAGCCGAGATCCACCCGACGGACTGGACCACCGCGGAGGTCGTGAAGACCGCGGAGAACGCGTACTGGGACGTGCAGATCGCCTTCGCGAACGAGGTGGCCCTCATCAGCGAAGAGCTCGGCGTGGACGCGTACCGCGTGCGGGATCTCGTGAACACCTGCCCATATCGGATGATGCTGCTCCCCGGAGCGGGCGTCGGCGGCCACTGCATTCCCAAGGACCCGTGGCTCCTCGTCTCTCCCGCGGTGCAGTCGAAACCGGAGCTGATCCCGACCGCGCGCGCGGTGAATGATTTCATGCCGCACCGGATGGCCCGGATCGTCGAGGAAGCCCTTGCTGCCTCCGGTCGGAAGATCAAGGGAGCCCGCGTCGCGGTCCTCGGTTTCGCGTACCGGGAGAACACGGACGACACGCGGAACTCCCCGGCGAAGACGATGATCCAGGAACTCCGCCGCCGAGGCGCCGAGATCACGATTCACGATCCGTTCGCGCGCTCGGAACGAGGATACGCGGTCCTGCGGGACATGAAGGCCGCGACGAAAGGCGCGGACTGCGTCGCGATCGTCACCGCCCACGATGCGTATCGCAAGCTCGACTTCAAGGCGCTCCGCCGCCGGATGCGCCATGCCGCGTTCGTGGACGGTCGGAATGTGTATGCGGGTCCTGACGTCGTCAAGATGGGCTTCGTCTACCGCGGGATTGGGAAAGGGCAATTCTGAGGGCGGTCACTGGAGCTGCACGAGCTTCCCGGTGCGGTGGGAATCCGTCGCCGCGATGGCGACCTTCAGGGTTTCGAGGGCGTCCTCGCCCGGGACGAGGGGTGGTCTCTTCTCCTTGACGGCGCCGAGGAAATCCTCGAGCTCTTTCTTCAACGGCTCTTCCTTGCGGACGTGGATCTTCTGTGTGTGGTGCTCGAGCGGGATCTGATAGAGGTTGAACGGGTCCAGCGGGCCCAGCGTGCTCGAGCTGACGGTGACGGATTGTTCCGTGTAGTCGACCTCGACGAAGTTCTTGAGGCAGGTCAGGGCGAGCTTCCGCACTTTCATCGGGGTGAGCCAGTTCACCTCGACGAACCCGTCGACTCCGTTATGAAATCGCAAGAGGATGTTCGCGTGGTCTTCGAAAGCCGAATGGATCTTTCGTCCGCCGAGCGCGAAGACGCTTTCCACCGGTGAGCCGACGAGGTAGCGGAGGATGTCGATCTCATGGACGCCGAGATCCATGACGACCCCGATGTCCCGGACGCGGCCCGGGAACGAACTTACGCGCCGCGCCGTCGCGGTCACGAGGTCGCCGTACTGTCCTTCCTGCAAGTATCGTTTCACCACCGCGATCGCGGGATTGTGTCGCTCGATGTGTCCGACGGCGAGGGTCACGTCCGCGCGCTTCGCGGCATCGACGATTCGCGATGCGTCGGGGACCGTCGCAGCGAGCGGCTTCTCGACCAGGAGGGATACGCCGGCCTTAATCACCGCGAGGGCCACCTTCGCGTGGTGCTCCGTTGGCACGCACACACTCACCGCGTCGAGATCCTCTTTGAGCAGATGACCGGAGTCCGTGTAGTATGAGACATTGAAGCGATTCGAAACCGCGCCGCCCGCCTTCACATCCGGATCCGCGATGCCCACGAGGTCAGCGATCTCGGAGTATACGCGGGCGTGGTTCTGGCCCATCGAGCCGACCCCGATGACCCCGACGCGCATCGGCGCCGCCACAGGGCCGCGAAAGAGGGCTCGGGATATAAACGCGCGGCGGACCCGTGGCTCATGTCGAAGGCTTCATATTCGTTCGTGCATTCGGTCGCGCTGTCTGGTGTTACGATGGCTGTAGATCCGGTGTGCGTGAAGCCCGTGAACCCACACAACGCGTACTGGATGATCTGGTACAAGGGGACCCCGTACTACTTCGACAGCGAGGAATGCCAGCTCAAGTTCGACCACAAGCCGGAGCACTATCGGCAACTCGCACTCGATCGACGTCAGAACGAAGCCCTCTACTGATTCGTCCAGTGGAGGCGCGTCACTCGAAGCTTCGCAAGGCCTCGGCCGGCGGGATGCGGGATGCGCGGATGGCCGGGCTCGCGGTCGCGAGGACCGCTCCGATGAACGCGATGCCGCCCAGGAGCAGCAGCCGGTCCCAAGGAATCACGAAGGCGGCCTGGTTCGCGAAGAACCGCAGGTACAGGTCGTACGACAGGGCCACGCCGAGGGCGACCCCCATCGCGATTCCGGTCAGCGCGATGAACGAGAGTTCGAAGAGGAACGACTTCAACACCATCGACTTGCGGAAGCCGAGCGCTCGGAGGGCTCCGGTCTCCTGGCGTCGCTCGACGACGTTGCGCATCGTGATGACCCCGAGGCCGGAGATGCCGACGATCAGGCCGAGCGCCAGGTACGCCTGCAGGAGGTTGAACACGCCCATCGTCGTCTCGAGGATTGAGTTGATCACCGCCTGGATGTTCACGGTGATGAGCTGGTAGGCGATGAAGTACCGCTCCAGATCATGGCCCGCCTGTGTCACGTCGACGCCAGGGAGGAGGTTGAAGTAGAACAGGCTGGCGGCATCGATCCCGAAGTCCGCTTTCACCGAGGAAGAAGACACCCAGAGGCCCTGTGCGAACTGCTCGTAGAGGATTCCGATGATTCGCACGCTTCGGCTCGCGCCCGTCACGTTGCGGAAGTGGAAGACGTCTCCTAGCACTGCCGAGAAACTCCCGAAGTTCGGACCGAAGTTGTTCGGGACCACCGTGCCATCGATGATCGCGAGGCCGGGATCGGATTGGATGGCGGTCCATGCGGCCTTGTCGTCGCGGTAGTCCAGGGCTCGCGCCTGGAGCGGGAATGACTTTGGGATCCAGTTGGCCGGCACGCCGATTAGCGAGCTGTTGTGCTGGATTCCGGAAAGGTTCGCGTTGCTTGCGATTCGAACCCGAGCCTGGGCGATCCCGTGATTCTCGGTGACGTTTACGGACGTGGCGTTGTAGGCAGCGAAGGCCGCGTCCCAGTTCGGGATCGGCACGCCCGATGCGCCGAGCAGTTGGAAGCCGCCGCTCTCCCGGTGGCTCGTCTCCGTGATCGAGGAGCTGACTTCGGCTTGGATCCCGGACATCGTGGCGATTGTGAACATGACGAGCGCGATGCTCGCGAGCGTCGCGCCAGTCCGGAACTTCTTGTTCATCGGATAGGCGATGGCCGTCCGGACGACGGGTCGCCACGTGCGGCGACGCACCAGGCGGGTCGCGATCCCCAGGATCGAGTCGCTGTTGAACAGCACGACGAGCAGACCCCCGAGGACGAGCATGAGACCGGCCGCAATGAAGAGCGTGATATCGGCGTTCGCGATGCTGAAGAACTTCCACGGACTCAGAACCCATCCAACGATGAACGCGCCCGCGGCCGTGAAGACGGCCCGTGCAGGGAGCGCCCGCATTGTCAGGACGGCGACTCCGAACGCCAAGCCGACCGGGCCGAGATCCTGGAGCAACAGATTCTCCCGGAGGAGGGCGACGATGAATCCGATAGCCCCGAGGACCGCGATCGCCGCCCCCGCGGCCACCTGACGTCTCGTCGACCCATGGGGAACCGGCTCCGGGATGTCCCGGATCGCGCGGACGATGTTCAGTTTCGATACGCGCCACGACGCGATGACGATTGTCGCCATCGTGATCAGGAACCCGATCGCGAATCCGTTGATGAGATCCGAGTTGGTCCAGGTGAGGATGAAGCCGGTTCCGCCGAACGCGGAGGCGCCGAAGACCTGCGAGAACCCCCACAGGATGACGCCGGCGACGAGCAGGCCGGTGAAGGTCCCGACGACGGACGACAGGAGGGCGTACAGCAGGCCCTCCGAGACGAAGCTCTGGACGAGATTCGTGCGCCGCATCCCGAGGGCCCGGGCGACGCCCATCTCGCCCTTTCGCTCTTCCGCGAGCATGACGAAGATGTTGATGATCAACAGGATGCCCGCGATGACCGTGAAGAACCCGAGGAGGACGAAGACCTGGCTCAGCTGATCGATGTTCCGGCTCGCGCCATCGATTGAGTCGGCCTTGGCCTTCGAGATCGTGAACGTCGGGGTCGGGGGCAGGAACGGCGTCATCTCGCGGACCACGTCGTCTGAACGGAGGTACCCCTCCTTCGGGCCGCCGGCGTTCGCGACGGTGATCGTGTTGATTTTGCCGCTCTCGCCCAACGCCGCCTGGAACGCGGGCAGCGGCACGAACAGGTTCTCGGCGTCGTTCCAGGCGCCTCGCCCTTCGTCCCGGACGATCTCCTTCACCATGACGGGGATCTGGACCAATCCGCGGGGCGTACCAAGGCTCACGATCAGCCCTTCGCCGGCTTTCGCTTCGACGGCCGTGGCCAGTTTCGCGTTGATGATCGCCTCCGATCCACTCAGACCGGAACCGTCCCACGTCGAACCGTCCGATCGGACGAAAGCGCCGAGGTCCCGCGTCGCATCGAAACCGATGATCGTCGCGGTGGGCTCGAACAACTGGCTCGACGTGTCGACGACGGCGCCGGAGAGCTGGAACCTCGGAGCGATCCGGTCGACCGTCGGCATGCTCGCGAGGTTCGACGTGAGGTTGTCGTACACCTGGGCGGAGAACGGGAGGCGCCCGCCGTCCGGGGATGCGACGTACACGACCTCGTCCACCGCGTCGAGGGCGCGGAAGACCGCCGCCCGGACCGTGAAATCGAAAGTGCTCTGGATGACCAGGGAGGAAGTGATGATCGCGGTCCCGATCAGGAGGCCCGCGACAACGATCGCGACCTGGGTCTTCCGGCGGAAGAAGTTCCCCGCGCCGATCCGGAGCGGGAAGCGTTTCCGGCCTGCCCACGCGAGGACCGCGAGGCAGATCGCCCCGACGATGACGAGGAGCGTGACCGCGGTGTCCATGCGAACGCCTCAGGCGGGCGTCGGGCGGAACGACTTCAGGATGCCCCCGTTCCGCATCACGATCACGCGCTGCATCTGGTTCCCGACCGCGCCGTCGTGGGTGACCACGATGAACGTGAGGCCCTTCTTCGAATGGAGGGCCTTCATCAGCTCCACGACCTCGTGCGACGTCTCCGAGTCCAGGTTGCCCGTCGGCTCGTCCGCGAAGACGATGTCCGGTTCGTTCACGAGGGCGCGGGCGATGGCGACCCGCTGCTGCTGGCCGCCGGAGAGCTCCGCCGGTTTCTTCAGCGCCACCTGATCGAGCCCGACCGCGGCCAGGGCGTCGATCGCCTTGCGCCGCGCCTCCTTCGGATCGTCCCCTCGGACGAGGAGCGGCAACTCGACGTTCTCGACGCTCTTCAGGACCGGCAGGAGGTTGTAGTTCTGGAAGATGAATCCCATCTTCATCGCGCGGAAGTCGGTCTTCCCGTTGTCGCTCAAGGTCGAGAGTCGCTGCCCCGCGATCCACACCTCGCCGGAGGTGAACTCGTCGATGCCGGACAGACAATTGAGGAGCGTCGTCTTCCCGCATCCCGAGGGTCCCATGACGGCGACCATCTCGCCCCTTCGGACGTCGAGGTCCAGGCCGCGGAGGGCGTGGACGGCACCGCCGCCGCTGTCATACGTCTTCACGAGGCGGCGCGCGACGACGATCCGGTCCTCGACCCGCGGGGCCTTCGCGGGCGCCGATGCCGGACTGGGTACCGTGATGGATTCCGAAGACATCGGGGGCGGTTCTCCTGGGTCGACCGTCCGAGGAACCCGCGCTACATGAACGTTTTGGCGGATTTCTCCGGACGCCTCATAGACGGAACGCCGCGGCGAGTCGGGTGACGGTCCACAACCCGAGGGCGGCCAGGGCGAGGAGGAAGCCGAACAAGATCGTCGCCTGCGCTTCCGTGGCGATCACCCCGATCCCCTGGGCCGCGAGCAGGACGCCTTCGGCCGCGAGGCCGCCCAGGATGCCGCCCAAGGAGACGAGGAAAAAGATGCCGAGCGCCGCGAACGACAACGCGGACGGCTTCAGTTTGATCCGCGTCAGGAGTGCGGCGGCGGCGAATCCGCCCGCGATAGGGGATGCAATCGCAACGGCGAGGCTCTCGATCGGCAGGCCAATCGACCGTGTCGCGACGAGGAGGAGGAAGAAGGGCGCGCTCGCCACGAGCCCGATCGTCGCGAAGCTCAGCATAAGGCCGCGGAAGTACGCCGCGGGGCCCTGCGCGGACGTCAACACGATCCACAGGTTCTCGCGCTCATAGAACGCCCAGTTGATCGCGAGGATGCCGAGCGCGAGGGTCAGCGTCTGCGTGACGGCCGCCACGCCGATGAAGCCGCCCGCTCGATTGCGGCCCGCGCCGGACGACAGGATCCCGATGACGGCGAACAGCCCGACGAACAGGATGCTCCCGTCCCGCCAGATGCGGACGAGGTGGAGGCGCGTCATGAGGCTCGTGTCCCCGCCGCGGTCCGTTCGGAAGCGCACGCGGGTCGTGACCCCGCCGAGGCGCGCCGTGATGTGCCGTTGGATTTCCATCCGAGACCCCATGTCGACCTGGCCGAAGCCGGCCGACATGGTCGGCCGCAATCCGTGGACGATGTACGTGTTGCTGAGAGCCAACCACGCGATGGCGATGCCGCCGGCGTATGCGGCCCCGAGGACGACATCGAGGAAGGGCCACGGCGCTCCGCGGAGGACCGCGAGCCCGAGGGCCGCGTAGGCGGTCGAGGGCAGCGGCAGATCCGCGAAGCGGATCGGGAACGCCGGATCCGCGAGCGCGGCGGCCGGGAGCATCGAGAGGATGAGGAGCACCGCGGTCACCAGGCGGACCGGCGCCTTCGGAAAGCGGACGCGGAGGATGACGAGGACCTGGGACGTCATCAGGGCGAAGAACGCGTACACGGTGAGGAGGCCGAACAGCGGCAGGGCCGCGCTCGCCGGTCTCCCCGCCGTGACGGCCATGCCGATCGCCGCGACGCCCGCCGAGAGGCCGCCGGCCCCGACCAGGCTGACGAGCTGGAAGAGGAGGTCCGCGGCGAGGTACTCCCGGGGCCGCACGTCGGCGGTCAGGAAGAAGTCGAACTCCGACGCGTGGGCGGTGACGCCGGCGCCGAGGGCGTACAAGAGACCGAAGGATAGGAGTCCCGCGAGGGGCGCCGCGAGGACGCCGATCGCCGTGGCCGCGTCGGCTCCCTGGACCGCGCTGCCCAGCGTGACGCCGAACGCGAATCCGGACGGCAGGAAGATCAGGATCAGCCCGAAGTAGGCCAGCGGCCCGAACCGTCCCCGGAGGGCTGGCCCGAAGAAGAACCGGAGTTTGTAGGTGAACAGGGTGAGGGTCCGACCCACGGCCTATCCTCTCCGGAACCAGCCCCGCCGCCGGGGGCTCTCGACCGCCGGCGCGGCGGCCTCTTGGGTGAGCCGGAGGAAGACGTCCTCGAGGCTTCCTTCCTCTCCGGTGTGAGCGGCGGTCCGCAGGGCCGCGAGGTCACCCGTCGCGACGTTCCGCCCGTGGTGCACGATCGCGACGCGCCGGCACAGCCGCTCCGCGGTGTCGAGCTGGTGCGTCGAGACGAGCACGGTGCTGCCGGCCTGGGCCATGGCGAGGAGGCGCTCCTTCAGGAGATGCTGTCCCGCCGGGTCGATCCCGATGAGGGGCTCATCGAGCACGAGGATCGAGGGCTCGTGGATGATCGCGGCCGCGAACGCAACCTTCGCCTTCATGCCTTTCGAGAGGGACGCGATCGTCTCGTCAGCTTTCGGCGCCAGATCCAAGACCTTCAGGAGTTCGGACGTCCGAGTGGCGATCCGGTCCTTCGGGAGATTCCGGATGCGGCCGACGTACCCGAGGAACTCGGTTGGCGTCAGATACTCGGGCAGCGTTGGGGCCTCCGGCATGTAGCCCAGTTCCGCCTTGTACCCGACGGGATCCACGAGCACGTCATGGCCCCGCACCCGCACGATCCCGTACTCCGGCCGCAGGAGTCCGACGAGGATCTTGAGCGTGGTCGTCTTGCCGGCGCCGTTCGGCCCGATGAGGCCGAGGATCTCGCCCGGAAACGCGTCGAGCGAGAGGCCTTGGAGGGCCGGCTGGCCGTCGTACGACTTCCAGAGCTGTTGCAATTCGATCGCGGCGAGGGCCATGCGAATCGCCGTCGAGAAACGTCCGCGACATTTGAAGGGTTGGTTGGAGTGCCACGATGCCGTGAGTCGGGCCGCGGGGATTTAGCAAGGGTAGGTTCGTGCGGTGTACGGAGCGGCTGCGTCTCCCCGCCACTCTCAAACGATTTTCTTCCCGAGTAGGCCGCGAAGCCGGCTCGCCTTCGCCGTCATCCCTTCGCGGTCGTAGAACACGATGGCCTCGGCGAGGTCCTCGCGCCAGCGGTCCTCGTCGTGGATCGCGCGCCGAAGTTGCGCCTGCGCCTCCCACGCGGCCGCGACGCCGGCCCAGTCCTCCGCCGCGCCGAGGACGTCCTGTGCTTTCGTGAACGTGACGAAGGCGAGGTCGAGGCGTCCGGTTTTCCCGTAGAGGCTCGCGAGGTTCAGGAACGCCCAGCCCCGCCCTTGGAGATGTGCGCGATCGTCCTTTCGGTGAAACCGATGGAGGGCGTCGAGGAGGAAGGCTTCCGCGCGTTTCGGGTCGTCCCGGTTCGCCGCGAACACGCCGGCCGCGAGGAGCGCCTGTGCGATGAGGCCGGGGTCGCCGGAGTCCTTCGCCTCGTGCAAGCCGGCATCAAAGGCACCGCGTGCGTCGTCCCAGCGGCGGAGTTCCATCAGCGCGTTGCCCTGGCGCAACAGGGCGAGGGCACGCATCCCTGGATCGGACGAGGCCTTGGCGAGTTCCGCGTAGAGGTCAGCGGCCTCCGCCCACCGCAGGCCCCGCTCTTTCTCGACGCCTTCATGGAGCGCCGTTTGGAACGTCTGCAGGTCCATGGCAGACCGGAGAATCGGACCGCGCGCTTTGTCTCTTTGCGTCCGGACCGCTTCAATCCGTCCGAGCGACTTCCTCGACCGCCGCGACGATCCGCTCGATCTCCGCCGGGCCGACGCCGGGATGGACGGGGAGCTCGAAGAGGCCGGGGATCACGTCCTCCGCGACGGGACAACGACCGCGGACCTTCAGGTCCCGCAGCGCCTTCTGCTTGTACAGCGGCATCGGATATGACGGCCGGCAGCCGATCCCGTCCTCGTTCAGCTCCTGGACGATCTCATCCCGGGACCGCCGGAACGGCTCCTCGCGACGGACGATGTACTGGTAGTACGAATGGACCAACCAGTTTCCCTCGGATGGCGGGACGAGGCCCTCGATGCCGTCGAGACCTTTGGACAGGGCGTGCGCGTTCGCCCGCCGCTGCTTCACCCAGCCGTCCAGCTTAGCGAGCTGTGCGAGGCCGATTGCGGCCGCGATCTCCGTCATCCGGTAGTTGAAGCCGACGAGGACGTGCTCGTACTTCGACGGCTGGCCGTGGTGCCGGAGGAGCCGCGCCTTCTCCGCGACGCGGTCATCATCGGTGACGATCATGCCGCCTTCGCCCGTCGTCATGTTCTTCGTCGCGTAGAACGAGAAGCACGCGGTGTCGCCGAGGTTGCCGGCCTTTTTGCCGTGGTACTCCGCGCCAGCGGCCTGGGCGGCGTCCTCGATGACCAGGATGCCGCGGTCTCGGGCGGCGGCGAGGATCGGGTCCATCTCGGCCGTCTGGCCGTACAGGTGGACTGGCATGATCGCCGCGGTCTTGCGTGTGATCACGGACGTGACCTTCGCGGGGTCCATGTTGTACGACGACCGATCGATGTCGACGAAGACAGGCTTCGCGCCGCACAGGAGGACTGTCGATGCCGTCGCGAAGAACGTGAGGGGCGGGATGACGACCTCGTGGCCGGGACCGATGCCGTGGGCGAGGAGCGCGACATGAAGCGCCGCGGTGCCGTTCGTGACGGCGATCGCGTGCTTCCGGCCGAGGTCCTTAGCAAATGCCTTCTCGAACGCCTCGACTTTCGCACCCTGCGCGAGCATCCCCGACGCCAAGACCTCTCGTACTCCGGCGATCTCCTCCTCGCCGAGGTTCGGGCGGGCGAGGGGGATTGGGATCATCGATGCGCGAAACCGGCTCGGGAGTATGAAGGTTCGCTGGTCACTTGCGCCGCCGCGAACGAGCAGCCCGGGTCTTCGGCCTCAGCTCGGGGAATTGCCTGCCGTCGTGGGCGCATTGCATCTTGCGGTCCAATGGTCGACCACATTCGCACACCCACCCGATGAGTCTCGCCGGGACTCCGGCGACCAGGCCGTGCGGGGGGACGTCCTTCGTCACAACCGCGCCGGCGGCGACCATCGCGTTCCGTCCGATCGTGATGCCGCAAACAATCGACGCGTTGGCTCCGACCGACGCTCCGTCTTGGACCTCCGTCTCCACGAGGTGCCAATCGGGGCTCACCGCCCGCGGGTAAAGGTCATTCGTGAAGCAAACGTGGGGGCCCACGAAGACGCGATTGCCGATCGTGACTCCTCGGTATATCGTTGCGAAATTCTCGATCTTGCAGTCGTTGCCGATCTGAACATACGAGTCGACGTAGACATCCTTGCCAATGACGCAATTCTCCCCGACGTGGGCCCTCTCGCGGATCTGTGCCCAATGCCAGACGCGACTCCCATCGCCGACGACGGCGTCTGCAGACACCTCCGCGGTCGGGTGAATCCAGGGAGTCATGGGCGACCCAAACTCAACTCCCGGTTCAAGTACGTTTCCGGTGCGGGCCATCATGCGAGACGGATCCGCTGGCCTAACGATCGGACCTCAGACGGCAAGCCCGACAATGAACCCGATGACGTACGCGGCAATCCCGATGAGCGAGACGACGATGACGGCGTCGCGGGGCTCGAGCCGGAAGCTCGGCAGATCCGCCGTCCGAATTTTCTCCGCGTGCATCGCCCGAGAGGTTTCCCGCGGCCCTTAAGAAGATTTCCGGCCGCTTATCGTGGATGATAGGTCCACAGGCACCGTGTGTTCTCACATTCCAGAATGTCGAGAGAACGCCCATATATCGGATTCGGCCGTGGGCGAGAAAGAGGCGAGCCGTCCGATGGATTTGCCGTACCTGGTAGCGTCAGCCATAGTTTCGTTCGTCGCGGCGTACCTCTTCCTCCCCTGGCTGATTCAATCGCTCCGGGGGACCACCCTCGTCGGGAAAGATCTCAACAAACTCCACGGCCCGTTGGTTCCGGAAATGGGAGGGATCGGGGTCATCCTAGGCTTTTACGTCGGGGTCGGAATCTTGGCGGCTTTTGTCCTCGGGCCGGGCGACTCTCCGGCTCTGTTCTTCGCAGCGCTCAGCGCTTGTCTCGGCGCGGGCGTCGTCGGACTCATGGACGACATGTTCCGTCTGAGGCAACGATCGAAGGCGATCCTTCCGTTCATCCTGGCCCTCCCGCTCGGCGCGGTCGTCTACTCCTCTAAGAACACCGTCCTGCTCGGGTTGGACATCGGGATCCTCATGGCCCTAGTCGTTCCGCTGGGCGTTACGAGTGCGAGTAACGCCGCGAACATGCTCGAGGGGTTCAACGGACTCGGCGCCGGTCTTGGCGTCATCATGACTGCCTCGCTCATCGTGCTGTCCTTCCTGACCGGCGCCCAGGGAGGCTTGTTCCTCTTGTTCCCCCTGCTCGGCGCCCTCTCCGCGTTCCTCTGGTTCAATCGCTATCCGGCGAAGGTGTTCCCCGGGGACTCGATGACCCTGTTCACGGGCGCCACGATCGCCTGCGCCGCGATCATCTCGTCGCCGTCCCTGAAAGCGGTCGGCGCGCTCCTGTTCATCCCGATGATTATCGAGTTCGCGCTGAAGTTTCGCGGCCACTTCCAAGCGGAGAACTACGGCGAGATTGGTCCGGACGGCCGCTTGGGGTGGAAGGGTCCAGTCGAGTCGCTGGCCCACGCTGTCATGCGTTGGAAACGCCTCCGCGAGTGGGAGATTGTCCTCATTCTCTGGGCCTTTGAGGCAATCGTTTGCCTCGCGGTCATCGTGGCCGTTGCGGCGGTTCTATGAGGACTTGCCACGTGGCGTACGCGTACTTCCCGGCCGATCCTCGAATCCGTCGAGAGGTCGACGCGCTCCGAGGCGCGGGGCATGACGTTGACGTCATCTGTCTTCGGGGGGAGGACGAGGTGGGAGTCGAATCAATCGGCGGGGCTCGCATCACACGGATTCCACTTCGTGCCCGTCGCGGTGGGCGCCTCCGCTACGCCTTCCAGTACGCCGTGTTCTTCGCTCTTTCTTCCCTCGAGTTGTTCCGACTTCATCGACGGAATCCGGTGCAGATTGTCCACGTCCACTCCTTACCTGACTTTCAAGTGTTCTGCGCCACTCCGCTCAAGTTCCGCGGCGTGCGCGTGATACTCGATCTTCACGAGGCGTTGCCGGAGATCGTCGCGGCGCGTTTTCGTCCGGGGATCGGTCGCTTGTTGGTCCGACTCGCCCAAATCGCGGAGCGTTTCAGCGTACTTTTCGCGGACCAAGTCATCACGGTCAACGATACGATTGGGCAACTTGTTGTCCAGCGGGCCCGTCCGCGCCATGACGCAGTCGTGGTAATGAACTCGCCTGACCTCGGAGTGTTACGCATCGGTGAGGTAGGCGCGCTGAAGCGCCAACTCGGTCTCGACTCCGATCCGGCGATCGTGTATGTTGGCGGCATCAATCCGGAGCGCGACCTGACGACTCTCCTGCGGGCGGTGTCATCCCTGCGCGATCGACGACCGATTCAGGTGGTGATCGCCGGGTACGGGGACCCCGAATATGTGCGGTCCCTTCGGGAGACTGCAGATAAGCTCCCTTCAGCGCATCCGGTTCTCTTTCTACCTCGGATTCCACAAGAACAGGTCCTGACTTACGTGGCCCTCTCCTCCCTCGGTGTAATATCATACGCTGAGAGCCCGCTGACCGAGGTGGCCATCCCCACGAAGGTCTTCGAGTACGCTGCAACGAAAAAACCGATGGCCATCGTGAGGCTTCGCGCGCTCGTCGACTTGTTCGGTCACGCTGCGGAATTCTTTCGCCCGGGTGACGAGCGCGATCTTGCCTCTGCCATCGAACGGATCTTGGCCGACCCCACTCGCGCGGAGCAACTCGTCGATAACGCCCTCGACATCCTTCGGAAATGCTCGTGGGAAATCATGCGGCGTCGGCTTCTATCAACGTACGAGCGTTTGGGTGGCATTGCCGGATGACTAGGTTGCAAGTGGCCCTCGTTGCGGGCATCGATCCGGCGCGGACTCGTCCCGGAGGGACCCGGTCCTATGTCTTAGGACTGGCTCGATATCTCGCTTCCGCGGGAGTCGACGTGACCCTAGTGGGGATCGGTGGACCGCCTGCCGAGGAAGATCCATTCGATTTCGTCGCCGCAATCCCCGATCCGTCAGCGAGCAGTCTGGCCTTTCATCGCGGCTTGACGAGGGTCCTCAGAGCGCAGAAGTTTCAAGCGGGTATCGTCCACACGCAGCGGCCCGATGATTTGGTGCCCTTCCTTCCCAAGTTCGCCGCGTCGGGTCTCTTAATCACGATCCACGGAGACCCGTTGCCAGGGATTCGGAATCGACATGGACGCGTCATTTCCGCAGCTTATCGGCGACTCGAGCGACGGGGAATTTCTGCCGCGCGCCGAGTTCTGTTCGTCGACTCGCACAGCCGGGACGTGTTCGCTCGTCGATACGCCTCACAGTCCGAAAAGTTTGTCGACAGCTCGGTGGGAATCGATCTGGACTCGTTTCGCGTAGCGGATCAGGCGGGCTCGAGGACGGCTTGGCGACTGGGCGATGGCCCGATCGTCCTGTTCGCCGGTCGGCTTGAGCGCGAGAAGAACATCTCCCTCTTGCTCCGAGCGCTCCCGCTCTGTGAGACTCGGCCGACTCTGCTCTTGGCCGGAGCCGGTTCTGAATCGAAGGACTTGGAGGGGCAGCTCAACCGCTCGAGTCATCGGGTTCTCGGCGTCGTCCCCTACGAAAAGATGGCGTCTCTGTATTCAGCCGTTGACGCGACGATCCTCCCGTCCGCGCGGGAAGCCATGCCCCTTACCTGTGTGGAATCCCTCGCTTGCGGGACGCCTGTCGTCGCGACTCGGACCGGTCGTCTCTCCGAGCTCATCGAGCCTGGCCGCAACGGGTTCCTGGTGTCCGCGGACCCGATCGATCTCGCACGCGCAATAGACCGAACGGTCACTGAAGGGAGGCAGATGGAGCGTGCTTGTCGTCAAAGCGCAGAACCGTTCGGATGGGATCGGGTCGGACCTACGATCCTCCGGCAGTATCAGGAGGCTCGTCCGTGACGTGGACGGAATCCTGGGAGTCTCAAGACCTAGCGGCCCTTGAGAACGCGTCGAAACTCCGGTCCTTCGCAATGGACCCCGCATGGGCCGAGGCTGCGGCGCGTGCTGACTACGCGACCCCGCTCCGCCTTGGTTTGGTCGAGCGTGGATCGCTTCAGGCAGCCGCGATCGGTCTGCGGCGGGCCAGAATGAGAGTTTCAAAGGTCGTCTGTGGATCGAACGGGGGGGTGGGCATCCTCGCCTCCGATTTACGAGGAGGGGCACGCTTGCTCGAGGAGATTCGAAAACGCTGGCGCTCTAGTGTCCTCCAGGTGTTTGCCAACGAACCATTCCCGACTCGATCGCTGTCGTGGGAACCGTCCTTTAGCATTCGTCTTGACCTGCGGCGGCAGATGGAGCAAATTGAAGCGCGCTTTGACAAGCGCACTCGGAACTCCTTGGCACGGGCGATCCGTCACGACGTCAATGCGGAGCCCGTCGTGTCCGCCGCAGACCGTGACCGGGCATTCCAGATGATTGAAAAGACCGCGGCGTCGAAAGGATTTGTCCTCCCGCCGCGCGATTATCTTGAGGCTGTTCACCGCGTCTTTCGGAAGGCGGGTTTGAGTGAGATCGTGGTAGCGAAGCAGGGCGCCGATTTGCTCGCGGTCGTTCATGTCATCGGGGCGCGGGGCTCGGCCTCGTGGTGGAAAGGCGGCGCCTCGACAGCAGGATATCGTTTGAATGCATCTCTCGTCGCCCACCAGCGCGCAATCAAGATCGTGAAGGAGGGCGGGTATGAGACCTATGATCTCGGGGGCACCGACCCTCATGATCCCAAGTACGCAGGGATTCACCGCTTCAAATCATCTTTGGGGGGCACCCTGGTGGAAACATCGGTCGGCTTCCGTTCGAGTTCCATTGGTCGCGCATTACTCCGGTTGCGTTTTGGCTAGTTTTCTCGGCGACCCCGAAGAACTTTGCCTCGACGCCCAAACGCCAAACTCCGTGTTGAGTAGTGTACCGTTCTGCATACCAAGGCGCATCGGCGTTACGGATTTACAATTCGCTGGAGTGCTCTCGGCCGGCAACTCGGCTTCGCAAGATTGAGTTCAGGGAGGAAATCTATAAGTGGCGCTGCAAACCCTGTGCGCGGTCCGTGCCCATCCTGCCGATCTCCGTGGTCGTCGATGTCGACCCCGATTGGCGTTTGCCCGGTCAATCATCGAGGGCGTACTCCGGCGAGGTGCAGTGGGAAGGGCTCCGACGCGGCGTTCCGTCGCTCCTCGAGTCAGTTGCAGGGATACGAGATGCCCATGGGAAACCGATTCGGTTCACATGGCTGCTCCGCTCGGATGAACAGATGGCCTCAAAGTACGGGGATCCCGCGTACCTCGCCGACGAATTCGCAGATTTCTGGCGTCGTCGCCAGGAAGCCGGTGACGAGATTGGTTGGCACCCCCACACTTGGCGCTATTCCAACGCCGAGCATCTGTGGTATCAGGAGCACTCAGACGAAGACTGGGTCCGAGGATGCTTGAGGGAGGGCTTCAGTGCACTGGCGCGACGATTTCCCTTGCGGTCTGCGAAGCCCGGATGGACCTACCATGACAACCTGACGATGCGGACATTCGCCGAGCTCGGCGTGAAGGTCGACCTGTCGGCACTTCCCGGCATGGCCCACAAGGGGACCGTTCCGAGGACTAGCCACCCTCTAGGCGACTATGACTGGAGCCGAGCCCCTCAAGAGCCATACCATCCTCGTCCGGACGATTACCAACTTCCGGGAAATGGCCACGCGCTACCGATTCTGGAGGTCCCAAATTGGACCTATCCCGTCGGTGCATCGCGGCGACTGGAGCACAAGCTCCGGGGCCGATCGTGGCGCGACTTTGCGAATCCTTCCAAGAGTCCGATGTTGGTCGCGAGGGCATTCCGTAAGCCGCCGTACACCGTCCCTTTCGTCTGCTACTTTCATCCGGAAGAACTGCTGAGCCCCTCCTGGATGTTCAGCTCGAAGCACGTCGCAGGAAATCTGTCAAGTCTTCTCGAGGCCTGCAGGGCCCAGGGGCTCCGCTCCCGCTTCGTGGTGGCGTCGCAGCTCAGTGGAGATGAGTGAAGCGGATATGCGCCTCCCAAGGAAGACGGTGTATGCCCTGTTGCTGTTCTTCCTCGGGCTCAACCTCATTGTTCGGTACCCAAGGACACCCCACGAATTGGGTTTCGACGGATTTGTGTACCACGGGATGACCGTATCGCTGATTCAGCTCGGTCACGCGGACTGGGTTCTCACCCCCCTCAGCTACTTCGGCCTCTATCCTCTGAGCCATCCCAGTGGCAGTTTCTTTTTCCTCGCCGACCTGAGTCAACTCGCGGGAACGCCAGTCGAAGGAGCGATTCTGCTCTTTGACATGGCTCTGGTTGCTCTCTCCCTCCTCTCCGGTTTTCTGCTTTCGATGGAGATTCGCAAAGACGAGGGTCTCGCCCTCCTCGTCGCGGCGATGTTCAGCTTATCCCCTCGGCTAGTCTCGAGTCTCCTGTGGGAAGTCCCGACACGAACCCTCTTCTCCACGCTCGTCCCCCTCCTGATCTGGCTGCTGCTGAGACTCCATCGAACCCGGGACAAGCGCTCCCTTGGGTTCGTGGTCCTCGTTCTAGCAGTGATGATGTCAGCGCATCGTCTCACTGTCCTGATGGCTGCGGTGTTCATTGCATTCATCCTCACGGAAATCGTGATTGTGGGAGTTCGGACGCTTCGGATTCGGTACGCGTCGCTCGTTCTGAGGCCGCGCTTCCGTCGAACGGCGAACCTCTCGGTCCTGATAGGCTTCTTCGTCCTCTCCATCTCACTGATTACCATCGGGGGGATCCTTGGGAGTTACGGCACGGGACGAGCCGGATTCGGATCCGGCGTTCTCTTTGAATTGTCAAATCTTGGGGTCAGCCTCGCGCGCAGCGCTGGATTCCTGATCCCTGTCGTGCCGCTTGGAGTCGTGGCCGTCTACCGTCAGCGACTGAAAGACTTCAAGGAACCGTTCCTTCTGATGATATTGCTCGTTCTCCTCCCGACACTGACGCTTCGGCAGTACACAGGGTACTACATCGTTGCGGTCACGGCACCGTTTATCGGGCTCGGGATTTGGGCGATTGTGGAGAAGACGAGGCGGCGGACGACGAAGCTCGCGGTGATTGCGGCTGCCTTGGCCGTCACCGTCGGGTCCGCGAACTACGTCTTGGCTTTTGACCTGCAAGCCCAGCCGTTCATGGACAATGAGAGCTACGTGCACGGATTGTACGTCCTTTGGAATACCCACGGGACGGTCATCGGAAACGACGGGACTATGGCGAGTGAAATCTACCTCGTCTCGGGCCATCCCTACCTCCCGGTCGGCGGTGCTACGACGCCTTTCCAGAGTCCCGAGCTTCTCATCTTTGGTTTTGTAAACAGGTCCTTGCTGTCGATTGTCCAGATTTCCGTGTCCGATCTCACCCTGGAATCCGACTCGCCATTTCTGCTACAAGGCGTCCAGGCGGAATCCGATTGGGCTACTCTCCTCGATCATCTGCCACAGACGGTTCCGGGCCGGATCTGGCAAACTTACAACCCTCAATATCTGGCCGAAAACAAAGCGGCGGATGGAGGTTATTTCGCCTATGGTCGCACGTATCCATCCGCCTTCATTGCGAGCGTGCACGCCGAGTCATACAAGATCTTCGACAGTGGCGGGGAGTCGCTCTGGTACATCGGAGGTCTCGGATGAAGCGGATTGCCATGCTCACCCCTTATGCCCCTCCGGTCCCCGGAGGGATATCGACCTTTGTTTCCGGTCTTTCGGACGCGCTCCGTCAACGAGGCCACGACGTGTCCATCTTGTCCGGTGAAGGCGGAGAGCCGACCGGTGCTTCCAATCTCGGATTTCGGCGAGCGTACGTCCTTCAGGCGCTCCGCGTGCTGAGGGAGATTCGGCCAGACATCATCCATTGCCATTCTCACTGGTACTGCCTTGCAGCGGGAGTGAGGTACCTCCGGAATAATCCGAATGCCCGAATCGTGTTCTCATTCCACACAACTTCGATTCCCGTATTGAAATCGCGGTTCGTGAGGCTGCTCAACGAGGCCCAAATCACAACGTTCGTGAGCGCCGCTCAGCTTTCCGAACTGCGGTCCGGACTACGCCTCGGAGGCGACCTCAGGGTCCTCCGGCCCGCGACGCGACTCATCGAGGTCGACCCGTCGGAAGCACGACGTTGGGCGAATCGACAAGGCTTGGACGGTGCTTTCCCGGTTCTCATGTTTGTGGGTCCGCTCGAATATCCGTCCAAAGTCGCCGGAGTCGTTGACCTCGTCACCGCGTTTCGCGAGGTGCGCCGGGTGTATTCCGAGGCGAGGCTCCTCATCATCGGCGACGGATCATTGCGCAAGCGGGTGGAAGAGGCGGCGGCAAGTCTCGGCGACTCGGTTACGGTCACGGGCTTCGTCGACAATCCGCGCGTCGCGCTGGCCCGAGCAGACCTGTACTGTCATATTTCTAGGCAAGAGGGACTTCCGACGGCCCTCTTGGAGGCGATGTCCTTGGGACTCTGTGTGATTGGCTCACGCATCGGGGGTATTCCAGAGGTCCTTGACGCCTCGAACGGTGCCCTCGTGGGGTCCGAACCGAAGGAAATCGGGCGCACGATTTGTGACCTGCTCGAGGATGCGGAACGACGAAAGAGACTCGCTGAAGCCGCGCGCATGACGATCCAACGGTGGTACACGTGGGACGCCCGATTGCCACAAGTCGATGACATCTACGGTTTGGCGGGATGAGATGAACGAGGACCCTCGCACGGGCCCGGCCAAGGTTTGCATTTCAGTCGACGTGGAACGGGACTACCGGCTCGACGGTCGCCTGACGACCCGCGGAATCGAGGAGGGTCTTCCGGCATTCTTGGACCGCCTCCGATCACTCGGGCTTCCACATGACTTGTTCATCTCGGGGGAGATCGTATCGTTTCTACCGGGGAGCCTGCTCCGGCTCGGCGATGGGAAGGGGGCGCTCGGATGCCACGGCCTCCGGCACGAGGCTGGGCTGGGCTCTTATCTCAGTCGAAAGCCGCGCTCCGTCGTCGAACGGGAAATTCGAACCGCAACAGATGACATCCGGTCCCGGTTTGGTCGTCAACCGATCCACTTTCGAGCTCCGAACTTCAGCACCAGCGGGGACACCATTTCGGTGTTGGCGGCGCTCGGATACCGTTCAGACTCGTCGGTCCTCCCGGGGCGCTATGTCCGCCGTTGGAAGACTCTAACCGTTCTCGATCACCGCGGCGCGCCAACGGACCCATATCACCCCGACTCTCAATCGCCGCTACGTCAAGGGGCCTCGCGAATTCTCGAGGTGCCTGTCACGCCCAATCCATTCTCAGGAGGGTCCCCTCTCGGTCTCGGATTCTTGCACCACTCGGGTCTTGCACAAGTCCTTCGGGCAATGAGCGAAATCCGAAGCCGCTACGTGATTTTTCTTGCGCACTCCTGGGAGATGGTCGATTGGCACGCCTCAGACTCTGTCGCTGACTGGGTGCCTCGGTCCTCCTCGTCGTCGTTTGAGACCCTCGAGCAGCTACTGACGGCGGTCGAGCCCGAGCGATTCGTGAACATGGATCAGATCGTTGAGGCAGAGCTGCCTAACTCCGCTCGCCTCGTTAGCTGACGTTTGCCTTGACACCCTCGTACGCTGAGATGTACTCTCTAACCATGGTCCGGACTTCGTGATGTTGCACAATGGTCGAGCGCGCCCGTTTCGGCCAGTCCGCGGGGATGCGTTGGCCCATGATTCTTGCAATCGCGGCGGCCAGTTCGGTGCTGTCTCCCTTTGGGAACAGCCATCCAACCCCCGACCGCTCAACCAGCAGTCGATGGACGGGAATGTCGCTGGCCAACGGGGGAAGGCCCACGGCCATCGCTTCAAGAAAGGCGAGCGGCATCCCCTCGTATGGCGACGGCGCAACAAACACATCTCCGGCGCTCAGATATTTCGGCAGCTCAGCAGAGATGGACCCCGCAACGATAACCCGCGAAGGGTGTGACAGTTTCGAGATTTGGCCCGCAACAAGGTCGGGTTCATCCGGAGTCGCCTCTCCGATGAGAACCAGTTTGAAGGGTAGGTCGCTAAGGAGATCGGAATCTGCCGCGCGAAGAAGGACATCCAGGCCTTTCGTGGTAGTCCATCGACCGGCGAAAATGAACACCATCTCGTCTCCGATCCCGAGCCTCGCTCGAATCTCGCGGCGCCCCTCGGGGGAGTAGCGGAAGTACTCCGTGTCAACGCCGTTTTCGATTATCCTCATTCGATACGGGCGAAACGTTCCAGCGACGTACGGGCTAACCGCAATTGAAACAGCAGCTGTCCTGAGAGTGAGATTCGAGATGACCTCATGTCCCCACCGTCGAAGCCGACCTCCTGCGACCGGGGGCCGAACATGGAGCGTCAGCACAGAAGGTTTGCCGAGCACGCGCGCAACTAGGACGGCCATCAGGGACTGGAGGTGTGGCTGCTGGACATGCACGAGTTGGAATGTCGATCGTGCGTGAATCTGCCGCCGGGCAGTCTCCATCGCGAGCTCGAGACTCGGGAACGTCTTCCAACGCAGGACGATGCCTCCGTTGCTGGGTGAAGAGGCCTCGGGGGCCCAGGCTGGATTGGCAATCTGTACGCGAATTCCCTCCCCCTCGAGGAAACGAGACAGATCTCGCACGAACCGCCCGATTCCAGTGACTCGCGAGAGGGGATAGGGGCTAGCGATAAAGACGCTGCCAACGCCGCGATGTCGGCCGTCCTCGCGAACGGTTTTGGATTCGCTCACGTGGCCTCGCCTTTCGCCTGGCCTTGCTTCAAGGGTCGTGCGGGGACTCCGGCAACGACCGACCCCGGAGGGACATCTCGCGTAACAACGGATCCAGCACCCACAATCGCTCCCCGGCCGACGGTCACACCAGGGAGAACCACGCAGTGAACTCCGATGAAAGCCCCTCGTTCGATTCGCGTCTCCGCGACGATTTCCTCGCCTTGTCCGGCATATGCCTTCGATTCGTCATGGGCAAGGATCGTCGTGCGCGCGGAAACCGTCGACCACTCTTCGATGGTCACCTTCTCGGGATAAAGGTTGTCGATGATGACGAAGTACCCAATCTCGGCGGTCTTATCGATTCTGGCACCACGGAGTCGATGAAAGGCAACTCGGAGCGCGGATGAGGGAGCCCACCAGGCAGGGAGGAGGAAGATGGCGGATCTGGATCGGCGAAGGAGTGAGCGATACGCCCGACGCACTTCGTTGGCCATGACTGCCCCTTCGGTCATTTCATGCCTCCCTTTCCGGAAACATTGCTCCAGGACGACGAAGCAAGTCGCCCCACGTCTCTCGGCCCCCAGAAACGATTCCAAGCATCGCAGTAATCCCCGCCCATACTAGTGCATCCGCGACCACTGCGCTCGATCCGGCGTTTTCAGGGAGGGCCACTAGAAGAGAGACAATGCTCCCAATGACTGCGGTTCCGGAAGTCAAAAGGACTTTCTTGAATTCGATATGCGTTCCCGCCGGTCGCAAAACGTAATGTTCGATCGCCCACATGAGGAGGGCCGCAACGAAAGAGAAGGAGATACAGACAGCGAGCGCGGTCCCCACGGCTCCGAACATTGACGACAACGTGAGAGACAACACGACCAGGCTTCCGGCGCCTGCCGCTGAGATCCAGAGTCCGACGTCGGGCCGCCCGGCGGCCGGGATTGAGGAAGCGACGGATCGCAAACACCCGAGGAACCCGGTGCCGATGAGAAGGACCAGTGCGAGGTCGTACGCCCCGAGCGAGGTAGGCCCGAAGAACAGGCGCAACAAGGGTCGGCCAAAGAGGATGAAGGTCGACGCCAATACGCCAATAATTGCAACAGATGCCAGGAGGGCGGTCGAGAGATACCGGGAAATCCGGGGCCATTCCCTAGCTGCCGCGTACTGAGAGGTCACGGGATACGTTGTCATGGACACGCTTCCCGGAATGATCCAGAAGGCTCGCGTGATGAAAACGGCAAGGGCGTACATTCCCACAATGGCCGGGTTTCCGCTCACGATCGAGAGGGCCACGATGTCGGCTTGGTAAAGCAGCGTGCTGAGGGCGTTGGTTGCCGTAAGCTGTATACCGAATGGGACAAGGCGCTGGAGATCTCCCTTTGCCGCGACGACTCCGTGATACGCAAGATCGTTGCGATTCAGGACAAGTTGCATCGCGAAAACCAGAATTGAGGTCAAGGCAGAGGCGACCATCACACCGACGAGGCCCTGGCCGAGGAGCAACAAAGCGATGGTGAGCGCCACACCCGCGGCGGATTGAACCACTGTGAGCATAGCCAACCGCCGAAAGTGACGTCGGCCTTGGAGGAGACCAAGCAGCGAGGCCGTTGCCACACTGAAGGGCATCTGCGCCGCTTGGATTGCGAGGAGTAGGCCGAAGGCCTTGTACGACCCGTAACCTACGATGAATCGGGAGACGACCGCAAGCGCAACACCTGCGACTCCTCCCGCACACAAACCGAAGACGACCGCGGTCCCCGCGAGTGAGCCGAGGCCTTCCGGCTTCCCTTCACGCTCCGCGACGAATTTCGTGAGCGCCCCGGAGACTCCCAAGTCGCCCACGATTCCAAAGAGGGAGGCGATCGCGATTGCAGATGCCCAAATCCCGTAGCCGTCGACGCCGAGGTAGAGGACCAGAATTGGGCTTAGGATTGCACCGGCGAGGAGCGCGACAAGGGTTGACGCGAGGGTCCAGCTCGTGCCGAGCACTAGCCTTCGCCGCTCGGACGTCATCGGGAACGAGCCATAGGGTTAGGTTGGGATATTAAAGGCCAATGTTCCCCGTCTCCGTAGCGATAGCGTGAGGAGCCTTGGCGACTCATTCGGCCTGGATTTCTGAGGTTTCCAATCGACCATCGCGTCGGCACGATTCGGCCCGATACTCTTTGCGCCAGATATTTATCGAACTTGCCTAGATGACTCGGGGACGATGGACATTCTCTTCCTTGCGCTCGACGTCGACTTGAGATTGGACCGCGGAGATGCGATTCACACGAGAGGAATCGCGTCGTCCTGGGCTCGTGCCGGACATCGGGTCCATCTCGTCGTGGGCGGTGACGGGGATGGTAGAGGAATTCCTGGAGTTCATATCACGGTCCGGCCGGTCCGGGGAGATCTCGCGATCCTTGGTTGCGTCAAGGAGGTGGCGCGATTCTTTCGGCCGGATGTGATCTACGAGCGTCGCTTCTCGCCGAAGATCAGCATGACTGTGTCCACTGTGACCGGGATCCCGTTCGCGGTCGAGTACAATGGGATCGTCGACGAAGAGGCGGCCATGCAGGGCCGTCCGCTACCGAACACCCGGACGCGACGGCTAAAGACCGCGGTCCGGGTGCGGATGCTACGGCGCGCCGCCGCGGTCGTCACGGTGACGGAGGGCCTGCGGGAAATCATAATTCAACGATACGGCGTCGACCCTGAGCGAGTGTTCGTTGCAGAGAATGGAGTCGATGCGGACCTCTTTCGGCCGATGGACCGGGCGGAGGCTCGAGCGAGCTTAGGGCTTCCCTCGGGTCCGCTCGTCTGCTATGTCGGAAACCTAGTGCGCTGGCAGGGCTTGGATACCCTAATCCAGGCGATGAAAGCGCTACCGCGTACTGTGCGACTCATCCTGGTCGGGGACGGTCCGAGCAGAGACCACCTTAGGCGTCGCGTCGAGGAACTTGGGCTGGGGAGACGCGTGCAGTTCGCGGGGGTGGTCCCGCACGAGAAAGTGCCGCGGTACATCGCCGCGGCCGATGCGTGCGCCGCCTCCTTCTCGTCCGAGCGGAACCTGAAGTCGGGGGTCTCTGCGCTGAAAGTGATGGAATACCTTGCGTGCGGGAGGCCCACGGTGGTCACGGCCGTTCCGGGCGCGGCTGAACTGGTGAAGAGTTCCGGTTGCGGCCTCGTCGTGCCACCCGAAGACCCAAACGCCTTCGGCGCCGCCCTCGCCGAGGTTATCCAAGACCCAATCTATCTCGCGGCGGCCCTCCGCGCCAGCGACTTCGTACGGCGAGAACGATCGTGGAATCGAACCGCTGCGACGGTCCTCGGGGTTTTCCAGAAGATTGTTCAAGACGCGAGTTCGTAGCACAATCGCACCGAACGTGAATACGCACGCGGTGGATCATTGGGATACCACATGTACTCTTCGTGAATCCGGATGTCGATGATTCCTGGGGCCGAAACGTACGAGGTGAGTTTTATGTGCGTGGAACAAATCGGTTTTGCGCGCATGCAGGCGACCGTTCTTTCCACGCTGACGACCAACGGGCCCGAATTGCCTCTCCGGGAGGACCGCCATGGAACCGAGGATGCCTCTGCATCAACCGCGAATCGGGAGCGCCCAGTCCCTGCGCGATTGCCGCGCGTCCTCTTCGTCTACCCATTCCCCGCGACGTTTATTAAGCGCGACATGGACGCCCTTCAGACTTTCTGCGAGGTCACACCGCTCCTGTTTAATCGTCGGTCCCAATATCTGACGCTTCTGAAATCGATCCTCGCGGCTGACATCATCTACTGCTGGTTCGCTCTTCCTTTCGCTGCGGTCGCCGCTATTGTGGCGCGGACGGTTGGGAGAAGGGTGATCGTCGTTGCGGGTGGTTGGGATGTAGCCCGGATTCCGGAGCTTGGCTACGGTCGTCTCTTAACCAAACGTGGATTGGCCATTGCTCGCGTGTCCCTTGGAGCGCCCGATCTGGTTCTGGCATTCTCCGAGAATAGCAAGGCCACAATCCGCGAAGTGGCCCCCAGATCTCCCGTTCGTCTAGCCTATCTCGGAGTGGACGCCGACTCCTTTCGTCCCACTGAAAAGGAGGATCTCGTGGTCACGGTCGCCCAGATCAATCGGGAAAACGTCCTCCGCAAAGGTCTTCGGACTTTCGTCGACGCTGCGAAGGAAGTACCCGACGTTCAGTTCATCATCATCGGGAGGTATCTCGACGACGCCATCGATCAACTTCGAGCCGTCGGGCCCAGCAACGTTCGATTCCTCGGCGAAGTCTCGGATAGCGACTTGAGAGAAATCCTCGGACGGGCTCGAGTCTACGTGCAGGCGTCGTACACCGAAGGATTCGGTGTGGCGCTTGCCGAGGCGATGGCGTCCGGGTGCGTGCCCGTCGTGACGCGGAGAGGCGCGATCCCGGAAGTTGTCGGAGAAACGGGTCTGTACGTCGACTATGGAGATTCCCATGAACTCGCGAACGCTATTCGTGAGGGGCTGCGCTCGCGGCTCGGGGCAGAGGCGCGCGCCCGCATCTTGGACCGGTTCACAATCACGCGGCGGCTCGACGCACTCCGCGCCGCGGTCCTTAGCCTCACAGAGGATTTGTACCTCGTACCGGGGGGAAAACGTGGAGATTAGCGTCTGTACCACGAACTACAACTGTGCCCACGCCCTAGGTCGACATCTCGAATCGGTCTACCGAGTGCTCGCGGGCCTTGATTTCGAATACATTGTTGTCGATAATCGGTCCACGGACCAGAGCTGGGACATCCTCCGTGGATGGAACTCGACCCATCCCAACATGCGACTCATGTCCAAGCGATGCACGATGGGGGCAGGCCGTCAGATCGGGTTCGCTCATTCCTCGGGACGCTTCATCGTGATTCTTGACACGGACGTCGTGTACGATCCCATCCTCAGGCTTGTCGTGGACCGTTATCTGGAACAGTTTTCTTCGTTTGCTCTCCAAGCGCTGTATTGCGGGATTTTTCCCCGTGCGCAGTGGGCGGCAATCGGTGGCCGCAGAAGTCTGAACACGAACGAAGACGTCGATATGTGGATTCGGCTGTGGAGGTTGGGCTCGATGAGGTGGTATCCCGTTCCGGTGGGGACGAACTTCAAGGACTCGGCGGCGGCGGGGAGTCACGACTATCTCTCACGACGATACCCGCCGCGGGAGCGGATCGCAAGGTTGCTCCGTCGGGAATGGGATCTGCTAAAGACCCGAGACCTACAACCGATCGATCTCGAGGGAATCATCAACTCGAATACGATCGACCTAGGTCTGGTGAAGGCGATTCCTTCATGGCCACAAAACCGGACTCGGCAAACAGCCACTCAACACCTCGTGGAGTTCGTCCGATTGGCCAAGCAAGTGATTCGAACGTCGTAGGTCGGGGAACCAGGGGCAGCCGGCTTCGAAGCGGAGAGTTCGAAATGCCGCAACAGAATCGAGGTGCGAAAGGGCATCTCAAATCGCTGCTGAGGGGATATCTTGCATGGAATCGGAGCCTGCTCCTTGATCCGTGGCTTCGATACCACGCGATACTTCCTCTCGTCCGATGGGCGAGCAACGAATCCGAGACGCTTCTTGATGTCGGAAGCGGAAGTGTCGGATTGGCGTTCTTCCTCCAGCGTCCCGTCGTTTCTGCAGATTTGGTTTTCTCGGAATCAGAGCTCATCAGATTTCGATCGCCGATTCGACCGGTCCGAGCCTCCGTCACACAACTCCCGTTTCGAGATGCTTCATTCCGGGGCGTCGTTTCCATCGACATGCTTGAGCACATCCCGAAACAACTCCGGCCACAAGCGATTCGGGAACTCTTCCGAGTTTCGAAGGACTTGGTAATCATCGGATTTCCCTACGGAGAGTTGAGCAGTCATTTCGACCAGCAGACCCTGGCGGAGGAAACGCGGAAAGGCGTTGCGCCGTCGTGGAGGGAAGAGCACGTCAGAAATGGATTACCGAACATGGAAACGCACGGGTGGATCCTTGAGATAGCCCAACGCTCTTCTCGACCCCGCAGCATCTCCTGGTTCGGTCAGGAGAGCCTCCGTGGCCTAGGACTCCGTTGGAGATTGCAGTTTCTCATTCCGAGGGAGTCCCGTATCTACGGTCTGGTGTTCGCCCCGTTGTATGCGATCCATGCGAGAGGCTCCCCCCGACAGGCTTATCGGCGAATCTATGTGAGTCGGGCCGAACCGTAGAGACTAGGCTGCGAACCTTCGGATGTGTTTCTAACGACCTTCTGGGCGATCGGTCGCGGGAGTCGATCAACGGAAAGTCGTCGCAGACCTCCCGCCTATGTGCCTACAGGGGTCGAAGGGTGGTCCATCGCCGCAAGCCGGCCACAGTTGGGACACTTCTGAGCACGCGACAGACAGCTCTGGTGGTGGACCGACCCGCAAACGCAGCGAGTCGCGGCCACGATCGGCGTCAAGGCTCCTGCACATATGCCGCATCGAGATTGTAGTCGAGGAATCGGGGTCACCGAAGCCGTGCCGCCGCGGGCGACTGAGGGAGTTGGGAGGAATCGGAAAAGCAGCGCCCAGAACAAAGCGATCCATGCGAGGAAAATGAGCCAGCCCGCGTAGGAGTGAGCGATCAACATGTTCTGAAGGTCAGTCTCGGTGGTGTCCGTGTAGTAGCCCACCAAGACGATGATGACCATCCGAAGGACGTTGGCAACGTACGCGGTCGCCATCCCGAATCCGAGGAGAAGCCATAGACGCCGAGCCGGTCGCTGGAACTCAGTCAGTACGAACGCCACAAACGCGGATGCAAAGATTCCGAAGGAGTAGATTCCCGAACAAGCGGTTGTGATGACGACCGTGACTTGGAGTCCGAGATGTTGCGGTGTGAAGGTTAGGCCGGGCGCCGTCGCTCCCGCGACGGGATGAATTGTGTTTTCGACACCGATCAGACGGAGAACCGCACTGGTCTGAGGTGCGAGGGCGACCCACGAATAGAAGTCAACTGACCGTTCGAAATTTGCCTCCCATGCTCGCGCCAAGAGAAGAGGGACGACCAAGATGGCGTTGAGGGCGATCACGAAGGTGAGCACGAAGTCCCGCTCCCGGGAGAAACGGGGCGGGACGAATCCGTAACTCAGGAAAACGCATGCTCCGAGAATGGCAATTGTGTCTTCCGTTTGGAGAGCGGGCGAGGCTGACAGTTTCAGGTTGTACATAAGGTCCGCTGTGAGGATCATCACTCCGATCATCGGAAAGAGGCGCTCCAGTTTTCCGTTCAGAGTCGCGCGCCGGATGAGGCTACTAGCAAACGACGGAGGCGCTTCCGGGAGCCGTGTGCCAGCGGGCCACACGATTCCGACGAGCATCGCCGTGCCGCCGGCAACAAGAGGGATTCCGACCCACGCCAAGGACGTCCGTTCCGGTTGGTTCAGGAGCAGGCCGACACCGGCGAAGGTCGTCACGAGGGCTGCTACAATCGTTGCACGTCGGTGGCGTTGCGCGACGGCGACCCAGCCCATGATTCTCATAACAATCAGCTCCGATTGAGCCCCTGCGAGCGTATAAGAAAGCTCGCCGCCGGTTATCGCGGTCGCGAGATGTCAGACGCTTCTTATATCCACAACGGATACGCTGCGTCCGGCCCCTCCATGAAAGTCGTGAGCGGCTCAGCATCCGTTCCGATGGATCGGAAGATTCCGCAGATCTTCGAATCGCTAAGACCCGGAAGCGTATCCGATGGATTTTGGGACTACTACAAGGTGCAGTCCGAGAACGCTGCGGACAATCCTCAGGAGCAGCTGGTCCGGTTTGTTTCAGACATCCGCGATTTCCTTCAACCGGGAGGGACTGCTTTGAGCGTCGGGTGCGGATTTGGAATCCAGGAGATCCTTCTCAGTTTCTTATGCCCGGATCTCAAGATTGTTGGAGTCGACATCCTGGATGACAAGCGAGCCGAAACAAAAATTCGTTCCATGAAAGTGATTGCCGATCAAGTTCGTGCAGACCGTGTCGAACCGCTTCTCGCTGACGGTGGCCGGCTGCCTTTCCGAGAAGCCAGTTTCGACTGCGTGATCGCCATCGACTCTCTGAGCCATGCCGATTACATGCGCGAGGATCGCCATTTGGAGGCAAGCCAGAGCTTGTTGCTGGCCGAGATGTCAAGGCTCGTGCGTCCAGGCGGACATCTGGCGGTGGTCGATAACAGCTCCTTGAGTCCTCGGAACGTGATGCGAAAGAGTGGAACCTCGTGCCATCCGGTCAATCCGTTCTACCTCGGAATGGTGCTCGAGCGCCTTGGGCATGACCATGTTCGCATTCTCCCCTACTACGACCTCACCGGCCGTACTGACCTGCGGGCGCGGGTTGCCAGTATCCTCCTCAAGCGCTCCCACACGCTTGGAATTCTGCTTGCGCCGCTCTTCATGCTAAGCGCGAGGAAGAGACCGGAATCCTCCTTTCACCGGCGCGACGATCACTCCACGCTCCGGGGCTCCTCCGCCGGACCGTAGGTTTGGAGTTCGGTCCGGTCGTGGCACCCGGTTCGTGACTCCGGGATTGTTGCCAGGCCTAGTATGGCTGCGCGCGTAATGATTCGAGCGGAGCAGTGGAGACCGTTAAGAGGCGGATGCTAATGTTCCTCCGAGGTGGCACAATGAAGGTCGTCTCGGGGTCCGCAAGCGTGCAGCTCGCCCGGGAGCTCACGCGGGAACTCACCACGTCCGCGGAGGCGGAGTTCGTTGACGTCGCATATGAGAAGCACCCGGGCGGATTCCCCGACGGCGAGCGCTACGTTCGCCTCCTCGGACCCGTCTCGGGCGAGCACGTCGTCCTCGTCCAGACGACCCATCCGAGTCCGATGATTGTCGAACTCTTCCTCCTGGCGGACGCGATTCGGGACGCGGGCGCCCGGCGCATCACGGCCGTCGTCCCGTACTTCGGCTACGGCCGTCAGGACAAGCGTTTCCTCGAGGGCGAGGCAGTATCCGCGAAGACGATCGCGAAGCACATCGCGGTCGACTGCAACGAACTGCTGACGATGGCGATCCCGGCCAACCCAGAGGTCCTCAAGACGTTCCCGCTCCCGACGCGCGAAGTGAGTGGCATGCCGGCGATCGGCCGCTACCTGAAGTCCGCGAAGGTCGATGTGCTCCTTGCGCCCGACCAAGGCGCGCTCCGGCTCGCCAAGGAGGCGTCCTCGGTCTCCGGCGTCCCGTTCGACTTTCTCGTGAAGAAACGCATCGATTCGTATACGGTGAAGATTGAGCCGAAGGCGCTCGACGTCCGAGGTAAGTCCGTCGGCATCGTCGACGACGTGATCTCGACCGGCGGCACGATCGCGACGGCCGCGAAGGAGCTGAAGGCCCAAGGTGCCCGACGCGTGATCGCGGCGTGCGTCCACGGCCTCTTCGTCGGTCCGGCCGAGGCGAACCTGAAAGTCTGCGACGAGGTCATCTCGACGGACACGGTCCTGTCGCCGCACACGAAGGTCAGCGTCGCGCCGGAGTTCGCCGCAGCGATCCGGGCGCTCCGATGAGTCCGCCTACCGGCCGATGTACCCGAGGACCGAGATCGTGAAGGCGAGGACGAGGCCGCCCCAGACGAGCAGGCCGAGGTTCTGCATGTCGGACGTCCGCTTCGACCCGAGTGCCGCCGCGAGACTCCCGAACCCGGCGATGAGCCCTCCGGAGATCGTGAGGAAGCGCGCGAACCCGAGCGCGTTGCGGTCGCTCGTCCAGATCGCGATAATCGTGGCGAGCCAGATGGCCAGGAGGCCGAGCGCGTTCAGCGCCAGCACATATCGCTTCTTCAACAAGTTCTCCGTGGCCATCGGGTAGTACGGCGCTCCGGGATACTGCGGGGGCGATGACTGCATGGGGTTCCTCGGTCCGCGCGATGGGCCTCGGCTTATAAAATAATAGCCCCATAATAATATATAACGGCGAATCGGGACTCGCTCGCTTCGAGGACCCCTGCGGACGCTGTATGCAGGTCCGCGAAATCCCTTTATCGCGGAGCGCGTTCGCGGTCTCCTGTGACGGAGTTCATGTCCGCCGCGGTGCGGGCCCTCGAGAAGGCGGGCGCGGGCTTCGGCGACGTCCGCACGGAGGATCGCACGGCGTTCGTCGTGCGCGTCGCGAACGAACAGATTCAGAACGTCAACGAGGTCCGTCGTCGGGGCTGGGGCCTCCGCGCCTTCGTCGACGGAGCGTGGGGCTACGCATCCGGGACGTCCGGCCGGTCGGCCGATGCGGTCCAGGCGGCCCGGAAGGCCGTGGCAATCGCCCGGCGCGGTTCGGCGGCCGGCGTGCCGACGTCGAAGCTCCGCAAGATGCCATCCACCGCGATCACCCTGGAACCGAAGGTCCGGATCGAGCCGCGCGACGTCGCCGGGGAGGAGAAGGTCGCCGCCGCGATGGAGGTCTGCCGGGCCGAACGGCGGGACGAGGTTGCGAACACGAACGCCTCGTACGCCGACTCCGACTGGAGGTTCGAACTCGCGAACACCTGGGGCGCCTGCCTCCAGTGGCGGGAGGTCCGCATCCGGATCGCGGGTCAGGCGGTCGCCGGAGAAGGCGATCGCCGCGAGTCCGCCTTCGACTTCCGGGACGGGACCGCGGGCTGGGAGCTCGTCAAGGCGCTCGACCTCGCGGAGTTCGGGCGGGGCCTCGCGCAAGAGGCGGTCGAGATGCTCCGCGCGGCCAAGCCGCCCGCGGGCCTCATGCCGGTCGTGACGGATCCCGGCGTCTCCGGCCTCCTCGCTCACGAGGTCATGGGCCACGCGTCCGAGGGTGACGAGATCGTCAAGAGGCGCTCCTTCCTCACGGACCAGGTCGGCAAGAAGGTCGGATCGGCGCTGGTCTCGATGTACGATGACGGCACCTATCCCGGGGCCCACGGCTCCATCCCGTTCGACGCGGAGGGGACGCCGGCCCACAAGACGACGGTCATCGATCGCGGCATCTACCGCGGTTTCCTGCACAGCCTCGAGACGTCCGGCGTGCTGAAGGCCCGCCCGACGGGCAACGGCCGGGCGCAAGACTTCGGCCGGCGCGTGTGGGTGCGGATGACCAACACGTACTTCGGCGCGGGCCGCGACAAGAAGGACGAGATCGTGGAGGAGACGAAGGCCGGCGTGCTGACGCGCAAGTGGATCAGCGGGATGGAGGACCCGGTCGGCGGATCGTTCCAGGCCGTCACACAATCCGGCTTCCGGATCGTGAAGGGCGAGGTCGGCGAGCGCGTTCGCGGCATGACCTTGACCGGCGACGCGTTGTCGATCCTGAAGAGCGTCGACCGGGTCTCGAAAGAGATCGCCCTCGACGGCGGGACGTGCGGGAAAGGCGAGGAGGATTACGTGCCCGTGGCCGCCGGCGGGCCGTTCATGCGCTGCAAGATCGTCGTCGGAGGCGGCTGACATCGACCCGCTCGACCTCGCCTCGGACGCCGTGCGGCGGGCGCAGTCCGAAGGCGCGGACGCCGCGGAAGCCTACGCGATCACGTTCACCTCGCAGTCCGTCTACATCGAGGACGACGTTCCGAAGGTCGCGGAAGAGCGGAGCGAGACGGGCCTCGGGGTCCGCGCGGCGAGGGCGAAACGGGTCGCGTTCTCGGCGACGACGCTTGCCTCCCCGGCCGACGTCCGATCGGCCGTTGGCGCGGCGATCGCCGGGTTGAGGCGCGTGCCGGAGGACCCGGACTTCTCCGGCCTTCCCACGGAGGCGGGGAAGGGCGAGGTGCGAGGCGCGTGGGACGGGGCGACCGCGACGACCGACACCGCGGGCCTCCTGGACGCCGCGAAGACGTTCACGGATGCCGTCCGGCAGTCGAAGGCCACGTCCGTCCCGAAGGCGATTTTTCGGATCCAGGATTACACGTTCCGCGTCGCGAACTCGAACGGGATCGTGGCGAACCACCGCGGCACCCTCGTGTTCGCGTACCTGACCGCGAAGTGCGGTTCGAAGGGGAAGTTCGGCGAGGGCATCCTGAAGGCGATGAACACGTCGATCCGGCCGATCGATTTCGCGGCCCACGGCGCCACGGTCGCCCGCCGAGCGGCCGAGAACCTGCGCGCCCGCGCCTTCAAGGGCAAACTCCCGGGGGTCGCGGTCCTCGATCCGTTGGACCTCGGCGAGGTCTTCCTCACGACGGTCGGCAGCGCCGTGAACGGCGAGGACGTCCACAAAGGACGTTCCCCGTGGGCCGGGAAGGTCGGTGCCGATGTCGCCTCGGCCGGCGTCACGGTCCGCGACCGCCCGCGCATGCCGGGCGGCCTCGCCTCCGGGGTCGCGGACGACGAAGGCAATGCCACGCAGGACCGGACCCTCCCCGAGGCCGGGCGGCTGAAAGGATTCTTCGCCGACCGCAAGCACGCAGCGTTGCTCGGCGTTCCCGCAGGCAACGGCTATCGGCGCGCGGTCGCAACGGTCGAGGGAGCGTACACGCGGCCCGCGGAAACGGAGCCCTCGAACCTCGTCGTCGAGCCGGGGCGCAAGTCCCTCGAGGCGCTGCTCGCCGAGGTCGATTCCGGCGTCTACGTCGAGAAGTTCGCGGCACCGGAGGTGAATCCCCTCTCCGGATCGTTCGCAATGGAGGTCCGCAACGCGACCTTAATCAAGAAAGGCGAGCTCGCGGACCACGTCAAGGTCGCGCTGCTCACGGGGAACTTCTACGAGGGGCTGAAGAACGTGGTCGGCGTGGGGCGGGACCTCACGCCCAGCCATGCGTTCGTGATGGCCCCGGGCTGCGCCTACGTCCCACCGATGGCGTTCGACGGATTCGAGCTTGTCGGGCAGTCGTGAATGGATCAATCCATTTGAATCGATTCGGCGACCTGAGGTGGTTCATCCGGTCCTTCGCGCCTTTCGCCCTTGGATCGGCTGGATTCAAGCGGGTGGGGGACGCCTCGGCCGGGTGACATACCAGGCGAACAGGAACGTGCCGATGGCACCGGCGACGACCATCACCAAAGCGAAGGCGATTGCGGGGATCCCTGATCCTCCGGCCGGCGCGGTCGATGGACCGGGGGTCGATGGATCGGGGCCCGACGCTTCATAGAAACTGAGATCCGACACGCCGGCCCGCGCCGTGTAGTACACGTGCCATCGACCGGCGAGTGGCAGGATCGAAGGGAACACGATCAGACGTTCTTGGGGAGGCCGTGCTTCCAGCGCGATTCCTTGTTTCTGCCATTCGATGCCGTTTGTGGAGATCGCGTAGAGCAACGTCGAGGAGCTCTCGTTCGTTTGGCCGTCGTAGATCATCCGGAACATCGACCCGTCGAACACGACGTCCCCGCCGAAGACGCCGAAGCTGTCCAGAGCGCCGGCCGCCCCACGATCGAGGACGACGCCGAGCTTCGTCCAGTTGAGCCCATCCGTGGATGTCGCCAACATGATCGCCGCGTTCGGCGGCTGGGGCTGCGACACCCCGGTGTACCACATCCTGTATTGTCCCCCGACGAGCGCCACCCTTGGCATCACCGCGTAGTACCCGTCCTGAGATCCGGCGAGCCCGACATCGATCGCCACCCCGAGTTTCGTCCAGGCCGTGCCATCGGGGCTCGTCGCGGCCACGATCCGGTAATTCGATCCGTCGTATCCGCCGTACCACATTCGGTAGGTGGTCCCGACCTTCACGACCTCGGGATACGCGGCGATCTGGGAGTCCTGGGGGAGGGACGGTCCCAGGACCGGACCGTACCGCGTCCAATAGCGTCCGTCTTGCGACGTGGCGTATCCGATCTGACAGAAGTAGCTCGGGGTACAGCCGAAATACCACATCTTGTACACGCCGGCATCCCACAGGACCGAGGGATACCCGGCTTGCAACGATTCGAACGACAAGTTCGGGCCGCTCCACGAAAGAGGGCCCTGACGGACCAAGCCCAGGACCGATGCACGCGGCTCAACCGGGAACGCTGGCAACAGCCCGGCCGCCACGGTTCCGCCATGCATCGAGAGAGGTACGATGGGCGCGGAGGCCAATCCCGGGCCGCCGAGCGACAGAGCCACGGCGAATGCGATGAGGCCGACGACGCACGCGTGGATCCCCCGCACGTCTCGCCGTTCTGGCGGGCAAAGGCATAAACCTTGCGTGCGACCGCAGCGACACACCAAACCTACTTACCGGAAAACCGCATGCGATTGCGAGGCACGATTCATGGCCGACGTGGAGATTCGCACGCTGAAGGAAGTCGATCTGAAAGGCGGCACGGTCGTCGCGGCGTTCCCGAGCATCGGGCTCGTCAGTACGATCACCGCCACGTACATGATCACGCACCTGAAAGTCGACCAAGTGACGGCCCTCGAATCGCCCGACTTCCCGTCCCTCTCGATGGTTTACGCGAAGAAGCCGAAATTCCCGGCTCGCGTGTACGCGTCCCAGGACCCGAAGATCGCGATTTTCATCTGCGAGATGCCGCTGCCAATGTACACCCACCGGCCCGTGGCCTATGCGCTCCTGAGGTGGGCCAAGGACCACCAATGTCGCTGGATCGTCCCGCTCGAAGGATTGCCCGCGGAACCGGAGTCGCCGATGCCCGCCGAGCCGCCGGTCTGGGGCATCGGCAGCACGGACCGGGCGCGGGCTGAACTCGACAAGCGCGGGATCCAGCAGCTCGAGACGGGCATGATCGCCGGGGTGACGGGTGTCTTGCTCAACGAAGGTCGGTGGCGCAACGCCGACGTCGCTGCGCTCCTGGCGGAGGCCCACATCGACATCCCGGACGCCCGCGCGGCGGTCGCCCTCGTCCACGCGCTCGACCTGCTCCTGCCCGAGATCGAGATCGACCTGAAGCCGCTCCAGGCGCAGGCGAAGGCCCTCGAAGACCATCTCACGAAACTGAAGCAGCAAGCCGCGGCGGTCGTCGCGCCGGAGCCGATCCCGAGCGACATGTATCGCTGAACGAGGGACGAAGGACGCTTCAAGCGGCCTTCAGGGCCGCCTGCACCCGATCGTACCGTTCCCGGTACAACCGTTCACAGGACGAGCAGCAGAGGTAATGCACCCGTCCATCGAGCCGGAGTTTGACCGGTTGCCCCTCGATCGGCCTGCCGCATTCGAAGCAGGCGACCATCGCTGACAGCCCCGTGGGAATGAGCGCTCGGGGGGCATCCTTGAATCGTTTCTCGGCAACGTCGTGCTGGGCCGCGCGGACACCGTCGATCGATCTCACCTTTCGGAGAAGCGGCTGGACGGAGGTGGCGCGGGGAACGACCGCTTCCGCCACGAGTCGGGAACCTTGTACGCGGATCATCCATCGGATCTCGGGTAGCTTCGCGAGCCTCTGACCCACCTCGTCGGCCCGGTTCGGTCGGCAGGCGATCCAGAGGACGAGGCGCGTTTGGTGGAGGAGTTCCGGATTGATCGCCGCGTGATAGCCGGCCAGGATGCCGAGAGCTTCGAGGTTCGCGATTCGCGCACTCACCGTCGGGACGCTGACGCCCACGCGCTTGGCCAGACTCCGGAACGATTGGCGGGCATCCTCCTGAAGAGCCCGGAGCAGCTCCACATCGGTCGAGTCCACGTTCATGACGAGTGGAGCAGGCAATCGTGCGCCTTGAAGCTTTACAAGTGTAAAGCCGAAGCGGCATGACCGACGGTTACGCTGACTCCCCGGAGCAGTCGCGAATGGCAACCGATCCCGTGTGCGGCATGTATGTGGATGAGCGTACGCACCTCACTGCCGTCGTCCGCGGCCGGAAGTACTACTTCTGCTCGGAGACGTGCCTCGAGACGTTCACCGCGCCGGAGAAGGAGCTGGGGCGGCTGAAGCGACTCACGCTGTTCAGCCTCGGGATCGGCATCCCGCTCTTTGTGATTGGCCTCGGTCAAGGACTGGGGTGGTGGCTCATGGGGCTCGAGGAACCGCTGAACCTGGTGTTCTTCTTCCTCGCGACGCCCGTCCAGTTCGTCGCCGGCTATCGCTTCTACCGCGGCTTCTTCGACGCGATCCGGAACAAGAGCGCGAACATGGACGTCCTCATCGCCATCGGCACGAGCGCCGCGTGGGCCTACAGCGCCGTCGTGACCTTCCTTCCGTTGCTCGGCGTTCCGGTCGCGGACAAAGGAACCTACTACGACACCGCGGTCGTCATCATCGGTCTCATCCTCCTTGGCAAGTACTTCGAGGAGATTGCGAAAGGCAAGGCGGGCGACGCAATCCGCAAGCTCATGGACCTCGCCCCCCAGACCGCGCGCGTCGTCCGGGACGACCACGAGGAGGAGATTCTCGTGGAGCTCGTCCAGGTCGACGACCTGGTCATCGTCCGGCCGGGGGAGCGCATCCCCGTCGATGGTGTGATTGTCGGGGGGTTCTCCGCCGTTGACGAATCGATGATCACGGGGGAGTCGATCCCGGTTGAAAAGAAGGTCGGAGACACCGCGATCGGCGCCACGATCAACCGGACCGGGCTGCTGCGGATTCGGGCCACCCGCGTTGGCGCGGACACGACCCTGAACCAGATCATCAAGCTCGTGGAGGACGCCCAGGCTTCCCGCGCGCCGATTCAACGCCTCGCAGATCGCGTGGCGTCCGTGTTCGTTCCAGCGGTTGTCGGGGTCGCGGCGTTCACGTTCTTCCTCTGGGCGGTGCCGTTGGGCGAATCGGTGGCGCACGCCCTCGTGTTCTTCATCGCGGTGCTGATCATCGCATGTCCCTGTGCCCTCGGCATCGCGACGCCAGCGGCGATCATGGTCGGCACGGGCAAGGGCGCGGAGAACGGCCTCCTGATCAAGGGCGGAGAGTATCTCGAGAAAGCCCACAAGCTGACGACCGCCGTGTTCGACAAGACGGGGACGCTCACGAAGGGTCGTCCATCAGTGACGGATATCGTGCCGGTCGGCTCGATTTCGGAGGCGGAGATCCTGCGACTCGCGGCGTCCACCGAAAAAGGCTCCGAGCATCCGCTCGGAGAGGCGATCGTACAGGCCGCGGCCTCGAGAGGCGTGACGATGGAGGACCCGAGCGACTTCGAGGCGATCGCGGGCCAGGGAGTACGCGCGGCCATCGGGGAGCACCGAATCCTCATCGGAAATCGGTCGCTCATGGTGCGCGCCGGGATTCCTGTCGCGGATGAATCTGTTCTCCAGGCGATGGAAAGTGCAGGAAAGACCGCCATGATCCTCGCGGTCGACGGCCGGGTTGCGGGCGTGATCGCGGTTGCGGACACGTTGAAAGAGCACTCGATCGAAGCCGTCCGCTCGCTGAAAGCGATGGGGATCGAAGTCATCGTGCTGACCGGTGACAATCGCCGAACGGCCGAGGCCATCGCGCGCCAAGTGGGCGTCGACCGGGTGATTGCCGAGGTTCTTCCGGCCCAGAAAGCCGATGTGATCAGGAGCCTTCAGAACCAAGGCAAGATCGTCGCCATGGTGGGCGATGGCATCAACGATGCCCCGGCGCTCGCTCAGAGTGACGTCGGCATCGCCCTCGGCAGTGGCACCGACGTGGCGATGGAGGCCGGCGGCATCGTGCTCATCAAGGACGACCTCCGGGACGTGGTCGCGTCGATCCAGTTGAGCCGCCGGACCGTCCAGAAAATCCGCCAGAATCTGTTCTGGGCGTTCTTCTACAACACGGCGCTCATCCCGATTGCCGCGGGCGTCTTGGCCGGGATCGGAATCGTGCTGAATCCGATCATCGCGGGGGCCGCGATGGGCTTCAGTTCCGTGTCCGTCGTGATGAATTCGATGACGCTGCGGCGATTCAAGCCTCAACTCTGAGTGGCGCACTCAGGAGGTGAAACATGGAGAAAGATCCGGTGTGCGGGATGACGGTCGACTCGAAGCGGGCGGCAGGCAGCTCCGTCTTCGGAGGAAAGACGTACTACTTCTGTTCCGCGTCGTGCAAGGCCACATTCGACCGGAGCCCGGCGCGTTACGCGAAGTGAGGGACCGTGAACTTCGCGGCAAAACTTTATTCGCGAACGGAGGTATCGTCGGCCGTGGCGTCCGAATTCTGGGCCCGCCTCACCTGGAGCAAGGCGCTGTTCGGCTTGCTCGCACTGAACGTCGTGTGGACGGCGTCGTTGTTCATATGCCCGTTTACCGTGCCTCCCGGATCATTCGCTGGCCCCCAAGTTGGCGGCGCCAATGTCATCGACCACGCGGACATTTGGGCGAAGTTCTGGATCTACCCGCGAATCGTCTACACGATTGGCGATGCTCAGTGCCATCAGCTGTGGTACCGCTCCTTCTCGTTGAATGGAAACCAGCTGCCGATTGACGAACGCATGACTTCGATGTATGTCTTCGCGAACCTCGGCGTGCTCGCGGCTATGCTCGCTCAACCTTCCACAAGCACGGGCCAGGTCATGCTGAACGCACTCCCGAGGTTCCTGAGTCGCCGCCTCGCGAGACTCGGCACCGAGCGGGCCGGCGGGGCGATCGTGGTCCTCGGGCTCATCCCGATGGCGATTGACGGCTTCACGCAGCTCTTCCGGGTGAACAACTACGAGTCCACGCCCCTCGCGCGCGTGGTGACCGGCGCCCTCGCCGGGTTCGTCGGAGGCCTCTTGGTCGCGGCGATGCTCGTGACGATCCGCCAGTTCTCGATCGAGATGCAGGCCCTCCAAGCGCGGTATTCGATGATGTCGGCGTCCCAGCGCTGACGGCTTCACACCCGCCGGCGTGGCTGGAGCAAGTTATTTCCGACCCGATTGCCGTCCTGTGACTCACACGGCAACGGAGACGTCCAACATGGAAACGGAATGCCGCGCGCACACGTTGGTGGCGGATGTTGCGTTGTTTGCAGACGACCATGTCTTGCTCGTCCGGTACGCGGACATGGCGAAGTACGACAACCAGAGCGGCTGGTTCCTTCCCGATGATGAGCTGAAGCACCTCGAGCATCCCGAACGTGCCGGCGCACGAATCCTCGAGGAGCAGCTCGGGCTGGCTCGCTTGAAACCGCGGTTGGATCACATCGAGTCATTCAAGGGCGACAGCGGCACGTGGCACATGTCCTTCCATAACAAACTCGTGCTCGATGGAATGCCCCGACTCAAGGCATCGAACGCACTCGCGGATGCGAAGTGGTTCGAGCTCACGAAATTGCCGCCCCGGGGCGAAGTAGCACACCATGGCTGGGCGCTTCACATCCTCGAAACGATGGCGAAGGGCCGCTCCTGAATGCGAGACATGCGGCGCGGAATGTTATCGTGAGCGAAGGTTTTTGAAGCGCCCCCTGCTTCCGACCACCCAATGGCCCGCCGGAAGCGGAAGGAAGACGAACCCGATTGGGTCGCGCCCGACTTCGACGAGGTGGGCTACATGCGGCGGGAGCTCGAAGGGGCCCGCGCGGCCGTCGCGACGATTGGTTGGGCCGTCATCGGCGCGCTCGTGGCGTTTGCCCTCTATTCCGTCCTCCCGGTCCTCGCGTTCTTCGCGGGAATCGCGGTGGGCGCCGGGATGTACTTCGTCTTCCCGCTGATCGGCATCAAGACCGAGCCGTTCAAGCGACGCGATTGGATCGGCCACGGGTTCACGTATTTCTTCAGCTGGCTCGCGTTCTGGATCATCCTCTTGAATCCGCCGTTCAGCGACCATACGGACCCGACGATCCAGGGGATCTCCATCTCACCGTATCATGCGGGATACACCGGACCCCTGCTCTGTCACGACACAACCTCAACGCCCTTCAGCATGGGGGCGAGCAACAACTCCCTGTACCTCCTGTTCCGCGCATCCGATAACGTTGGGCTCAGCAGTGTGCGGGTGACGGTCGCTCCGAACGCGCAGACGCCGGTCAACGTGACCCCGACTCTGGTCACGGGGTCGAACCAGTGTGCGGGCCACCGGCAGGAGACCTACCTGGGTAGCACGTATGACGCGACGTTCCCGTGGACCACGTCCGACTACGACATCTCGATTGTCGCCATCGATACGAGCGGCCGCCCAGCCGGTGCCGCATTCCACATCACGGCGACACCCTAGCGTTCCCACGGGAACTGCTTGTCGAACAGTCGGGTCCATGCCTCGGCATATCCTGCGCGGAGGGAGGTCGCTCCTGCGTGGATCCGCAACGATCGGCGGGCGGCTTTCTCGAGGTCCTTGCCGATGCTGAGCTCCCGCCACCTGGACTTCACCAGGGCGGAGGCCGAGGTCGCCTCGCGCGCCACGTCGACCGCCCAGCGCTCTCCCTGGACGAACGGACCGGCGATCGTCTTCGGGCTCCGCTGCCACTTGTCGAGGAATTCTTTCGCGTTCTTCACCCACACCGGAGGGCCTGGGTGTCGTGACACCCGCGGCAGCGAGTCCACGGCGAACTCGAACAGGAAAACCGCTTCCTTGCCCGCGACGTCGAAGCGCGAATCGAACACCTCGAACGCGTGCCGCTGGAACAGGTCAAGAAAGGCCCGATGTCCCTTCCGGAGCTGCGGGTACAGAACATCCTCCGTGACGGCGGGCGCGGGAACCGAGATCGCGAGCAGGCCCCCGGCCCGTCTCTTCGCCATCGCCCGGAGCTTCGACAGGGAGAGTGCTTTCAGCGGTCGAGGGAAGAAGAACCGCTCGCTCGGGCGCGCCAGGTACTCGCGGGCCGCGTGGACGAACGTGGCGAGCTGTTCGACGCTCACCGCGCTCGCGACGTTCCGGTTCGGATCGACCGGGTCCACGACGGTCAGCGGCTCCGGGAACGTCCGAGCGGCCAATCGGTCCAGTTCGAGGACGATCCCCGGGCGCCATGCGAGACTCCCTTCGAGCACGCCGCGGAACGTCCCGTACTTCAGGACGAGCAGCTCGCACAGGTAGCCGCTGAAGCCCAGGATCTTCGCCTCCGCGCCATAGACGCCAATGCCTTCCGCCCAGGCCTTCAGCAGACGAATCTCGTCGGTCTGGCCGTCTTTGACCCGTCCCAGGACGTAGTCCACATGGAGCGGGGTGCGGTCGACGGCGCTCATCCGCTGAGTGGCGTCCGTGATCCGGTAACAGGGGACGATCTCGATCTCGAAGCCGCCGTACCACCCGCGGGTGTACGGATGTTCAGCATACAGGTGGGCGCCTCGCTCAAGGAGCTTCCCCAACGCCAGGCCGCGTTCCTCGAGATCCGCGCGCGGGAGGTCCGGGGGGAACGCGACAAACACGTCGATCTCGGTGCCGGTCAGGTGGGTGCCTTTTGCGACGGAGCCCGCGAGGAACGGCTTCGCGTCCCAGCCCTTCGACTTCAACGTGGACCGGAGCCGATCCAGGAGATCGCGGACGACCTTTTCGATCCGGGCCTCCTCCTCCGGGGGCGGCCGGATCCGTGCGAGGACCTGCTCCTCCACCGTCATGCGGACCGCATGCTGGGTCGCGGATAAAAGCACATGGGGGTTCTACGAGAGAAGGACTCCGTGGGTCCGCGCCACCTCGAGGATGCCGTCGATGACGAATTGCACCGCGATTGCGGCGATCAGGAGCCCCATCACGCGGCCGACCGCGCGTGTGCCCGCTCGCCCGAGCCTTCGGAAAATCCGGTCGGCGTTGTGCAACAAGAGGTACGTGGCGAGGACCGACGCGAGGATGCCGGCGAACACGAACAGCTTGTCCTCCGGCGCGGTGGCGGGAGATGACATCAAGATCATGACGGTCGTGATTGCGCCGGGCCCTGCCAGGAGCGGGATGCCGAGAGGGACGACGGCCACCTCGTCCCGCTCGAGCGTCTCCTCACGTTCCTGTTGGGTGAGGCGCGTGCGGGACCGCTCGCCACGCAACATCTCAAACGCGACCCCGAAGAGGACGATGCCGCCCGCGATACGGAACGCGGGAATCGTGAATCCGAATCCCGCGAAGATCCATTGGCCGAACACCGCGAACACGCCGAGGGTGATTGTCGCGGTCAGGCACGCCTTCGAGATGATGTTCTGCTTCTGCGCCGCGTTCATATCCTCGGTGAGGACGGAGAAGAATGGGACGACCCCGAGCGGATCGACGATCGCGAAGATGGAGGCCATGGCGGTGGCGCCGAACGCCAGGTCCACCATGGTCCTCCCCGAGACGACGACGGCCTAGTGCTTTCGCATCAGCTTCATCCAGCCGCCGCTCTCGTATACGGCGAGGTCGCGGCCGCTGGCGGTCCGTTCGAACTCATCCCAGGTGATGACCTGGAGTTTCTCGCTGCCGCCCTTCGTGAACCGCAGCGTGGTCGTGCCCCGAACCCTGCTCGGCTGGAGGCCCTTCACCGCGGCGATCTGCCGCGCGTACTCGAACGAGATCTGTTTGAGTGCAGGCATGTTCCATCCCTTCGTGCGCCTCCCTATGGAGGCGTGCTGACGGCTGCACGACAATTAGGCTATAAATGTCTTTCGTTTGTCTGACGCATCTTGACAAACGGATGGAGGGGGAAAAAATTAGGTCTGGGAAGACGGCAACGGCCGTGGACGACTCGATGTGCGATTGATCGCATCGAGAGAACACGATCGCGACGCCCTCGGTCTTTCTCTCCGGTGAACTTTTGTTCTCACCCTTGATTCCCGCGGACGACGGCTTATATAGCGTCGGATGCACCAGTTCGTTTTGCCTGGAAACAGGCGGTGACCGAACATGGCCAGCGACAAGCCCTCCCCAGTCCTCCTCGATGCGGTGAAGGCTCAGGCTTCGAAGCTGAGGGAAACGAAGAACGCCTTGGATGCCCGCCAGAAGGAGCTGGACACGCTCCGCGCGGAGCTCGAAGCCCGGAATGCGGCGCTCGAGAATCAAGCGAACCGCCTGAAGTCCGAGCGGGACGAGTTCGCGCAGGAGAGGGACCAGGTCATCGCGGCCCGCACCTCGATGGACAAGGACATCGCGAGCATGCGGATGGAACGGGACAAGGCCTCCGCCGAGGAGCGGCGCGTCCAAGACTGGGCCCGCACCCTGAACGAGCGCGAGAAGGGAGTCAAGGACCGGGAGGAACTGGTGAAGCGCCTGGAGCACGACCTCACGGACCACCTCAAAGAATCGGAACGGAAGATCCAAGCCCTCGTCGAGCGCGAGGAGTTGTCCGCGCAGCGGGAACGCGCGCTCGCCGAGACGATCGATCGACTCTCTGTCATGGAACGCGGGATGGCAGACCGCGACCGGAAGCTCGCCAAGCGCGAAGAGGAACTCATCAAGCTGCAGAACGAGCGACTCAACTCCATGGAGGCGCGCGAGCGGGAGATGCTCAAGATCAGCGAGGAGATGTACGCCCGCCAGAAGGAATCCGCCGCGCAGCACGACTCGTTCGTCGACTTGCAGACCACGCTCAAGGAGGAACTGAACAGCCTCGCCTCGGAACGCGAGAAACTCGCGGTGAAGGAGAAGAGTCTCCTCGAGGCGGAGAAGTACATCACGGCGGCCCTCGAGGCGAGCGGCATCGAAGTCCCCGACGAACCGGAAACGCAAGCCCCGCCGCCGCCTCCGTCCCCCGAGATGCGGCCTCCCCGACCCCCGGCCGCCCAGGCCCCACCGCCGGCCCCTCCGATGGAGCCGTTGCGGGACGAGATTTTCGAGGAGGAACCGAGTGAGGCGAAGCCCCGGGTCTCCCGGGCCGACGCTCTGGAGCGAATGACGAAAGCGCTCGAGACCGCGAAGAGAGCCCGCGATGTCGGACGGAACGTCAGCGAGATCCGGAAGGTGCTGAAGCAGGCCCGTGCCGCGTTCGAGGGCGGCGACTACGAGACGGCCACTCGGCTCGCGACGGACATCCTCAGGGACCTCGAGGCGGTCCCATTGCCTCGGTAGTCCCCTCGCGACGTGCGCCGTTCGGCACCCCGAGGATCGGCATCGCGTACACCGGCACGCCGGGCACGCGCATCTCGTGCTGTTGTCCCGGGATCTCTCCCCAGGGATCCGGATCCGAGACCGGGCCCTTGACGAAGGTCCAAACGACGTTGGCGACGAAGATCAGCTGGCCGAATCCCAGGATGAACGCCCCGACGGTCTCGAGCCAGTTCAGGGTCCACATGGATGGCGGGTAGTCATACACCCGGCGGGGCATGCCCTCGAGGCCGAGGAAATGCATCGTGAAGAAGACGAGGTTCATGCCGATCAGGGTGAAGGCGAAGTGCCAACGCGCCAGCCGTTCGGAATACATCCGACGGGACATGCGAGGGAACCAGAAGTAGAAGCCCGCGAAGACCCCGAGGATCGTGCCGCCGAACAGGACGTAATGGAGGTGGGCGACGACCCAGTATGTGTCCTGGAGCGGATAGTCGAGCGGGATCGGCGCCTGGAAGACGCCGTTGATCCCACCGATGACGAACATCGTGACGAAACCGATCGCGAAGAGCATCGGCGCCTTGAGCTCGATCGCCCCGCCCCACATCGTCGCAATCCAGTTGAAGATCTTGATGCCGCTCGGCACCGCGATCGCCAGCGTGATCACCATGAACGGGAGGCGCGCGGAGATCGAGATGCCGGTCGTGAACATGTGGTGGACCCACACGCCGAAGGACAGGAACCCGATGGCGACGGTCGACAGGGCGATCGCCTTGTACCCGAAGATCGGCTTGTGGCTCATCCGTGGGATGACCTCGGAGATGATCCCCATCGCGGGGAGGATCATGATGTACACCGCGGGATGCGAGTAGAACCAGAACAGGTGCTGCCACATGATCGGATCGCCGCCGACGGCCGGCGAGAGGAACGCCGTGATGCCATGGCGGTCCAGGAGGAGGATGAACAATCCGCCCGCGAGGACCGGCGTCGCCAGCAGGACGAGGCCTTGCGTGACGAGAATCGACCAGACGAATAGGGAGAGATTCTTGAACGTGATCCCGGGAGCGCGGTGCCGAAAGATCGTGACGAGGAAGTTGATCGCGCCCGCGGTCGACGAAATGCCAAGCAACTGCAGTCCGACGATCCACATGTCGACGCCGGAACTGGTGTCGTACACACTGAGGGGTGTGTAGCCGGTCCATCCGATGTTCGCGGCCCCCATCCACATGATGACGCCGGCAACGGGGATAATCCAGAAACTCAGGGCGTTGATCCGTGGGAACGCCATGTCCTTCGCACCGATGAGCGGCGGGACCATGAGGTTCCCGAAGCCCGCGAGGATCGGGATCGAGACGAGGAAGATCATCGTGGTGCCGTGCATCGTGAACAACTGTTCGTACGTATTCGCGTCCACGATCGTCGGTCCCGGATAGGCAAGCTCCGTGCGCATCAGGAGGGCGAGGATTCCGGCGATCAGGAAGAAGAAGAACGAGTTCGCGAGATAGAGGATGCCGATCTCATGGTGGTTCGTGGTCGTCAACCAACGGAACACGCCGATTGGGGCATTTCGATGACGATACGCGGTGACGACTTCGCCCGCCATCGATGACACTCCGAGGCGGTCGTCCGGTGCGAGCGGCCGCCGCCGGACTCCCGTACTTCAGAATCCCGCATAAGGCTTTCCACCGGAGCGTTCGCATGTTGTCAGAAGAGTCGCACACATCGTCAGACCACAAATGCTTTAGAGGTAATCCGATTTCGGCAGTCGATGTCGGGCCTCCGGAGGATGGGCCTGGTGGGGCTGTCGGCCCTCTTGGTCGCATTCCTCGGAGGAACGGTACGCGCAGACCCGGTCTCCCCCGGACAAGCCGCGACGGAGCAGCTGTTCTACCTCGTCCTCATCCCGGCGATCGGGATCGGCGCGTTCGTCGGAGGGCTCGTCCTCTATGCAGTCCTGAAGTTCCGTGTGCGCAAAGGGCACACCGAAGGGCCGGCGAACCCAAGCACCGGGAACCGCCGCCTCGAGACAATCTGGACCATCATCCCGGCAATCATCCTCGTGATCGTCGGAGTCGCGGCATTTCAGACGCTGATCAAAACGGATACGATCCCGCAGAATCCGGATGTCATCGTCGAGATCAACGCGCACCAATGGTACTGGAATTTCAACATCACGTACATCGCCGAGGGCAAGGGGCTCAACTCGACCGGGAACTTCACCTCCCTCAACACGACCGGGGCTTTCACGCTGAAAGCCAGCCTCACAGTCAAGATCATCCTTCGCTCGTTCGATGTCAACCACGCGTTCTGGCTCGTCCCGTTCGATCTCAAGATTGACGTCATCCCGGGCCACTCGAACACATACTGGCTTCAACCGCTGCAACCCGGTGACTATGTGATCCGATGCGCTGAATACTGTGGCCTCAACCACTACTCGATGACCGCCACGCTCCATGTCGTGAAGTGAGGCTAGGAGTATCAAGCGGATGGTCGGCAGCGGAGCGCGCGTTGCGGTGCTCGTCGTCGTCGGACTCCTCTGCGCCTCCGTTGCCGCGGCGATCGAGCTCGTCCATCCGCCTTCCAACCCGTCATTCGGAGTTCACGCCGCAGACCTCCCCCCTCGGACGGGGATCTCGCCGGTCAATTACACACTCTACGGAAACGCGGTCGGTGGATGGGGCTTCTCGAGCGCAACAATTCGTGAACCGGGTCCGAATATCACGGTATTCTATGGGGACCGGGTGAATCTCACGCTCTTTGGGACCGATTCCGCCCCTCACAGCTGGTTCATCGATTACAACAACGACATGATCATGTCGCCCGGGGAACCCAGCTCGAAAGACTTCAACGTCCCGGGGAACGTCGTGGGGAACTTTAGCTTCGATGCGGTGCAGCCCGGAAACTGGACCTATCGCTGCGGGGTGCATCCGACCACGATGACGGGACGGATCCAGATTTTGGAACAGGCAAGACCGGTCAACCTGACGCTGTACGGCGACGCGGGGTTGGGTTGGGGATTCTCCAACGCAACGATCCGCGAACCCGGACCGCCGATCGTAGTCCTCTACAACACGAACGTGACCCTGACCCTGATCGCGCACGACTCCGCCCCGCACAACTGGTTCATTGACTACAACAACGACCTGACCATGTCGCCGGGCGAGCCGAGCTCGAAGGACTTCAACGTCCCCGGCGACATCGTGGTGACTTTCCCCTTCCTCGCATCCCAGACTGGCAATTGGACGTATCGATGTCACATCCATCCGACGACCATGACGGGTACGATCTCGATCATCGGCGGCCCGCCGACCGAATTGCCGAGGACGATGTTTCCCCTGGTCACCGAGATCATGGTCGGCGCCCTCGCGGTCGTACTGGTCTTCGCGGCCGTTTACCACTTCCGTGCGGTGCGTGCAGCGAAGCGGCCTCGCTGAGGGATCCGTCATGACGGATCTCGGGATCCTCGCGTTCGGATTCGGCGCGATACCCGTGGTCGCGATCCTCCTCTACAACGTCGATCGATTCGTCCTTCGACATCGCGAAGCGACTTGGGGTCTCCTGACCGGGGTCATCGGTTTCCTGGGTCTATCGCACGCAATGTCATTGGTCCTCTTCAACCACTCTCGGTTCGGAGATGCGGCGATCGCCACCGCCGTGTCGTTCGTCGGTTTGGCCGTCGGTGCAGGCGTCGCTTGGCTCATCTTCGAAGGCCCTTTCGTCCAGATGGAACCGAATCGAATTGTCTGGGCCGCGGTTGCGTTCGTCGGTTTGCATAGCGTCGGGGACGGGTTGGTCCTCGGCGGGGGCTTCATCAGCGTCCTTCCCGTGGTCCCGATCGACGGAGTGACGGTGGCGGCCACTGCCGCGCACCGATTCTTGGAGGGTTCTGTGATCATCGTGCCGGCGATTTGGGCCTCTTGGAAAGCGAGGCCCGCGTTCGTGCTTCTGTTCGCATCCCTCACCGCGATTCCGGCGACGTTCCTTCCGGGGTGGATCTATGGTGCATACGGGCCTTCGTCGCTCGGGGCGACGCTGCAACTTGCCATACCGACCATGCTCGCGGCGATCGAGGCGACGCTCGGGTTGCTGTTGTTCGTCCGCGGGTTCCTGCCGATCGCCTCCGCGGACCGAGGTTCGCGCTGGCCCGCTTGGATCGCGATCGGGTTCATCGCCATCGGTCTCGTTCACTTCCTGGTCGAGTGACTCAGCCCACCGTGGCTCCTCTCGTCGACGCAGCCGGCCATAACGAGACGAGCGCGACGATGAGCGCGGACGCGAGCGTCGCGGTGCCGAGCGCGAGGTGGATCGTGACGATGCGCCAGTCATTGTCCGATGTGATCGTGACCCATCCGACCCCCACTTGGACGACAAGGACGGTGAAACTCATGAGGGACAAGGTGAGGATTCGGATCTCAGATCGAAACCACAGGATGGCGGCCACGAGGGTGGACAGGATGAAAACTCCCGTCAGTGCCGCGACGAGGCGATGGACGAACTCTACGAGGACCTTGCCGTCCGCGAGATCCGGGACCACCGACCCGTTGCACAGAGGCCAGTCGGGGCACGCGAGGCCCGCGTCCAACCCGCGGACCGTGCCACCGACGACGATCGTGGCGTAGGCGAAGAGCGCCCCGAGGATCGCCACGACCTGAAGTAAGCGCCTTCGCTCGATCGGCATCAGAATCTCCCGCCGCGGGAGAAAGTCCGCGGCGATAAACCCTCGCAACGGATCGGGCCTGGGATACCCAATACGTTCGGTGGTCAGGAGGAGGACGCTCGATCCCTTTCGGTTGGCGTGACGCGCCGTGCACCAAAGAAGGCGACGGTGGTTGCGGCGGCGAAGACTGCGACGACGACGAAGGCCATGAACCACCCGGGACTCCCACCCCAGTTGGAGGGCGTAGAGGATCCATAGGAGCCCCAGGGGAAACTGTAGTAGAAGTAGATCGGTGCGGCCAGCAGATAGAGGCAACCGAGGAAGCCGCTGATTAGTATCCCAACTCGATTCCACTTGAAGAGGGTGGAGCCAACAAGAAAGACAAGTTGAAGGATGGACAGCCCAAACGCCACACTTACTAGAGTGTAGGTCGGCGGGAAAACATTGCGAAGGTATGAGCTGTCGGTGTAGTCGCCACAAATGTATTCATGACAAAACGGGTTCCCCAGAGGCCAGCCACGATCGGGTGTGACCCACCAGGGAAGATTTGCAACGACAAGCACGAGACCGATGGTTGCGGTCACCATCGCAAATGCCGTGACCGTCCACCCGATGAATCTCCAATCTTGGTCGCTATGCCCGGCAGCGCCGGCCGCACGAGCATCGCCATACGGTTGCAAACGGCACCCTCCAGCCTACAGATGTGAGCGACCTCAGCCGTACTTAACCCCTCTCTCCACTTGCCTCGCGGACTCGCGCGCGACCTGGGGAAAGCGCCCGCCCCGACTCGGAGTGGGCGTGATGAGGACAGCGTGGGAAACCCGCATCGGCGCCGTTGAAATTCGGCTGATTTCTTTTCATCCTAAAGATAGGGCATGGGGACGCAGGGATTTGAACCCTGATCGACGGGTTTCTCCCACGCGGGGAGCGACCCACGCGTGTTCTGCGAACCATGGGTCAGCGCTCCAGTCTGTCATCACCGGAATTCAGCAAA
>WNGG01000298.1_pt1 | contig 58297 bp, 56 predicted proteins | sample 5400661 | NCBI WGS metagenome assembly WNGG01 (sample SAMN13153372, study PRJNA577476) | soil metagenome | isolation source: 100 cm soil or saprolite under Garry oak tree replicate 1 | place: USA:California | collected 2016-06-15
TCCAAGGGTCAGGATAAATTCCAATGGCGAAGATCAGAATCGTGGCAACCCAAAGAACAGCCATATAGACGCGAGGTTCGGGAATCCTAGACTGATCTCCAGGTTCGTCAAAATACATCCTCTTAATCACCCAACCATAATAGCTCATGCTGAAACCGCTGTTAATCAGAGCCGCCAACGCCAGATAGCCGCCCCAGCTATACGGCGAATAGATCGATCCTGTGAACAGCATTACTTTGCTGAAAAACCCATTCAAAGGGGGCACCCCGGCAAGGCCAAGAAAAATTACCGCGATACTCAAAGATGTTTGCGGCATTCTTCGAGATAAACCATTGAAAGATTCAAGGTCCGTAACCGAAAGCCTGGTCGCAACCGCCGCAGCAGCGACGAATGCAGCTGTCTTCAGAATTGCGTAGTTCAGAACGTGGAAGAGTCCACCCGCCAGACCCAGCGGCACATTCGTTGTAGTGAATGGAGTGGCGAGCGCCATCAGGATGTAACCTGCTTGGGCGATGCTGGAATATGCCAGGAGTCTTGTGAAGCTCTTCTGCATCAGAGCCGCAACATTTCCCACACTCATTGTCACCACAGCTACGATCGCGAAGGTCGAGTAGAAATCCACGTTGAAAGCTGAGATTCCTACAATGAACACTCGAAAGGCCGCGGCGAATGCTGCCATCTTCGCGCCGGCGGCCAAGAACGCGCCAATTGTCACGGGGGCTCCTTCGAAGGCATCGGGTATCCACATGTGAAACGGAACGACTGCCATCTTCACCCCAAACCCAACGATGAACAGGACAATCGCGAGGACCCCGAAGGGACGAACATCGGGTCCGACGGTCGAAAGAGAACTCGCGATGGCCGTTAGCCCAGTCGAGCCTGTGACGCCGAAGACTAGGGAAATGGCATATACGATGAGCGCGGAGGAAAGTGCTGAGAGGACGAAGAACTTCATAGCTGCTTCATTGGAATTCGCATCCTTCTTCCTGAACGCAGTCAGGGCATAGGTTGGAATGCTCATCAGCTCCCAGCCAACGTAGAGGAGTATCAGGTCCATTGAGGCTGCCAGGACAATCATTCCGAGAGTGGAAAGGAGCAGAAGTCCGAAAAACGGTCCCTTGTTGGGGTCCTCTCGCATGTATTGCAATGAAGCAACCGTTACGAAGATCGCCACGATCAATAGCACCCCGGAGAAGAATAGAGTAAACAGATCCACTTGGAATCCCCCGAAAGATACTGGCGAGGGGCTTGTGAACCCCAGCCAGACCGTCGATACAAGAGCAATTGCAAGACCTAAGATGCAGACGAAAGGCGCGAGACCGAGCTTCGATTTTCTGAAATGGAGAAATCCTGCAGGGGTGGCGAGTAGTCCGAACACTGCCAGGCTGAGAAACGGGGTCAGTGAGAGGAGAGCCAATCTAGATCACCTGGCTCCAAGACCGACTATGGTTCCAACCCATTTCTCTACTGTCGGCGTTATCACACTCCCCAGTATTGGGGGAGGATATACCCCGAAGATCAACAAAGGCACCAGGAATGCGACAAGAATTAGGATCGAGTGAAGATGCAACTCGTTCTTCGGACCGACCGGAGGCGTCATCGCCACGCGCCTGAGCATCCATAGGAAGTATCCGACGGTTAGAGCTGGCGCGAGGATGGCGATCGCGAATAGATAGCTCACGCTGAGAGCGCCCTGGATCACGAGGTATTCGCTGATGAAGTTGGCAAACCCGGGAACCGCCATGGCGGCCATTGAGGCCAAGAATAGGAGTGAAACCGTTTGAGGCATCTTTCCTCTCAGTCCTTTCAGTTCGTCGATATTCCTAGTTCCTGTATGTTCATGGATGTATCCTGACATGAGGAAGAGCATTCCAACTGCGAGTCCATGGCTGAACATCTGAAAGACTGCCCCTGAGACTCCTGCAACTGTTGCCGTGAACGCTCCGAGGAGAACGTAGCCCATGTGATTGACGCTCGTAAGGGCAATCATTCTCTTGATGTCCTTGGCGACCAGTGCGACTGAGGCGCCGTAGATCATGGTGATAAGACCGATGGTGGTAAAGTAGGGCCAGAGAACACTCACCGCCTTAGGGAAGAGCAACAAGTTGTACCTGATCAGCCCGTAGCCTCCCATCTTGAGAAGCAAGCCTGCTAGCAGCACGCTAACGGGTGCAGGCGCCTCCACGTGCGCATCAGGTAGCCATGTGTGAAGTGGGAATATGGGAAGTTTTACTGCGAATCCGACGAAAGTTGTGATAGCTACTGCGAGCTGGAGAGGGAGCGCAAGATTCGGAATCCTCGCTGCCAGAACATCATAATCGAATGAGGGACCTCCAGGGTAGGCCGAGGTTCCAGTCCAGGCGTATAAGGCAAGAAAGCCGAACAACATCACTGCGCTGCCTGAATAGGTAAAAATGAGGAATTTCAGGGACGCATATCTCCGTCGGGGGCCGCCCCAGATTCCGATGAAGAAGAACATCGGAATGAGAACGATTTCCCAGAAGAGATAGAACAGAATCAGGTTGAGAGAGGTGAAGACACCGATTATTCCTGTTTCGAAGATGAGAAAGAGAGCAAAGTACTCCGCGTGTCTGAAGGTGATCTGATCCCAAGATCCCGCTGCAGACAAGAGACTCAGAAACGTGGCTATCATCAGGAGTGGAAGGCTGATCCCGTCAATCCCGACTTTGTAGTTGAGGCCAAAAGTACTAGCCCAGGGAGCGCTCTCGGAAAGCTGGAACCCCGGCTGGCCATATTGAAAAACAACCAGAATCAGAATCGAGATAGCGAATACGATCGCAGTGGTCCCTACTCCCAGAATCTTTGCCATTTTCGGGTTTTTCCTGCCTAGCAGAAATGTCGGTGCCGCCAGGACTGCGGGGAGAAATATCGCGATTGACAGTAGCCCGATCATCTAGGTGGCCCCAACGACGAATAGCATGTAGGCGAGGAGGAGAATTATTCCGATGGCGAACGCGATCACGTATTGCTCTGTCACCCCCGACTGAAGCTTTCGGAGGAGGTAGCTGAGCTTGGACCCATACGACGCTACCTCGTTTGCGGCCCGGTCGACAACCTGAGTGTCGAGTTGATCACTCACCCGCGAATAATCCATTATGTCCCGACCAATTGCATTGTTTAGCCTGTTCCAGATCCCCTGTTCAACGTACCTGTAGAGTCCTGTGCTGGCGGCGAGCAGCCCAGTAACGAAGACTCTGTAGTAGATCGCGTCGAGATACCAGCGTTTGTAGAGGAATCGCTGGATCGGGTTCATGTCAATTTTGAAAACATAGTTTTTCCGGAAGTAAATGAGATAGGCAATTTCGCCCCCAACGATAGCAGCAACTGTACTCACAGACAGCAAGAGGAGGTCAGTAAGACCGGAAGCTGAGCTGACTGCTGCCGGAAACTTGTAGACCGTTGAGCTGAATGTGCTCGCCATATACGTGGTTAGGGGACCACTGTAGAAGGGGTAAGCTAGTCCCAGACCCAGACTGCCGACAGCGAGAAGCAGGTATGGAATGAGCATCGTAAGGCCAGCCTCGTGTGGATGCTTTCCACTCTCCATGAGGTCCTCAACATGCTTGCTGGGCTTTCCTGCAAGTGTGATGCCCAACATTCGAACGGTATAGAAACCCGTAATGAATGCCGTGGCAAGTGCGAGTCCATAAAGAACGTATTGTCCGCCAAGGAAGCTAAGGGAGAGGATTGCGTCTTTCGTCCAAAACCCGCTAAATGGTGGGATGCCCATTAGCGAGAGTCCTGCAAGGAGCATCGACGCTGAAGTGATCTTCATCGCCTTTGCCAGCCCGCCCATCTCATCCATGAAACGAGATCCTGCGACGTGCAATACCCAGCCTGCGGCCAGGAATAATGAAGCCTTGAATACGGCGTGGCTAAGTAAGTGAAAGAGTCCGGCGGTATAGCCAGAGAGAAAGTTAGCGCTGAGCCCTGCTATTCCAAGAGCCAGCATCATGTAGCCAATCTGAGACACCGTCGAGTAGGCCAGGACTTTCTTTATTTCGCGAGCCACTGCAGCCTGACTTGCAGCTAAGAGTGCTGTAAACGCTCCTATCCAAGCGATGACGCCGAAGAATTGTGATACTTGGTTGAACTGAGAGAGGGCGACAAAGAATATGGGTCCCATCCTTCCGGTAAGGAAGACTCCGGCCTTGACCATTGTTGCAGCGTGTATTAGGGCGGAAACCGAAGCGGGGCCAGTCATCGCATCCGGGAGCCATTCCTGTAAGGGAAACTGTGCCGACTTCCCGATTGGTCCTCCAAAGAAAAGCAACGCAGTGGGAAGTAGAAGCCCGAGGCGAGCTAGATTCGCGGCCCAGCCTCCCGAACCTCCTAGTTGCGCTACGAGCTGGTTGTAATTGAAGGTCCGCGCGAAAGCGTAGATTAGAAAGATTGCGATCAGCAACGCGATGTCTCCAATTCTTGTCATGACAAACGCCTTCATTCCAGCCTTCGTCGGTGAGTATTCTTCCGAGACCCCTAAGGCCTTGTCGCCTGGGCTACCGACCCAGTACTGGGGCTCGTCGCGGTAAAAGTGGCCGATCAGAGCGTAGGAGCATAGTCCTACGCCTTCCCAACCGAAGAACATCATCAGGAGATTGTCGGCGAGGACTAGCAAGAGCATGTTTCCGATGAAGAGGTTCATGAAGAACCAGTATCGTGTCAGGCCGAACTCGCCTTTCATGTAGCCAACGCTGTAGATCATGATGAGCAGGCTGATCCAAGCGACGACGTTCGCCATGAACAGGCTGAGCGGATCGACTAGAACTCCCGCGTTGATGTTGAGAGATGGAATCCAAGAGACGGTGTAGTCTCCTGCGGACACGGCCAATGCCGTTATTGCCGCTAACACGGCTGCGACAAAAGTGAAACCGACCGCCGCTACATCACGAACTCTAGAGTGAATCTTGGCAAGTATCGGCGTGAGCAGTGCGCCTACTAGGGGCGTGATCCAGATGAGCCATGCAAGAAGAGAGCTGGCCATTTCTCTATGCCCCCACTATTGCTCTTGCCGCGGAAAGGAATCGGCCGAGTATTGGCTCAGGATAGATGCCTAAGACCACAGTTACAATGCTGAGAGTGATAAGCGGAAGCGTGATCGTCCAGGGGGCTTCCTTAACGGCGGAGATATCGGAGTTGGGCGCTCCAAAGAAGATCTTCTTCATCGCCATCAGGGAATAGCCCGCGGTAAGGGCTGTGGCGATAATTCCAAGCACTGCGATTACAAGGCGGTACTCTGACGCGGTATCGGTAGCCCTGACGAATCCCCCTTGGAACAGGAAGAATTCGGACAGGAAGCCGTTGGTGGACGGCAGACCAGCAAGAGTTAGAGACCCAATGAAGGCGGCTGTGGCAGTAATGGGCATTTTGCTGGCGAGTCCTCCGAGCTTGCTCAGGCTTCTCTCCCCCTGGACCTGAAGCATGACTGCGCCGACCACAATGAAGAGAATTCCCTTAGCGGTTCCATTGCTCACGTACTGGAACATTGAACCGGAAACGCCGAACGAGTTGAATGAAGCAAGCCCGAATAGGATGTAGCCCATCTGGCTGATACTCGAATATGCCAGGAGCCTTTTGACGTCATCTTGCACCAGAGCCATTGCGCTCCCGTAGATCATGGTGATGAGAGCCCAGCCTGCGAAGAAAGCAGAGAAAGTGAGGAAGGCTTGCGGAAATATTGTCATGACTATTCTGACAGTGGCGTATCCGCCTATTCCTGTCATCGCAGCCGCTAGGATAGTACTGATCGGAGTAGGTGCTTCTGCGTAGGCAGATGGGAGCCAGACGTGGAGCCCGAATTGCCCTATCTTTACGAAGAACCCAAAGCACATTGCTGCAACGATCCCAAGACGGAGGGTTGTTGAGATGAGGCCTGGATTTACGGTAAGGTTGCTGATTACGAGTTCCATGTCTGTGGCGCCGGTCAGATACGCGGTGACAAGTATTCCGACGAGGAGCACTAGCGCTCCCACGTGCGTCCAAATGAAGTATGTCAGCGAGATTCTCTCTTTCTCGCCGTACCCCCATTCGGCGATGAGGAAGAAGGAGGGAACGAGCATTATCTCAAAGAAGAGATAGAACTCGATCAGGTTCGTCGCCAGAACAGTCCCGATCATTCCCAGAGAGTAGAGGGCGTAGAGGCTGTAGTATAGTCCATACCGTCCTGGGTCGTCGCCGATTCTCTGACGCATGTATGGGACGGAAAATAGGGAGACCAGAGCTGTTAGGAGACTTATGATGAAGAGTATCGGAAGGCTCAGGTTGTCGACTCGGAAGCCGAAGTTTCCAATTGGAGACCACGGATATAGTTCCTGGTATGTTCCTTGGTTGGACCCTGATCCCTGAAGCGCAGCATAGAGGACTGTTATGAGTGGGATGAGAAGGAGGATGAAGGAGACGAATCCGGTTTTCTCTTTTAGCCGCTTGGCGAGAGCGTATAGGATTGGAATCGCTAATAGCGGTACGACTATTGCGCCGATTAGAAGCAGAGTCACTTCAGGTCTAACCTTTCAGCTTCGATAGTTTCGACAGGTCTATCTCCGCGTTCAGTCTGGAGACTAAGATGATTATCGAGAGCCCGACAGCAGCTTCCATTGCGGCCAGGGCAATAGTGAACAGCACGATGACTTGTCCAGTGACTATGGGAGGATTGCGGAGACGTGCAAAGGCGATTACGTTGAGATTGGCCGCGTTGTAGATCAATTCCACTGAGAACAGTATGCGAATTGCGTTTCGTTTTGTGGTGAGGCCGTAGATTCCGATGCCGAGTAGAATCACAGAGACGGCGAAGAAACTCGACAGGGGCTCCACTTTTTACTGCCCTCGATCCGTCTTGGACAAGGCTAGTGCACCGATTACAGCAGCAGCCATTACGAGAGACATGAATTCTAGTTGAACACCGTAGTTCTTCAGAAGCGAAGCGCTGAACTGCGAGAGATTGCAGCCTGACCCGCACGAGTCTTGCCCTGGAAAAGCCGTTGCATTAGCAAGCGCTCCCGTCATTCCAAGAAGTAGTGAAACTAGGATGGCTGCGAGAAGCGACACTCTTTTCAGTCCCAGCGGAGTTTCTCCGATCTTCGGCCCCACCAGCATGACAGTGAAGAGTATCAGAACCACTACCGCGCCGATGTAGACCGCGATCTGGAACCAGCCCACATAGGCTGCGTCAAGAAGAAAGAATAGCCCCGCGACTCCCAGAAAGGCGATTCCCAGCGCGGCCGCCCCATAAACGAGGTCTCTTGCCTCGATCGCTAGGATCGCAGCGCCGATTGTCACTGCGGCGAATGCGAGAAACAACAGATCTGTCATTTTTGAATTCAGAGCGTCGGGAGTCCTACGACCAAAATGTAGGTTATGCCTATGTTGATTATTGCGAGTGTGAGAAGGGTTGTCCATCCAGCCCTGAGAAGTTGGTCCAAGCGGACTCTTGGAAAGGTAGATCGTAGCAGCATGATCAACACAATGACTATCAGAGTTTTGGACAGCATCCAGAAGAGAGGAGGCAGAAAACTCGGTCCAAGATAGCCTCCAAGGAATATTGTGGTGAAAAGGGCCGAGAAAGCGTAGAGCTTCACAAAGCCTGGTCCTTGCGCGGCGAGAAAGAGGACGCCAGGGTATTCTGCCTGCCAACCCATCATTATCTCGGATTCGGCCTCTGGCAAATCAAAGGGAAGTCGCTCCATCTCCGCGACGCTAGTGACCAAGAAGATGAATGCTCCAAGAGCCTGCGGAATGATGAACCAACCCGTGGATTGAGCTGCTACAATCTGAGCCAGGTTCAAGGTCCCTGCCATCATAATCACCCCGAGGGCGGACAACCAGAGCGGAATCTCATACGCTGTTTGCTGGAAGAGAGCTCGCAGCCCCCCGATGAAGGGGAACTTGCTATTAGCACTCCATCCTGCAAGCAAGATGAGAGTGGGAGACAAAGTAATGATGGCCAGGAAGGCGGGGAGTCCGACTTCGATGTTCGCGATCTGAAGTCCTGGGGCAAACGGGATAAGCCCAACAAGAGCCGCGCCGAGGACAAGGCCGGTCGTCGGAGCCATTATGAAAAAGAAGGCATCGGAATTCTCTGGAACGATAAGTTCCTTGAACGCAAGCTTGATCAGGTCAGCAAACATCTGAAGAATCCCGCCGGCAGGGCTTGCATAGAGGGGTCCGATACGGAGCTGCACGCGCGCGGTGACCTTACGCTCTAACCATCCGAGTAACGCACCGATTATCGCGATTGATGTGAGGCCTGGGAAAAGTACTATTTGGAGAAAGAGTGGACTCGTGATCATGTCAACTAAAGGTTGCAACGGCCCAAGAACCGGCGCCAAGCCCTCTGCAGACTCCTACCAGTTCTCCCGGTGATTAGCGAGGTGGAGAGCATAGCCGAGTGGGATCAGGAGGACAACGATGAAGACGAGGACTGGAACTGACCCTGAGGCGCCAAGAGCCCTAAGGTTCAACCCCCAAGCGAAAAGGAACATGGCTACGACATCGTAGACGACGAACATCAGCAGGTAGGGATAGTACTGGATGATGAATCGAGTCCTGCCGGGGCCGAGAGCGATCTGGCCTGACTCGAATGGCTTCTTCTTTTCGGGAGTTGGTCGAGGGTCTTTGGGGGTGATGAAAAGCCTGAGAACAATGACGAGAGCGACGGTCGAGACGAAGAGAAACGCGATGTATGCTCCGATCTCCGGGATTCCCTGCGCGACCATTTCTTGGACCCGTGCTCGATCTTCGAGCCACCGGGAGTTGAGCTATTATAAACGTTTGAGTTAGAGAGTAATTTTGCCCCTATTCCTTCCTCTTCCACAGATAATCGGCGTATTCTTCGAGAATCTTCCGGTTTCTCAGTCGTTTTATCTTCCTCAATGACGCCTTTGCTTCAACGGCATAGTTTCTCGCGCGTTTCCGGGCAAATTCTAGAGAACCGGTTCTTCTCAGAAGCTGAAGCACCTCTCTGTTGCTGTGACTGTTGTTCGAGTTCAATACGTCCGAGTTATGGTTGGGACGAGGCGCCTCGTGAAGGTAGTGGGACGTGACAATGTTCGGTCCCTTCAACAATTGTTCCCCGGAGCCGTTGTGGAAGTCTAGTACGTCATCTTGAATCTGGAAAGCCATTCCGCCTGACCTCCCGAATTTCTGCATGCTGACAAGATCCTTTCCATCTACTCCGGCAATTGCCGCTCCGATACCAGCAGCGCTTCCGAACAAAGAGGCTGTCTTCAAATCAGCAATCGCGATACACTCGTTTACGCTGGCGTTCAAGTCAGAAATAATGTCTAGAAGTTCTCCTCTACTGACATCCACCAAGGTCGAACCGATCATTCTCATAACCTCCTGGTTCTTGTAGTTCGACAAAAGCTGGACACCTTTGGATGCAAGGAATAGTCCCGAGGTCAAGGCTTTCTCGTTGCTAAACGCCATGTGAACCGAGGGAGCCCCCCTCCGAACCTGATCTTTGTCGATGAGATCGTCGAAAACGAGGGTCGCGGCGTGGATAATCTCGAGCGCCGCAGCCGCATCCAGTGCCTCATTAGGGTCTCCTCCGAATGCCTTGGTTGAAAGAACGACCAAAAGCGGCCTACAGCGTTTTCCTCCAGTCTTGAACATGTATTTGATAATCTGGTTCGCCTCTTCTCGATCGAAATTTGTCTCAAGAGTGTTGTCAATTTTTTCCTGGATCGGTCCCCGCCAACTCTTGAAAACCGGAGGAAAGGCACTCATTCAACTATCATCTCGTCGAGATTTCAGTTAGCGTTTGTCCACACTCGTATTTAATCGGTTGCAACTATCCAGATTCTGTCCTCGATTATCGGTATGTAAATGCGTGAAACAACCTTTATACCAATAGTTTGGGTAAAATCCAGAACCTTTATACCGCTCCACGCTCATACTATTACCGTGGGAAAATGCCCAAAGTTCAAGCTGAAAGCTTGGTTTCATCGCATCCGTTAGGAAAATTCGAAGCCGTACAGAGATGGTTGAGGGACAAGCGACCTAAGACTGTTGACATGTACCTCCGAACGTTAAGCCATTTCTCAGAGCGTAGCGGGATGGACCCGGACGAGATTCTGGACTGGGCCAAGCGAACCGAGCCCGGCATAATCAATGACACTGTAGCCAAGTATGCTGACGAACTGTCTGGCAGCATGGGGTTCAATCTTAAGATTGACATGCGGTCCTATCTTAGACACGCTGGGATAAACAACCTGGGCAAGTCGAAAATCGAGTATGCCTTACAGGACTGGCATCGCGGGTACAAGAAAGAGGAAATCAAAAAACTGCTCAGCTACCTCGACGACCCTATCCAGAAACTGTACGTTCTCATCGCCGTCGAGACTGGACTCAGAGCCAACACCATTCTAGACCTGAAGTACAAGCATATCCAGGAGGACCTAGAGGCCGGAGTTGTCCCCGTCGCTGTCAGGCTCGAACCTCGCTACTATACTGGGAAAAAATCTGCTGGGTTCTGCTTCCTCGGCAACCGCTCCGTTAACCTGTTGAAAGAATGCGTTAGCAACAAACTTGTCACAGCAAAACCCGACGCTTTCATTTTCTCCGGCCGAACTGAGGGTGAGCCGAGCAGCTACGCGGCGATGTACGACGCTCTTAGCCTCGCAAAAAAGAAGGCAGGCCTGGACCCGAAGATTCAGGTCAACCATGGTCTAAGAAAGACCTTCGAGAACGGGCTCGACGAGGCCGGCGTCGACCATGAGCAAAAAATGACAATCGAAGGCCACTTTGTGGGAGCGAGAGGAAAACACTATTCGTCTCGCGAATGGGAGCATCTCAGGCCGGTTTATGCAGAAGCCTACCCGCACCTAGATGTTGAGGGCTCGAACCCGGAGCTGGAAAAGAAGCTAATCGGCTGGGAGCAGGAAAAACGGCGACTGCAGGAGCAGCTCGAAGAAAAAGATAGGGAGCTGAAAAATCTTAAGGCCGAAACGGTGAGCCGGAAGGATTTTGAAAACTTTCAGACGGTAGTCTTCAAGGAATTCGGCAAGAAACTAGGCCGGGAAATTGGTCGAGCCGAGGCGGCAAAGAAGGAGAAACCAAAAGAGTGAAATCGGCAGGAAAATCGGACAGAAAAGCCAGAGTAGAGAGATTGACCAAACCCAGCAGAACAACCTACCGCCTACCAGAGGGGGTAGGAGTCAAAGCCGAATCCTTAGACCCTAAAGTAAACGCATGGCTGACAGAATGCGTTGCTTGGTTCGCAGAACGATATGGGCATTTTGCCGAACTCCCACGTATTATGGTATGGAACGATGAATTGCTGGATGACAAGAGTCTTGAACCCGTCCTAGGTGCGACCGGCTCAAGCCTTGGACTGGCAATGGGATGCGACATCCTGTTGACTCGTGGCGTTCTACATGACCACTACCCTCAATTCTTCATAACAGTCTTCCACGAACTGCACGAATATCGCAACGATGGGGCAGCTCATCTTCAGCATCACCGAGAGTCACGGCGGCCCTTGGGAACAGTGGAGGTTAGAATTGAGCTTCAGGCTAGAGAAGACTGGAAAGTGTTCTGTTACGAGCACCACTTGGAGAAAGGCGGCGGAACCATCCTTGACCTGGAGAAGCCAAAGGAATGACATCCGGGAGAGGTGATGCAATGAAAGTGATTCCACGCCCAAAATATCCGATTTGTGAGTTCTGTCACACCTATGAAGCGCGCTTCGATGGAACGTATTGTTCTTCTGATTGCAGACGTAATCATAGACGGGGCAGGTAGCGTAGCGTCTAGATAGGTCGGAGAACTGAGTTATGATGACGGTTGAAGAAGCCGCAAAAGAAGACATAGACGCAGCAGTTGATATTGTGGCCCGATGGTACAGAATGACACCCGCGCTATTCCGGAGGCATTTCAAAATCCGCTGGTACAACACCGAGCATGGGCGACGAGAGTATAGGAGGCTGAAAGGCGTTCATCCCGAGGTCGTTCAAGAGAGCGGTTGTTACGGCTGGGTAGAAGACATCAGCGGAACCAGCTTTGTTTTCATTCACGAGTCGGTTTGGCAATCCGGCCGCGACATGGTCGCAACGGCGATTCATGAGCTACTTCATGTTGTCGAGCCGTCCTTCTCTGAGGAACAGGTTAGTGACCGCGAAACAATGATTTGCGAGGCCGAAGGGTTAGACCGGTCCTGGATTCTCGACGACTAGAATTACTCCCGACCTTTGCGTTAGAAGTCGAGGTAATTGAATTCTAGTTCTTTTTCGTTCCCGCTTCCTCGCAGGCCGGGACCTTCCCAGCTTGTAACTTCTATTTCCTCGGGTTGACTCTTCTCCTCATCTCGCTACTACCGATTTCTATGCCCAACTTGCCAAACGGTTCTGTTTGCAATTGGAAGTATTGCTTCAATGCTTCAGCTAGCAACTCTGAAAGTTGCATACCATGTTTGAACGCATACATCTTTGCCTTCCACCATAGCTGGCTGTCCATTTTTACAGAAGTAGTCTTGATACCCTCAGCAGCCTTCCCAACCCTCATCACCTGAACGCGTTTCGATTGTTCCCCTAGAGGTTCCTGAATCATCTTACGTTCCAAATGAGTAAGACGCTGTTTTCGTGTCTTTGTTGGCAAACGAATCAGTTCCAGTAGTATGATTTTACGATTTTACGTCTTTATCACTACGGTCGATTATTTATACCCTGACTTGTCCTGGCTCACGTTGTGATACCGTGTTGAGTACGATTGTCGTCCGCGTGGAGCAGAAATTCTACGAGCTCCTGAAGGACGTCGCGGCAAAACGCGGGGAGGACGTAAGTTCGTTCACCCGTCGAAGTTTGAAAGTCGAACTCGCCAAATTGAACTATCTATCTTCGGCTGATAGAAGGGCTCTTGGGTTGCCTTTCTTATTTGAAGAGAATCCAAACAAGAAGAGGAAACCCCCAGAAGAGAGAGCAAAACCTTGAAAATTTCGAGGGCGGCTGCGGAAACAGCCGCCAATCGTAGCAGACTGTCCCCGGCGGAACCAAGGACGAGCCAACCTTGAATGACGCAGAACTTTCTAAAATGACTTCCGGTCTTAGCGTTCGCCTTGTACGTTCAAAATCCGTCACTAGGAAAAAGGGGGAGGATTACGAAAAGGACAGCGCTACCGTTGAAAGCAACCTTCCCGACGGGTTAGACGCCCTACAGGCGCTCGACCAGTTAGCAGCAACCCTTGAGACTCACCTAGCGAAATCAACAGCGTCAGTTCCTCGTCCAGAAACAGCATCCAATTCTCTTCTAGAGCCTACAACAAAGACAACGACGACTGCTGCAAGTTCGAAAGTTGTAGGTGGCCTAGACCCGATAGCCCTGCAGAAGGCCGAATGGAAACCGGACAGTACGGGTCGAGGGCACTACTGTCTCGGCGACGAGTTGCCCGCTTTGCGCGATTTTCTGACCGCCTCCGAAAAAAACACGGCAGCCGTCGGTACCTTCAGATTCAAGCTCTGGACTGGTGGTGATGCGAAGCTCAGGATTTCTAGGTGGCCTCACACGCAGGAGCCCAAGCGTTGAGCACGTCAATTTCTGTGACAGCTAGGATAGTAGCTCCGTCCAAATCGTTTCCGACATTCCTGACGCCAATCGAGCAGACACGTGTCTTCAAAACGATTCTAGCCATCGGGAGGCTAGCGAATGAGGAGGTGCACAAGAGAGGTCGACGATTCATCTTTAGGTGGCACGAGGACGAATTTTCACTGAACGAAGAAGAGGGCTGCAGTTCTTGTGGCCTACAACATCGTCGAGGTAGCGAGTGCCCGCGAGCTCCACCGTCGTGGCCTCGCTGTCGCTTGCCTAACTGTCCAAAAGGCCGCGAGTCCCATCTCCCACACAGTTCTGACCTCTGGGCGGATTCCCTGTCAAACTGGTGCTAAGATTGACCGACGAGATTCAGGGCGTCAAGTTTTCCGTTGGCCCCGAAGGCTACCGAATAGAAGCCAACGGAGTAGCGAAGACGTACCCGTTGATTCGTGGGCTTGACCGAAAGTTCGAGAAGGACGTTGCCTCTGAACTAGGAGTAGACCCGAAACGGCTCATATCGGCAATTGACAAGGCCGGCGGTCTACGACCCGAACTCGCCGACGAATGGAGTTATGGATCTGAAGAATACCTCGATACGGCGAAGGCGCGCAGCAGCATACAGTCAAATCTAAGACTTCCCCAGAGGGATATGGATACTCGGACAAAGTACGAGCGCTGCAGCTTCGTAGCCTACCAACACTTGCACTCTAACGGCAACTTCTATTTTGACCCAGTCCGAAGAGAATGTTTCTGGTTCGATGCAGAGTCCAAGATTCTGTTCAAGACAAGGAGCGAGGATTTCAACGCTCATCTCTCAACCCGACTCCAGCTATCACGTGAGGACATCGTGTTCAAACATGTTCTCGGCTGGATTCTTGACAGGAGCATCAAGTACGCCCAACGGGTCGAACCGAGACAATTATCCTACTACGACCCGACTGAGAAGGTTCTCTACATCAATACAGCACCGGGGCAAGTCCTTGCGCTTGACGGAGAGTCGATAACTGAGGAAGACAACGGCCAACACGTTCTCTTTCTTTGGGACCAGGACTGGGAGCCCATTATTCCTCGATTCGACAACAACGGGCAGTGTTCCATGAGCAAGGATGTCTTCAGCAAACTGGTGCTTGACGAGCAAGAGTCAAGCCTCACGTCGGAGGAGGCGGAAGCGTTGAACGAGAGATGGCTACTTGCCCTTTTCTTTCGCAACGCCTTGCCCGACCGGCCGATTATCGCACTAGTTGGGGAACCGGGCTCGTGTAAAACAACGTCTACGGTCCTTTTCGGTCTCGTATTGTTTGGCAAGCGATTCTCGGTTCTCGGGTTCGAGGACCAGAAGGAGGATGGCGCGCTCGCCTACATTACCACCACGCCATTCGGAGTCTTCGACAACGCCGACCAGGCGGTCAGATGGCTGCCAGACCTGCTTGCTAGGACAGCGACAGGCATGACTATTCCCAGACGAAAACTGTACACAACAAACGACCTAGCGAAGTACGTGGTCGACTGCATGCTCGCAATAACTGCCAGACAAACCCCATGGGCTCGCCTCGATGTGATTCAACGGCTGCTGCTCTTCAGAGTCAAAGCTCCGGCGAAGTACATCGACAGAGAAATCCTCCAGCGAAGGGTCTTGGACAACAGACATTACCTCTTGGGGGAGCTTCTCCAGAAGGCAAATTTCGCCGTCAAGAAACTTCGAGAAACCAGCACCGCCGTAGATGCCCCCTATCGCCTCGCAGCATTCTACAGGTTTGCGTTGCAAACAGCCCCAGAAGACAAGCGCGACTTGCTGAAGGAAGCCTTCGACAAGATTGCAAGCAGCCAGGGGCAACTGGAACTTGAACAGGAAGAGAATCTGCTCACAATTCTGTCCAAGTGGCTAGAGAGCGAAGAAGTTCACATCGACGAAAGCGATGCCGAGGCAGACCCACAAAAACGAAAACTATGGACTTGTCTCCTGACGGTCTCGGAGCTCTACGGCAGACTCTCCAAGGTTGCCAAGGACGAAGGGTTCAGGTTCACCGTAAACAAACCCCTCTCCCTCGGTCACAGGCTAAGAGAGCTTCGACCCACACTGAGGACCACAGATATTCCGTTCCGCAAGGGTAGAGACCGGAAAGGGGTCTGGTGGCAATTCGGCCGCTACGCCCAACCTCAAGTTGCGCCAAAAGAAAATGATGCGAAAAAACCTACACAACCTACACATCCTACACAGAAGGGTCAAAACAAGCTCGAAAGCCCTGTCCAATCCGGTGTAGGATTAGTGCAGGAGCTCTCTCATCCTACACCTAATCCTACACACCAAAACGAGAAGGATAGTGTAGGTGTGAAGGATGTGAAGGATTATTCGGCAAAAGTTTCTCCTGCACAAATTTTGGATGAGCCACAGCAGGCTGTCAGGCTCGACATCTCCCTAATCAAAGACTTCGTGGTCAAGACAGCAGCACCAACTGAAGAGAACCGTGTCGGCTACTCCACCCGAGAAAAACTCATTCACTATGTCGAGCGGCGATTCGGCGACGAGGCCGCACAGATAGTCCCCAGACTTCTAACTTCACTCAGCGAAGACGGGTTACTTGTCGAAGCACCGTTTCGAAACTGTTGGCAGCTCACGAAGGCCGGTCCGCGTCCGAGGTCTAAGTGAAAATGGAATCAACAACGCAATTTCACGAACCCAGTAAAGGTAGAGATTTGAGCGGTAACCGCATACGCAGAGAGGCAGAACAAATCACCCAGAGCCTTCACGAGCAACTAGGAGACCCAGGAAATTGGCCCGGGCTCAAGTCCTCAAAATCCACAATCAGAATTTCGAAATTCAACCTCGCATGGCTCTCCAGATTAGAACGGGAAACGGGGCTCCGCTCACACAATGAGACGTTAACTTACCTGGTCGAAAACTCCCGACGGGAGAACTTGATTCTTCCCGCAAGCCTAAAGCTGATTTTTGCCGACGACCGCCCAAACTGCTTATCCGGGCCGTCTGGGTCGGGGAAGTCTCTGTTCGTTAAGACTCGGCTTCTTCCTGCGCTTGAAGGACCAGTTTTCCTTCTCGACGCTCAGGGTGAGTACAATGGACTTCGAAAGATTAACGTCGGTCAGTTCTTCGAGCTGAAGTGGCACTCTGGTGACGCGACGGCCAAGATACGTTTCGTTCCCAATTCGAATTTCGACGTTGCCAAGGGAGAACTGAAAACCCTCTTCAACCATTTCCTCATGCTTCAAGCGGACGGATTCAACCCTGCAACTCTCCCTAGCGGTGCGCTGTCTCGCTGGTGCATAATCGTGGAGGAGTCGCACCGTTTGGCACGAGACATGTCCTTTCTTAGTTTCTTGGCAGAAGCGAGGAAACACGTTCGGAAGTTGATAGTCATCGCCTCCGACCCAGCTTTGTACGGAAGCGTCTGCCGGCTGCTCAAGCCACCGCCACTCGAAGAACTCTTGGCGGGAATCAAACGTTGAGTATTCAGAAGGTTCGAAAAACATCGTTGTCGACTCAGGAACGGGCTATCATCAAACAGGTCCAACAGAGAACCAGAGCGCGGACCGAGACGATAGCTCGAAACATCGAAGACAAAGCGCTAATGGAGAAACTCGACCGCGAACAAGATAGGGACTGGGCGCTTGTCGACAATGATATTTGAAGACCACGGCTTGAACGTCAAGATGAACGACCTACTGGACTTGTTTGTGACTCTGCAAGAACTCGGAGTTATGACCCGGGACACTGCTGCGCGTGCCCTATTCGACGGGAAAGCACCAATCTACATTGTGTAGATAGGAGTGATAGGAGTAGCAAGGTTCTTCAAGGATTTCAATCCAGAGAAGACTGGAATTGCCCATCCTGACCCGAGACCGGAGGAGATATGATGAATCGCAAACGAATCATGAAAATCGCTGACTACTACGGGAGAATCGCTCTTGGATTGCTAATCATCGGTCTCGCTGTCTTCGTTTTTCAGAATATCGTTCAAGGTCTTTCCATCGACCTGAGAGCTGGAGACTGGATTGATGCCGGGCTGCTTTTGTTATACACGGTCTTCGTTTTCGTAATCATAATTCCGGTTCTGTACTTCGTGGACAAGAAGTTTGATTGGATTGTATCGCGAATGGTCGGGCTGAAGAGGCCGCCCAAAGATATCACGGACCCAGAAACGACAGTCACAGAATCGAAGCCGAATGAAAGGACAACAACAATTGGCGATTCATCAAGATACTTCTATGACCTTGTGCTCGCAAGTTTTCTTGCCAGCATCATATTGGCCTTTGGGTTTCTCGCGTACTCAGCTTGGTACTATGTCAGTCCGGGAACCGTAAGTGTGGTTTCGGACATGGCGAGTCTTTTCATTACAGTGCAAGGCGTGTTACTGGCAATCTCGGTCATTTCACACGCTGCGAATAGAACATTCATCTTGTTCACGGCGATGAGTCTCATGATTAGCGTGATTACATTCATGCTCGCAAAGGTAGGAACTCCGTTCTTCGTTATCTGGGGAATCAAGAACGCATTTGCAATTGACGCTGCATTCTTTGCTCTGTCAATCGTTTACTATGTCCGTATAGCGAATGAGAGCCTACAGAAACACGCTTAGACTCCTAAGCATTGGATTGACCGGATTCTGTGGATTGAAGTCGTTAGCTGTCGAAGGGTCGACGCAAGAAGTCATGGCGGACTTAGCGAGGTTTGATATACTCATAAGTAGATATCCGTAGCAATACACGAAAAACAGCGACGTGGAGACTAATTGACAAGTTACAGTTACCAAACATTGGTGAGCCGGAACCTGGACCGGTTAATCCAGGCTCGTGCCTTGGAGCTTCGCGCCAAGGGCGAGCTGACAGATAAGGATGGCAGACTAGTTGAGCTCCGGATAGATTCGAGTGGCAAACCCCACGTCTCAAAATATGCGATAACCAAAATCGCCCTCGAAAAATTCGCAAACGGCAAGCTCAGCGGAGATAGTTGAAAGTGGCCGAAGAAGAACCCGAGGAAATCACTGGCCCTGGCGAGTCTCCTGAGCTTTCCGAGATGGATGAACCGTAGAAGGGGAGATGTCATGGTAGACCCCGCTCGTAGAACCGTAGAAGCGAAAAATTCTACACCTCCTGATTCTCATGAGGAGAGAGAAACAGAGAGAAAGAGAAAATCACGAGGGAAAACCAGCCCCCGGGCTAGGCCTAGTGGTTCCAAGCGTGGAAATTCGGGCGTAGAAAATCGCGAATCTACGGTAGATTCTACAGTTCTATCGGAACCGCAGCCACAGGCTACAGATGCCGAGATTGAGACGCCTGGCAAGTTGACGCCGCGACAAATTGCAGCGATTCAGAACGACTATCGCAACGGTCTCACTGTCAAACAAATTGAATTGGCGACCGGCGTTCGGGCTGTAACGATTTACAAATACGTCAGACACATCGAACCGCCCACACCTCCGCCGGAAGAGAATGACAACTCAGACGCTACTAACGTGAACGCGACTAATGCGACTGCTGCCGTTCCTCCAGCTTGGACGGTTTCACAGCCAATTGTCGCTGCACAACCTCCGCGAGTCGTCGACCTCTCCCCCTCAACCGAAGAAAAGCAACCATCAAGTTCGGAGCCAAACGAGGACGGGTACGAGTCGACCCATTTCAAACCGCAGTCCCGCCTCCCGCTACCGATTGTCGACCAGCAATCAATCACAGAGCTAATCCTCCTCTTCGGCTCGGACATGCGACGCCGAGGCTATACCAATTTTCTCAGTTATTTCGAGGAATTCGTGATTCCTCGATTTGAAGAGCTTGAGTTTTGGGAGGGTCATGTCCCCGGCAACTCTTCACAGGAGAAGCGTCACAACCTGACACGATACCTCTGGATTGCTACGAAATATTTTGCGCTCCAGAAGGAGTATGCAGACTATGAAGCTGCGAACAACGGCGTGAAACCGGAGTCATGAGTATGTCATCCGAAAGAATCACTGCGGCGGAATTGGAACGCTCGAAGAGAGCGCGCATTATCGCCAAGAACTGGTTAGAGGCCGAATCGACAAGATTGAAACTCGCAGGTTTAGACCCAGAACTCGAAGGCGACGGAACTCCCGGTGTCCAAATGCGCCCTAGCAAATTTGGACGGCCAAGTGCCCTAGAAAGGGTAAAAGAAGCGAGACTCAGCGGACTCGAAATCAAAGAGTTCTCCCGAGGTCTCGGAGACGAATCGTCATCGTCGAAGTCATCGTCCCACGTGTCGCCTGGCGACATCGCAGCTAGCAAAGGACGAATCATCGAAAGCCTAGCAAAAGCCGGCAAGAGTCCGAGTGAAATTCAGGAATACCTAGAGAAGATTTCTCCACAACTCGACGTTTTCGCTTTGACGTCAGACCCCGCTGTCCAAGCCGTCCTATTCTCTAAGGTCATGGGAAACAGCGGCGCGCAATCATTGGGCTTGAAAGACGTGGTCGAAACGATTCGATTGGTGAATGACATGAAAGGGCCGCAACAGCAGAACGTTACCGAACTAGTCGCTGCAATGGGGTCAATGTTCCAATCAGGGGTTCAGGCCGCTTCCAAGAACAATGGTGACCCGATGGCCGCATTCAACTCCGCCGTCCAATTCATCACTCCTATCATGGACCGCCAAACAGAAACCGTGAAGGCCTCGTTCGAGAACCAGCTCTCAATGCTGCGGACAGAGCTTCAGTCAAAGGACCCATCGACTTTTTTTGACAAGATGAAAAGTTTCGCCGAAACCATGGGTTGGCATCCAGGAGGAAGCGAGGACATTGAGGTTTTGCAGCGTCGCTTGGACATTGCAGACCGGGACAATCAGCGAACGTTCGAATGGAATAAAATGCGATATGAGACCGACATGAAAATGAGGGAGGAGGCGGCCAAAGACAAGCGGCAAGCGGCGCTTCTCAATGGAGTCATAGGAACCGCGAAGGAAGCATTCCAAAGTCCTGTTATCCGCGAGCTTGGAAAAAATGTTGGCTCGAAGCTTGGCGTTCGCGAAAATCCCCTGGCGAAAGCTCAGACTGCGGCGGCGCAGAACCAGCTTGCGAACCCAACTGATGTGCCATACCAGTTCCAATGCCCGAAGTGCGGAACCATCAACCAGTTCTCATCGAAAGAACTAACATTGATTCAGGAGAAAGGCGGCAAGTGGGTCTGCCCCAAGTGCGCGAGCCCGTACGAGCTGGGGAAGCTGTAAGCCATTCTAGGAGGCACCTAGTTCTTGACTGCAACCGCGGCTCAGAGCATTTGGCAGGAAGACCTCACATCTGAGACGAGGGACTTTCTCGTCAAACTCCTCAACTCGACGAAACTGGAGCTGGATAGCAACGGAGAGCTAGTGCGACTGATGGAACAGCTCCCCGTGGTTCAAAGAGAACTTGCTAGCCTTTACATCTTAACACGTGCAGTAGAGCGAACAATCCGAGGTTTGATGGTGGCGCAGCGTCGGCGAATATTTGCCGAGTATGAAGCTCGTCAGCTCTCGAAGCTGAAGCCCTCGGGTCCGCGTCTGCACGTGCACGTAGGACGTGACGAAGATTGCTGTTTTTGCAGGCAGAACTGAATCCGGGCGGGTGCGACTAAGGGTAGCGTTTTAAGCGAATCAAGCATCTTGTTAGAGAAGTGCAGAAAAAATTGGCAATGACAGGGGCGGAAGCCGCCGCGGTAACCATTGCGGCGGTAGGAGCGTCAGTAGTTGCAATTCTGGTTCTGAAGCAGGTTGCTCCGACCCTCTTCACAGTCGTAGTCCAGCAAGCTGTGCCTGCTCGACCGCTCGCCTTGCCCCCGTCGAACTACTTCCTCGACAGCCCGCCTCGTGGCTTGGCCCCCACCATAGTCTGAGTGTGAAAAAGAATGAGTCAAATCGAAGACAACATAAAGCGTGAACGAGTTTTAATCGAAATCGAACGGTTACGACAACGCTTTCGCAATCAGCTAGGACTCGAACTCAGAGAAGAGGCGCTGGTCGAATTCCTGGAAAGATTGGACTCTATCCAGAACCTCCTCATCTAGTCCCGGGCCTGCGTTTTTGCGCTAACAGTGGTCCGTCAGTCTACAAAAAGACTGAGAAATATTCTCAACCTTTTCTATTCGAGTCTTTCAAGATGATGCGCTCCCATGGCCGTGTCGAACCTTTTTCCCATCTTTCATTGCGAGCAGCATCCGTCTTCTGTTCTCGCCGGCGACCGCTTCGGTGGCGTTAATAGGAGGCGCACCGATTGGTAGGCCTATTGGTGACTTTCTAATTGAATTGTCTGAGAAATTTGGTCTTCGCCTGCGTGAGTATCGCTTCTATGTTGGTCCCTATGGCAAGTCTGCCAATCGTGTCGGCGACCCAGGGTGATTCCTTTCTGTTTGATGACTTTGCTAATGGTCATCCGAGACATGAGGGAGGTAATCCTGAGGGGACTAGGTGGAGGGGTATGGCTGCCTGGACTTTGAATAATGTTGATTCTTCAACGGTCTGGTTCCCCTCGAATAGCGTGGCCCGTTTCAGCAACTTTCGATTTTCTTGGTCCCCAGCCGTCTCCATCATCTCGAACGGGCAATGGGCGGTTCAGACGAGACTCGTTCTCCTTCTACGCGTGAGAGCCTGGAACTTCACAAACATGATTGGAAGCTATGCCTGGCGGACGGGGTTCGATTGGGGGACTGGTAGGGTTCTCTTGGGTTACGGCGCAGATTATGTTCAGTCCATTGGCCCTCTCTCAGGTATCCATCTAAACGCGGAATGCAACTCGCAGGTCTTGCAAGGATTCTCAATAGCGCAACCGGCCAGCCTACTAGGGAAGTGGGTCACCGCCAACCTAACCCTGAGCGGGGCGACCCAGAACTCAATAGTTTTCTCCTCCATCTACGATTCAGAAGGAGCGCTGTTATTCCAAACAGGAGGTGTCTGTGGAGCGGTCTTCGGCAGCCTGCCCGCCCGAGTAGCCTTCTTCACATCGTTTGGGGTTGCTGATGTCGATTGGATTACTCTTACATCTTAGGTTTTTGAATGAGTGTTACAGCCCCGGAACATCTGGGCTACGCGGTCGACCCGAACACGAAGACATTGAGAAAACAGGCATCATCCCTTCTCCTGTGAATGGAGTTGAATGCTGGGTAAACGAGAACACTTGGTGAAACCGTTCACCCGAACACTCCAGCCTCCAAACCCGTAATCCCCCCTGCCGTATGAGCCGTAGATTAGCAAGAACCCGGTCTGCTGCCTTTTCAAGGTTCAACGGTCCTGTTTGGAAACATGAAGCAGGATAGAACTCCATCAAGTCTTAGAAAATCGGTGGAAGTTTTGAGGCGGAAACTGGTGTCTGAGGTGGCCCTTGTTGGATAGGAAAACGGTCAGAGGGTTCGCCAGGGCTGCTGTTAGTTATGGTCAAGCAATGTATCGACACCAGGAATCCTTGGAACTCGTGAAACAGCAGAAATCGACCCTTGCAAATCTTCGCAGGTGGGAGAAGAAACCCGAGACGCGAAAAGTCAGCGGGGCGCTGGAATCGGTGAGACAGGAGATTCTGGTGACTCAACAGAGACTCCGGGCCGATTCCAGGTACTCCAAGTCGTTGAGTAGGGAAGCGGCTCGTCTAAAACGCGTCCTCGAAACCAGGACGCGGGAACTTGTGACAATGGAGTGAGACAACTTTGAGCAAGAAAGCGGTAGAGAGACTCGTTCGGACCTCGATTTCTTTTGGAGAGGTGTCATACATGCGTAACCATGCGCGAAGCGAGTTGGAAGGGCAGAGGACCTACGTGAATTATCTAAAACGTTGGAATGGAAGGAGATACGCGGAAAGCCTTGACGAAGAGGGTAGGAATCTGATGAAACGGCAAGAAAGAGACGCCGAAAGGCGCGTCGAGGAACTCGCAAACTACTATGAGAAATTGGCGCGACAGGCGTTGCGTTTGCAAACCTCGATTCAAAAGACGCGTCGACAACTTACTGGGTGAGAAGAAGTGGCTCGCCAAACCAGTTTCAAGGATGTCTTATCGAGCTACGAGGGAGCTGCAATACAGCTCGGCTCAACCCTAATCCTTCAAGAACAGAACACGGCTGAGCTGAGGGCAAACGCTTTGGTACACCAGCATGACCTCCGACGCTGGCGGACCGAGAAGAGTCGAAGAGAGCACACGTTCTTCATTGAGGGGACTCGACACAGGCGGCAGCAAATCGTCTTTGAGGGAATCAAGCTACAGGCGCTTGTCGGGAATCTTCGAGCTGAACTCCAGGAGACCCGGCGGAAACTGCAGGGTAGAACTTTGGCGATGGTTCCGGCGAGGAAGAAGTGACCCGGCACGGTTAATTACGCTCCGGGATGTGGGGAGACGCCATGTCGTTACGGAAAAGTGTTGACCGGTTCATCTCAAAGGCCTTCGGAGTGTTCTTCTTTGCAATGGGATTTGGGTTGGCGGTCGGCCTGGTCGCAGTGCCTCGCGAGATTATTGCAGGTACTAGTTTCGGTCAGACCGTGTGGGAATTAGGCGTGGGGGCTGGCCTTGGGATAGCAGTGGGGTACTTAGAGCTGAAGAGCTAGGTCCATCCGTCCAAACAACTATACCGTGTTTCGCAAGTGTAGGTCGCTCGGAGACCAAGCCGGATTTGATTGTTGTTCACATCGATGGACTTTGTGAACCGGTCAACCCTGGGGGCACGGCCACCTTTGGCTACGTGATTAGAGACGATTCTCGTAGAGTTCTCGCGAGGAAGTCAGGTCTTGTCGGAAGGGGCCCTGCGATGAGTAGCAACGTGGCAGAGTATGCAGCATTATGCGAAGCTCTAGAGTTTCTCTTGACGAGGAAGCTAGAAGACTCTGTTATCGAAGTCCGAAGCGATTCCGCTCTCGTGGTGAATCAGATGCGCGGCATATGGAAGTTCCGGAAAGGTCTATACCGCGAAAAATATCTTGAAGCTGTACGCCTGTGCGCTCGGTTCGCCAAACTCAGGTTTCGATGGATTTCCAGGGAAGAGAATCAAGAAGCGGACTTGCTTAGCAGAGAGGCGTATGCCTCTAGCTTACTACCTTGACCGAAACTCGTTTGTTTGAGCCTCTTCTCGAAATACTCAGCCCACGTCCCGTGAGCGGGTCGATTACTTGGCAAGTGCCGAAGGATGTGGAGACATGGCTTGTTCCCGGCCGAATCTCGCCGTAACAGTTTTTGCAGTCCGCCAAACCAGACCCGCTCTCCACACCCGGTTTCTGAGGCGACAACCTGTTGAGCGAATAAATCTTGTTCCTGTTGCATCTCATGCGATGGTTATTGTGAAAGTGAAAATGTTGTTCCGTGTGGTTGTCACCGCTATGGTGTAGGTGTTCCCTGACTGAAACGTGAAGGCACTTCCATCAATGACGATATTGATTACCGCGACTGTGTTCGTCGCTATGGTCGGTCCGGCCCAGTTGGTCTTTGTGTATTGGTTGCCAACCCCGTCTTTGACACTGTAAGAGACAAGCCCTACGCTTGCCGACCCGACGCTCCTGACGGTCAAAGTCAAGTTCGTGGGCGAATTGGCTTGTGAAGCCTCGACGCTCAACGCCTCTTGCCCTGGGCAGGGAGATACAACGCACCCCGGAGCATTGTAAGAATAGCATCCCCCGCATAAGGGCGAAGGACCAACAGTCTCCCACAAGAGCAACCCTCCCAAGACGCCTCCTACCACAATGACGACTAGAAGAATGTGGGAAGGTTTCAATGAGTCTTCTTGGAATTAATGTGCGAGCCCGGAAAAGAATCAACTGAACCAATGCGCTAGGAGCCAAGGTTACGGGTGGTGAAGGTTCAGGACCCGTGTACCCGTCTTCCTCGCCGCCAAGTTGAACTATGCTATTATCGTTGTTCTCCCAAGTGTCTGCAAAGGCAGTCAGATGGGGAAAAGACTCTGAGCAAACTCATCATGATAAAGCAGAGAAAACACTGCTTGCCATCAACGAGTTCAAGCGCTACTTGGATGGCGTCGAGAAAGAGCTCAGTCGCATGTCAAAGAAGTTCTCGAACAAAGAGATTGCTCAAGGTGTCGGGTTCGCTGCTACCGGAATCGACGAAGCTCTAACTTACCTTGGTATTGTCAAGAAGGTAATCGAGAAAACCGAGCGCATAGTCGCCAAGAAGAGTATTGTCTCGGACAATGAGACTGGGGTGCTTTCCAGGGCTACTGGAGACCTTCAATAAAATCCGGTGACACCTGGGCATAGCGGTCCTACTTCGGTTGTCCGAAGGGAGGTGGCAGGGAGGGCTGGGGCTCGGACCTTCTCTTGAAGTAGCGTTCGAGGAGCCATTTGACAATGAAATACACTATAAGGAAACCAAAGCCGTATCCAACGATGGCTCCGACTACTCCAACCCAATCTGATAGGTAGATGTTCAGCTCTGTATTCACACGGTCTTCAACCTGTAGAACAGCGAGAGTGAGTATGCCCGCCCAGACTGACACTTTATCCTTGGTATCCATGTTTCGAAAAATCTCAAGATGCTACTTAGCACTTGTGCCCTGTGGCAACAAAATGCTCGGCGAGAACGCCTTGCATCCGACCCCCTCGCCTGTTCCTAGTCCCGCGCTGAAATCTCCCCCCCGTCTATCATCACTTTCGCCTTTCACTTTCACGCCTCGCTCTTGTTCAACCTCTAGGACCGCGCGTATTCGTCCATGGTCCGCATTGACCTCGACGTGGAGGAATGGTGCGAGAACTGTTGCAGGTCTACCTTTCACCGGACTGAGCACGAGAGAGTAGAGGGCCCCGGAAGCCCCCTCAAACGACGGTCGTATTGCCAAGTGTGCGGGCACATGAGCAGCGAGATTTCCTTCAGATAGAGTGGCTCCTGTTTTTGGTTTGAAGCTCGCGTTGCTCCAGCCTCCAGTATTTCACAGAAGCAGAGCTGCGTCGTTCTTCACTAGGAGGCCTGTCTTCGGATTCACCGTGAAGCCTAGCGCCTCAAGTGCCGTCACGCCCACTAGGGGTTTTCCCTTTTTGAGCGCAATTACCTCGGTGAAGCCTTTCCTGCCGTCTATTTCAATCGCTATCGACCCTACGCGTTGCTTGCTGACGCTGCCATCCGCTAATCGGAACTCGCGCTCGACCGGAAACTGTACGCCCAGCTCTTTCGCTACGGTCGCTGGTATCGCGGAGACCACTGCCCCAGTGTCCACTATCATGTTGTTCACGGTCATACAGACATCGGGCTTGTCCACTCTGCAAAACTTCGCGCTGATGGTGGTCGTTCCCAATAATCTCCCCAGGATTAATTGGGGGCTCACGTCTACAATAAGCTAGTTGTTGGAAGGGGTTTGATGGCGAGTCCTAGAATCGAGCTGGGATTTCCCCAGACTACCAGGAGAAATCCGCATTTGCATCCGTGAACAGATTCTTGGAATCGTGTGTTGCTCACGTCTCTTAGCATCTGCATCTTCTTGCGACAGCGAGGACAGTTCACGGGTTCTCTAGGCTACATTGTGCTGAGGTGCAATCTATCAGTTACGCTTCTAAGCAGTCGTCTTTTTCTACTCTGCCACTGTTCCGCTGTCCGCCCACAATTATGAATTCGAGTCAGTCAATTGAAGGTCCTAAACGTTCTGCAAGTGCGATTGCTGCCCAAGTGTTGACTCTAGTTGGTTGCTTCTTTGTGGGGCTTGTTGCGAGCGGAGCCTTTTGGGTCGGCATTATCATCTACTTCTTTGAGCCAAGTCCAACATCTCTGCCTCCGATGTCAGGTATTCTCCTAGCTTCATCCTTTGGAATAACAGCAGGATTCATCATCGCAAAAATCAAACTTAGGGGACGATTTTGGATGAAGTATACAACAATCACGTTTGTTAGCGGAGGGCTACTCGCTGCACTAGCTGGAATCCTTTTGATGACCCTTGCACTTTGGGCCTACTCCATAGCTGGCACTGGGGGCTGAAGATAATTACTGTGCATCATGATTTCACGAGGGATTCTTTTGCTAGTTGCCAAGAGGGACGCCGAATCATTCCCTAGGGCCGGGGGGACGGTTTGCGATTACTCACTCTCCATGACAGAAAATCCCGGATTTTCCTGGAAACAGTAAGGGAGATTACTGAGTTCCGTGACTCAACACAACAGGAAGTTGCCGATGTCTTTCAGAAACGTGTTTCAAATCTGGATGGACCGGCGGCGCAAACTTCCTTTTGCAGTTCGTAACGCATCCCATAACTGGCATCCTCGGACATTTTACGTTGTCAAAAAGGTCGAGATATCCCCCAAGAATTGGGAGTATTACGAAAAGAATGGTCGTCTCTACGGAAAGGCCTGGGGAGATTTTTACTTGAGAGACGAGCTATCCCAAAAGAACGTGCCAGTGAATCTGGCTGGCACTTACGCATGGGTCCTGATAGAAGAGATTCCTTGACCGAGTAATCATGCAGTTGACGCAGACGCCTTCGAGAGTTTCTTCCACTTTCGCCAATCAACGACAGCAGAGGCAAAGACGTAGCCGTAGAGAGGCACACCAAGAGCATACAGCAGGTCGAAACCGGAAAGATGGAGGACTCCCCAGGCGAAGAGGACAACAATTGATGTAACGACTGAGAGGAATATTCACAACGCACGTTTTACTCTGACTGGTCCGGTCACAGGATGCCTGAAGATTCTCCTCCAGAGATGAACCACAACTTCGGCGACGCAGCCATTATCGCGAGCGACAATCCGGCCGTAGCCAGGGCGAGCAGGTCGACCACGGGCCAAATCTTCATTCACAGTCTCCCTCCGCAATGCGTGCAGCTCGGGCTTCCGTCTTCGTTGATGGTTCGACAATGCGCGCAGCGAATCTTGACGACCTCGCGTTGAATCGTCTGGACGCTTTGGGTCGCCGGGGCTTGCACGACGACGCTGACGTTGGTATTGTTCGGCGCCGGAGCGGTTCGCCGCTTAAGCTCTGCGACGAAGTTGCTGTTCTCGTTGTTGGCGTCGAGCTGCCAAAAAAGTCCCTCGCTTCGGTAGATGAACCACGACTTGCCGAGTAACGCGCTCGCGAACTCAACTTTCTTGATGGACGAAAACGGAATCTCTCCGCTCCAGCGCTTCCCGAAATGTCCGGGCACTTCTACTAAGACGCCGGTCTCCGTGATGGTGAGAGACGACCCGGATTTTGTCTTGACGGTCATCGCGGCTCCGTCTCCCTCAGCGGGTTCTCGGCCATCCTGTTCTCGGGCACGTCAGCCCAGCGCTCCGGCAGGGGCCATCTCTCGAAGAAACTCTCGTAGTCGGCCGGCGTATGCTTCAGCGAAGAGGTAAGAGCCTACGAACAGAAGAGCAACTGCTCCGATGATTCGATATAAGGCTGAATTTTCCATTTTCTTGATTTTCCACCCGGCGTTTTCACTCTGACGTTGGTGTAACCTTCACGGCGTTGGAGACGTTGTTGAGTTGGTCCACGACTTCCCTGGAAATCTCTCCGCAAACGTCACGTATCTTGTCAACTGTCGTCTCCAGGGTCTTGCACTGCGTGAGGATGTCCTTCAACCGGCCAATTGCTTCTCTCGCTTTTTTCACCGCGTCCTGTATTTGGACCGAGTTGACTGATGCCCTCTCAGCCCTCTGGAGAACTCGTATTCGGGCCCAAGCTACGGCAATGTTCAGAATTTCCCCTTGAAGAGATTGAGATTGGGAGTCGCCGACTGCGCAGACGAGCTGGTCGTTGTCGTATTCGTTGAACCAGCCCACTGATTCGGGAAGTGCTGTCACGTCGCTTGCAACAAGAATCGAGTAGACTGCACTCCGGTTTTCCATAGCTTCTTTCAATGTCTTACGGATAGCTGGTAACGAAGTTGTCTCGACTGCCTTTGTCTCGATGACGATTGGCGAGTCAGGTTTCTCCGCAACGCGGAGAATGAAGTCCCCTTTCTTGCTTCGCCCCAACTTGCCAGGAACGTTTGTGACGTTCTCTAAAGTGTCGCCTTTTCTCTCCCTGACAATATCATCCAGTATCTTCTCAATCGCCTCTTCGAAACGAAGCCCTCTCCGAGGAGTCGTCTCTTCAACCGCTTCTCTAGTCTTCTCAGTGGCGAAGAAACTGCGAAGGTCGGTGAGTTGTCTCGTTAGTTCTATTCGAAGCTGGTAGAGAGGCGTGCCTTCCCTTGCGGGATTGAATATCTCTGTAACTATCTTGCCCTTTTCCCCAAAGGTATCCTGAACTACGGTCGCAAATTTTCCTCTCTCTCCGAACGCGTCATCGAACTTCGCTTCTAGCTCTCTGAGCGTGGTATCGAGCGAGAGATTGAACTTGGTTTCAAGCATAGCAAACTCCTTCTGAACATAGTCGATTCTTTCAGCCGTTCCAACCAGGTTCGCGGCGACTACGCCAACTTTCAAGGCTCTATCTAGTGCTCGCGACCTGTCTTCTGCCCGTTTGTTCTCGAAGAAGGAGACTACGTCGGCATCGTCAGTCTCCCAGTTTGTTATTATTAGCTGATTGTCGCGGACGACAACGGGTGAGATGTCGTTCTCTTCTATCCGGAAGTTGTTTCTATCGGTCTTAGACGCCAAAGAAGGGACTCCTGTGACTCCAGCCTTGAGGTCCGAGCTTTAGGCGAGTTGCAACTCTCTTGTCTCAGGAGCGGTTCAATCGGTGAAAAGATAAATTTTTGCAGCACTACCCGTTTGTTTTTACGCGCGAATTTATCGAAGTCTTGAGTTCAGCAGGGCCCTCAGGTCAGATTTCGCATCTTTTTCTGATACGACTTTGGCGAGTTCCCTGACGTAGGCCTTCTTGGACGGGGGTTTATGATAATCGCTGGAGAGGAAATCGCCCCTGACCAATGTTGCCTTGAGTTTGAGTCCATGTTTTGATGCTAGATATTTCAGTTCGGGTAGGCTCAACTTGCTCAATACTCCTTTGGACCCGTTAACGGCGACTGTTATTCCCTGTTTTCCAAGGAAAACATCCCAGCTATCAGTACCTTGAAGCTTGTTGCATCTGTGGCAGAGTGCGACTGAGTTTTTCAGGGTTGTACTGCCGCCCTTCGCATAGGCTTTCTTGTGGCCTACCTCCATTTCCGAGAACTCGATGTCCCCGCGAGAGCAGGCAGGGTTCTCGCATCTGTGATGTGCCCTTTCGTAGAGAATCTGTCTGTCCCTAGGTCCGAGGGTTCGCTTGACAGGTGTTTCGTCATCAAAAAGGCCGGTCATGTCTTTCCCATGCTGAGGGGCTGATGCAAATCAAAGAAGTGTATCCGGTCTCGTTCAAGTTCGGGAACGCTTACCATCGCATAGGGTCACTTTCACCCTTCACTTTCACGCTTGGCTGTTGTTCAAATCCTCGAAACCCTTCAGGACTTGTTTAGGGAATATGCCATGGACACAGCGTTTTCGAGAAGGTCGAGCAACTCATCGGATAGAAGTTCGGGTTGGTCAAACCTTCCCTGTTTAGCCAAGGGTTTTTACCGATAAGCCGCTTCGGTCTTCCTGGTTAGCCACGGCCGAGGTTAGCTTTCTCAAATGGATGGTCTGGATAAGCAGAGCCTTGATGAACAACAATTGTCCTCCAGGGTATGCTACTTCGCCTGATGCTGTTTCAGACGCCGTGATGTGGCAGACTTGGTACTAGGCTAGCTATCGCTCAGAAATTTCGAAACGGTCAAACCTCATATTCCACAACTGCCAATTCCCCAATCACTCTCAAAGTCCTCCGGGCTGACCACTGAAGAATTAGTCGCTGAACTCAAGCAAAGAATTCCGAGAACCTGAGACTAGAAGATAGAGCCGGGAGGGGGGTTCTCCTCTCAATCCTTCTTCTCTGTCTTCATACGATGCGACTACGGCGAATCTTGAAGCCGCTAACTTGGCAGAGCTTTTTTTTCGACCGCTACCCAGACTGACAAATTCTTGGCCAATCAATTTTCGAAATCAATCCTTAGACAGTCCACGTGACGGAATCTGACCTTGTAACCAGTTCGTGATACCATCCCGCGCTCACGTCGCCCGATAGGTCGAGCGTAATGTGATTAGTGGTAGTTCTTCCAACGGCCGCCGCAACTGAGCTATCATTCGATTGGAAGGCCAGTGTGTAGGAGACGTAGTTTCCGGTTCCGAATGTTCCGCTTGTTGGACGCTGAGTTCCGAATGGAAAATTGTCAACCGTCAGCGTGAAGGCAGGATTGTTGAGAGTGGTGTCAATTGAGGTGGCCCATGACCAGACGTGGACTGTCACATAGAATGTTGCCGAGGCGAATGCAATCTTTCGATAGCCGGTGACAAGCTCGGGGTGAGTCCCGTTTACAGAGTTGTAGCTCATTTCATAGTAGATTATGGTCGGCGTTAGTGTCAATGCGACCAGCCCAGCCATGAGAAAGAAGAATCGTCTGGTCTGGTAGAACTTCTGGAGAGGACTACTGGGCGCTTCGGCCAATTTCTCCGCCTGAGAAACTGTCCGCTAGGTCCGCTATTATAGTCTAGACGGCTATCCCCTTCTTCTCGCTCCGCAATTTGGGCAAAATGTCGAAGTCTGAGGCATCAGGCTCCTACAGAATGCGCACGGTATCATCACCAATTCCTTCACGATAGTCTCCTTGACTATCGAACCCTGCGACTGAGGATGTGACCTGGTAGAGTGCATTGCTGACAGCTCATCATAGATTTCCTTCGACAAGGAGTCGAGTCTTGACTTTGCGTTGGTCTTGAGCTGCGAAATTTCTGCTTCTTTCAGCTGGATTCTCAGCGAGCTTTCGACTACGAACGACTGATAGAATAGATATGCGAGCCCGAGACTACCTGCTCCTACTACTGCCAGTGGCCAGGAGACGATTCCGAACACTAGGAATAGAACCCCGATTATTCCGAAGATGAATAGGACGAGCTGATAGCTTCCTTTCTGTTTGGCGAGGTTCGAGAGGTCCAATGACTTGGCGTCTTCCTGTTGAAACATCGGTTCAAGCTCCCCGACCCTTCTCCTGAGCTGCGGAGACAGTTCTGGTTCCGAGAACGGGAACCCGACCCTCGGAGTTAGCTCCTGAATAACTCTAGCCCGCAGACTCGTAGTAGAACCCACCGCCCTATGCCAGGGTGGTCTCAAGATTGACCGCTGAAAAAGCCTTTGACCCAATCATTCGAAGGACTAGGATACGCTTTGTCAGGTAACGCCGGGTTCTTCCGAAAAATGAAGGTGACAGAGACGGTGACCTGCAGAAAATCGCTTTAGTAATAGAAGTCCCTTCATCCAGACAGCATGCCTCGGGTAGCCGAGTGTCTTCCTTTGAATTCAAGTTCTAGCCCGCGGCTTAGAAGTAATAATACGACTTCTCTGGCTCGTATCGCAAACCCTAGCGAACGGAATCGCGCTGAGGGATGAGCCAGCCCTACCAGTCATATCATAAAAGTCGGAGATGACGTCAGACGCCGAGTCCATCTTCTTAAGCAGCTTGGCCGAACGATTAGCGAGCTTTGGACCCTCAGGCTACGACGAAAGAAATCATAGGTATTTTATCGAGACGCAAATACTACGCCTCGGCAAGAATCCGAATAGCATCTGTAAGGTCCGGCAACGACCTCCTGCTGGCGGGTGGCTGGGTGATTCTTTCCGATAAGCCCCCTGAGGAGACTATAACCCAAGACTATGGTTCTCTGGTTCTAGTCGAAGGAAGTCTTCCCGTCGAAGAATTCGGCCACTGGACGACTCGACTCACAAGTGAGGGAAGCCTCTCTTTAGGCGACCTCACATTTCAAGCGAAAGGAGACTTCGAGACTCCAAGCTGGGACTTTGACAAGTTCATGCCCAGCGACTACGAGCACTTTCCTGTCGAGTGGGGGAGCAATTTCTACAAGTTCAAGTTCGCTTCCCAGCCTTCTCTTCCTCCATTCTTACCGGTCAAAAGCGGTCTCCCTCTCTACCCAGACGGTACAACAGCTTGGGGGCAGTGGATGAAGATTGAGCCTGGCAGAGTTGATGTCTTGGGAAAGCTTCTCTTTCTTCTTCCCAACATGGAAGCCAAGGTAGACCGAGTAAATCTTAGTTCAAAGAACGTTGGAGTATCTGTTGTGGCCGGGAAAGGAAGCCTTGAGAGTTTGAAGGGTAAATTGTTTGTTCAGGAAGCCTACACTGGGTCATATCGGCTGGCCTTTAACAAGGACCTGACCTTCCCCAGTGGCACTGTTGAGGTTCCCCTAGGCTTCAAACCAGGCTACATCTACCTCACTCTTCTCTCGAATAATGATGAAATTATTGACCTGAGAAAATCGTATACGACTTATCCAGGAAGGCCCGGATTGGAACTGGAGCTGACACCTGAAGGATTGGAACAACTTATCCAGCAAGGAGAGAACGAAACCACAGAATTCAAGCTGGAAATCTCCAAGAATCACAGTGAGTTTGCCGAGACACTAGTCGCTTTTTCCAATCTCAGAGGAGGGATAATCCTCATTGGTGTTGACGAGCATGGCGATATCAAAGGGGTTCAAGACCCTGAAACGACGAAGATGGATGAACGGATTCAGAATTTTAGCCGGGAACTCTGCGACCCGCCCGTAAAGTTTTCTCTAAGAAGGGTTGACCTTCAAGGCAAGGTGATTGTTGTCGTTGAGGTGAACGAGGGCTCAGCAAAGCCTTACTGGCTGAAAAATCGCGGGCCCATTATCAGGAGTGGTTCCACAGACCGAGTCATGAGCAGAATCGAAGCTCAGCAGCTACTGGCAAAAACGGGCCAACCGTTTGGTTAAGAACTTGAGCACTGAGCTCAAGTCGAAGCTTCCAATAAACTAGTCTGCTGCGAGAACACAACCGTTAGTCAAAGTCAATCTCAAGTAGGGTCAGGTTTTTGGGTACTCTCGGACCCCGAGAAGGTTCTTCGTAATGTATCGAGAACAACATCCTTCCTAGGCCTCCTAGGGGGCCGCTCAAACTCAATTCTATTTCTGGTCCGAGTGAAAAAAACCAGAATTAGATATATGAGCAGAAACGTTAGGCCTGCATCCAGTAGCGTCCACCCAAAGCCGACCCCAGCCAGCACAAGGACAGAGGTGATTCCCAAGATTGTGTAGGTGCTGTACTGGATGACCAGTTTTGCCCTCATGGCGAACCTGTTACTGTAGAGCCAGCCATGCGACACTTTCGTGCTGTGAAGGACGTGCGCGTTTGCTGCTCTGGCGTAATAGTCGCTCTTGTCCCAGCAGTATACAGCTAACAGCGTTGACGGAGCGAAAAAGATGGACGAGAAAATGGTGAAAGTCTGAAGAAGCGTTGCATACCATCCGACGACCCCTATCAAAAACCCCGTCCATCCTGTCCACAATCCTACTCGATATGCTACCACGTTGAATTTTTCGGTTGCCAGTCTAAACAGGAATCTGGTGAAGGCTTTCATTACGAAAAAACCTGTGAACAGTATGAAAAGTATAATCATTCCAACGGCCGATGGCGCTAGCGAGGTCAATGTTGGATTCGGAGTTAGTATGTCCAGCACCCGGGTGCTGATGACCATGAGGAAGTATACCCCTAACCCTCCAACGAAGTAGGTCCAGCCACGGAACCTGTCGATGATTGAGTCTGTTACGAGGCTTCCTTTCACATAGCCGTAGTAGAAAGGAAGAGCCCAACCGAGTAGAAACACGGGAGCAAACGCCAAGAGACTTGTTGGGGGCCGTATGAGGGATTGAGTCACGGCAAAGACCAATCCAACCGATGAGGAGAGAAAAAGTAGTGCGGAATCTAGTTTTCCGAATCTGAGCTTCCTGTCAATGTATCCTCTAAGGTCGTCTTCTGTCTGACCGTTTGCCGTCGAAGCTTTGAGAGGAGGTGGACTTGGCGCAACTCCAGATGGCTCTTGGGGGGGTGCAGGGCTTAAAGGGATAGGGGAAGGCTGGGAACCATCTTTCAATCCACCGGGTTTTGAGGCTCTGAAAGTTACATAGATATTGTGAACGGCACGCCATCCCAAGTAGCCCACGGCCAAAACGAGAGGTACGTAGACGATGGGACTAACCGAAACGGCTGCCTGTTGCGAAACAAATAGGAGGAAGGAACTTAGCAGCAGAGCTGTGGCAAACATGTATGTCGTTTCTGCAAGGAGGAATTTCGCAACCTGATACGCCTCACGCGCCATCTCTGCGGAAATAACGTAGAGTGCGGTACAAGCTAACAACACCGATATTATTCCAGAGGCATCGCCCAGGTTCTGCCGGAAGAACCCGATGAAGACCGAGAGCGCTGTAAATGAAAACCCTGCAAGAGCAAACGCAGTGGTCGATAGGTGTTGCAGTCTCCAGTAGTTGTCTTTGTCGAACTCCTGCTTCCTCAAGGAGAATTCAGTCTTTTTTGTCATATGTCGTAATCCTTAGAAGCTGGGCGCTATTTATTCATCAAGACCGTTGTCAAAACGTGAAAAAATAATCGAGGCGGAATTGTGCCACGCATGCAACTGTGGGCATATCAGGGGCACCAAGTGTCCTTCCTGCGGCTGTAGTGGCTGAGCACCCTCCTCTAATTCACGCTGCTTTCAATTTCGAACTCAAGCTTGAGCCCGCATCGGGGGCAGCTCATCGGCACGGGTTCATGGGTGTCAACGTCAACAAGTCCTGCTGGAACGCGCGACTGAGTAGCACACCTTGGGCACTCAAAGTCAACGAGTTTCGCCAAAGCCATCATTGGCATGGAATCTAGCACAGACAGAAAAGAGTGAGAGCAGTGAAAGTGAGTTTGAACTAGCCCTTGCATCTTGGGAGAACGTGGGCTCTATTTTCCAAAGATAGGGTATTTTCATAACCCTTATACCAAAAGCATCGAGCCCGGCTTCATTTAAGGGAAAAAAAATGGAAACAACACCGAAACCACCCGAAGCCCTGAAGGCTAAAGGCAATCCTTGGAAGCTTATCGGGATTGTCGTGGTAATACTAATCGTCGTAGGCGTCGCCGCTTACATTCTGACCCTACCGCCAGCCACCACCGCGAATATACTCATAAAGGACGATAATGCATGCGCGCCCACTCCTCCTGATACCAATTGTCTATTCAGTCCCGCCTCGTACAACGCAACAGTTAACGGCCCTGCCATTGTCTGGAAAAACACTGGACAAGTTGCTCACACTGCAACCTCCAATTCCACTGCGAACGGGAGTCTGCCGTCGTTTAACAGTAATACCATCGGACAAAATGGTGGAACCTTCTCTTTCACTTTCACCAAAGCAGGGACCTACTACTATTACTGCAACTTCCATCTCTGGATGAAAGGCATCATCTACGCAAAGTAACTCATCGCCTTAACACTAACGCTTCCGGTATTCCCACCTCTCTTTTTTTCTACAATAGCGTGAGACTAGCTAGGTTCGAGAGTAAGCTGTGGAGTTATGTGACTCGGTAAATTAGGGTCTCGTACAAGCTCCTCGGCTTTCGAGGCTATGCAATGACCTCGCCGACAATATCGGGGTTGCTACAAGGATCGGCACGCTCAGACAAACGAATAGAGTCTGAAGAGGTCCGAGAAAGAATGCGACCGATAATGTTCCGGTTCCACCGAGTAGTGCAATAATCGCCAGTCCCGCACAGGTTGGACACGAAGTGAAAAGGCCGATTAAGGCGCCTACTCCTCCAGACCAGCTCAGTCCAATATTCCTAGTTCGAAGTGACAAGGCGAAGGCCGCGAAGCTGGCGTTGAGACCAACTAGCCAAGAAATTGAGAAGAGGAGGAGCAGATTGATTGGAACAAGAAGAAGTCCTAGATGTTGGGTGATGTACACGACCGCCTCGGGGGTTTCTCCGACCGGGCCGCAACAAGTGGCGATGGCGAAAGAGGGTATTCCAACATGATAGATCTCTGAGAAATTCCAGGCCGGTTGAAAAACAATGATTCCCGAGGCGATAGCATAGAATATGCCGTACACAAGCGCTGACAACAGGAGTAGCCGCGAATGTCGTCTCTTGGCGAAGACTCTGGCAATGATTGAGGATTCAGATGAGGGATTCTCGAGTATCTCGCGGGTTGACGAATTGGTCAAGATTGTCGTCGCGCCGTAGAACAGAATGCATAGTCCGAACACAATAAGGGTCAAGACGAAGTATGCGTAATCCAAGACAAGGCTCTCGCCTCCAATACCCTGCGCTAGACTCAGGGAAGTTATGACGGGAGGAGTGACCATTCCGAAGGTCACACTGAGGGCGCCGAGAAATGCGACCTTCAATGATCGAGTCTGCCTCGAAGATAAGCCTCTCTTCATTGCAATCCTCTGGCTGTCAGTTGACAGAGTTGTTTGCTCCCATGATGTAGTTCAACGACGTATCTTCAATCGGGAAGTGTAATCGGTGGATGTCTTGCGCTTTTCGGTTCTTAGTGAACGTGCAGTTGTATGAACACTAGCGACATTAGAAGTGATGCCATGACGAGCCCAATGAGGACCCATGATGAGAGGGACCTTGGTTCGTATTTTAGATGCTGGTAGAACAACGCTATCAAAAGGGCTTTCATCCCCGCTAGACCGAGAAGTATACTCACTATCACACCGTAGGAGAGTGCAATGATTCCAAAGAGCGTTGTTACGCTACTCGAAGCCGGCGGATACAACGCGACTATGTTGACTTCTATGTCGGTGCTTCCCACGAGAATTGCGAAGACCAGAAGGTAGAGGTATGTGGTGTTCATTAAATCACCTAGATTAGATAGAATAAGGGGAAGAGGAAGACCCAGACTATGTCGACGAAGTGCCAGTAGAGACCGAAGTGTTCGATGGCGTGATAGTCTCCCTTGAGGTAGCGGCCTTTTACGGTATTGACGAGCAAGTACAGCGTCATTAGCATTCCAGCGAAAACGTGTACTCCGTGAACCCCGGTTGTGATGAAATAGCTGGTGGCGGGGAGCCCGTTTGCAACCGAGAAGACGCCGTGTGTTCCGAGAGAGATCCACTCGTTTGCTTTGATGTAGAGGAACGAAACTCCCAATCCAAAGGTGGCTAGTAAACTTGCCATCAAGCCGTTACGGGATCCAATCTTTGCCGAGACTAGAGCCATTATCGCGGTGAGACTGCTCGTGAGCAGGACCAGGGTCATAGCAAAACCGCTTCGAACCTCGAACAGCGATCCGACCGCTGGCCAGGTGGCGGAGTTGGTCCTGACGAAGAAGTAGGCCCCTATGAGGACTCCGAAGAAGATTACCTCTGCGCCGAGGAAGGTCCAGATTCCGAGTTTTACGTTTGGAACCTCTCGGAACGGCCAGCTCTCAACATTGGTCTCTTCGTGAACAGTGAACCTTTCCTTGCTGTAGCCGTAGAGGGCTATAACTCCTAAGACCGCTCCATCTAGGACTAGGGGCCAGAAAGGCTGGAATGTGACTGGAACGCTTGGGTTGCTTGGTTGCCCTATGGTAATTCCCAGGAAGAAGATGAACGCAGCGAACGCGACCACGATGGGCCAGGGGCTTTGTCCTTCAAGGTGAGAATAGGCAACGCCATTTCCCATTTTCGAGCCGTTCGGATAGCCTGACCCGTTGGGGTACCCTGGACTGTTCCCAAAATGGTACGTTCCATCTTCTGCTATCGTGGGTATCGTGTCAAAGTCGTGAGCGGGTGGAGGTGAAGGGAGGGACCATTCTAGAGTCCATGCCTCCCAAGGGTTGGGACCTGAAGGTGAACCTCTTCGCAGGCTGGCGAACAAGTTGACGAATAGAAGTATCTGCGCCAATCCAAAGATGAATCCCCCAACGGTCGACATCAGATTCAGAGCGGCCCATCCTGTGTTTGGCGCGTAAGTATCGATTCTCCTTGGCATGTCCAACAGAAGGAACATGGGGAAGTAGAGAATGTTGAACCCGATGAAGGAAGCGATGAAGTGAATTTTTGCGAGTCCCTCATTGTACATTCTACCAGTCATTTTCGGGAACCAATAGTACAAGCCCGCGATGAGTCCCATGATGCTTGCACCAACCATGATGTAGTGGAAGTGCGCGACGACGAAATACGTGCCCCTCAGCGCGTGATCGAGAGCAACCGATGCAAGGTACACTCCAGTGATGCCCCCGATTACGAACAGTGCCACGGCGCCGAGTGAAAAGAGAGCGGCGGCCTTGAGTCTTACTCGGGCCTTCACCAATGATTCGACCATTGCAATGACCATAACATCGAATGGTAGGGAAACGGCGATCGTCGTAACGGTGTACAGTTTTGTGGAAGTTATCCCGATCCCGGTTACGAACATGTGATGGCCCCAGACGATGAAACTGATGATGGCGGCGGCTACCATCGAGCCGATGATGTACTTGCTGCCGTAGAGGGGTCTTCTGGTGTAGGTGGCAATGGCGTCCGCGATTAGGCCTATCGCTGGAAATAGGACGATGTAGACTTCCGGATGGCCGAAGAACCAGAACACGTTGTCCCATAGGAGAGCTCCTCCCTGAATCGAGGAGAAATAGAAAGTTCCAAACGCTCTATCGACATAGAGCAGTAGCAGCGCGGCGAGGAACGATGGGAAAGCATAGAGCATCATGAAAATGGTTACGAGGATGGCCCACGGGAAGACGGGCATGTGTTTCAGCTTCATTCCTGGAGCTCTCATTTTGAACATAGTCACTAGAAAGTTCACCGAGCTCATCGTTATCGAGACGACGATGAGAATGAGTCCAGCTGCCCCGACGTTTAGTCCGATTGTGGGGGTGAACTGGAACGAGGTTTGAGGAGAATATAGGGTCCAGCCGAGGTCAGGGGCTCCACCAAAGGCGAAGCTCATGATCATTGCGGCACCGCTGACAAGGTAGAACCAGTAGCTCATCGCATTCAATCTTGGAAACGCTAGGTCTCGGGCGCCGATTTGCAGAGGAATGATGTAGTTGGCAAAACCAAAGGCAAAAGGAGAGAGCACCCAGAATATCATCAAAAGCCCGTGAACAGTTACAAACTGGTTGTAGAGCTCAGGACTCAACAGGTTGTTGTCGGGAACTGATAGTTGAGTCCTCATGGTGAGGGCCAGTAGTCCTGCTGCGACGAAGAAGAATAGTGAAGTGATGATGTATAGGATTCCGATTTCCTTGTGGTTGGTGGTGAACAGCCATTTGCTTATTCGGGCTGGCACTATTTCTTGGCTCATCGGATCCCTCTAAGTCGAGTTGTACCATTGTTGAAACGTGGGAACCGGCATTACTGTCAGGGTCGCGTTCATGTAGTAGTGTCCGGCGCCGCATAGTTCGAAGCATTGAATGAGATAGTTGCCCGTCTGGTATGGTACGAACCAAATCGTGTTGGTTCGTCCTGGTACGGCGTCCGTCTTGATCTTGAAGGGTATGATTCCGAAATCGTGAAAGACATCAGCACTGGTCACGTCCAGTACTACTGTTCCGTTGACGGGTAATCGGAAAATGTACTCGTCCGTGTGGGCGTGGGGTCCGGGGTATCGGAAGTCCCAGTAGAACTGGTGGCCAACTATGTCGATCCTGGGGCAATCTGGGCTTAGGGGGGATAATGCCCCATATCCGGGGACAAGTCCATAGCACCAAGTGCCATTTGGTGGAGTGAGCAATGTGTCTACAGCGGCGAAAGATCCAAAAATCAGGGCGACCACAATTATCGTCGATAGGGAAAGGGTGATCACTAAATTCCTACCATGACCTCTGACAATCGGAATCCGCCCCAATCTCGGGGTATCATCTGGATCTTGCGAATTTTTCCTTTCCCTGTACTTGATGATTAGAAAGGCCATTACAGCGAAGACGACAACGCCAACGAGAATCGCCAGATACGTGAAGAGGCCGAACAGATTATTGAAAATGACTTCTGTATTAGAGACTGCCAATTTCCAAGTCTCTGGCTTTTTTCTCGTCCCTGTTGCTCGTTTTTAAAGCGTTATGCACTGACTATAACGAAGGCAAACAGTGAAACTACCTTACAACCAGATCAGGCGAGACGCTGAAATTTCTTACCGTAATCGCGTTCAATATGACCACAGCAAATAGCGCAGAGGCCACGGCGAGGTGGGCCGTGACCACCAAAGGCTCAAGGTCGGTCTTAACAGTCACCATGCCAAGCAAGATTTGGCCGAAGAGAACAAGGAAGCTAGCGGTCGAGAATTGGAGGATTCTCCTTTCCTCTCTGTATTGTGTCCACGCTACAATGGCTGTCCCAAGCACGAAAAGGCCGACAACTAGTGTGAACAGCCTATGCGTCCATTCGACGAGAACTGGTCCCGAAAGCGTGGGGATGACTTGTCCGTTGCAAAGAGGCCATGAATCTGGACCCGAACTGCCGCAGGCCACCCCCGATCCACTGAAGACAACATAGCCGCCAATAACGATCAACAGATAGGTTGAGAGAACAGACCCGTAAGCCAAGATTCGAAGGCCTGCAGTTCCCTTGAGTGATGCCATAGCTGTAGCTACGCTCTCGGTGGCTCTTCGCTACTATTTAGCCACTGACCACGAAGAACCCTTACTTGGATCTCAGGATCTCGTCCGTCATGCTCTCCAGTAGTTGACCTGGAGTCTTTCCTTTCACGACGCTACTAGAAACCAGCACCCCACGGGTTCCGAGCTCAAGTGCCTTGCCGACGTCCTCCGCAGTACTCACTCCCGCACCACACAATATTTCAACGGCGTTGTTGACCGACTTGATCCGTTTGATCGCATTTGTGATAAGCTCCGGTCGTGCTTTCGAAACGGCAACCCCTGTCCCTATGAGGTCTGGAGGTTCTATGGCGATCATGTCGGGGCTTAGGGAGGCAACCGCAGCACCGACGCCAGGTGTGTCGGTGCAGACCAAGGTTGCAAGCTCGGAAGCTCTTGCCAGAGAGAGAGCCTCTTCGATTTCTGAAATCTTGATTCGTCTCTCGGAGTGATTCAGAAGAGTTGCGGAGGCGCCTGCGGCCTTGACCGCCTCTGCCAAGACATGGCCTGTATAGGCTCCGGGCTTGATTGGGTCAATGTGTTGGCTGAAAACAGGTATTTCGACAGCCTCGGTCACGGTCTTCATGTCAGTGAATTGTGGCGCGACAGCGATAGTCACTCCGCTGTCTCTCGAAACCTGATCAGCGATTTTCGCGAGTTCAACGCTCCTTTTTCCCGTGGCTTCGATGTAGGTCTTGAAATTCACCAGTATCAGTGGGGTTCGAATTGGTTTGACTTGACTCAACTCCTGTCTCTAGGAAACGCCACTAGTTGTCCCGGGGGAGGTCTTCAAACTCGGAAATCAGTTCCTTGTTTCCCAAGTACGTCGGCACTCTCTGTGAGATACTCAGGGGTTCAACGTCTAGAATGTTTCCTTTCCCCGTGCTCGCCTTTCCCCCAGCCCTCTCAGTGATGTACCCGATTGGGTTTGATTCGAATTGTAATCGGTATTTTCCATCTGGTGCGTCGAGCAACTCAGGATAGGCAAAGAACCCGCCGCTGCATAGTACTTGATTGTAGTCACCGACAAACGATCCCCCGTATCGGAATTTCAATTTCACCTTCTCAAGCCTCTCAGCGAATCCACGAACCTTCGGCGTCCATTTGTCACGCGAACCTCCGATCCCATAGACCGAGCCTTTCTGAGGCAGGCGATGAGGCTCTCCGCTTGAGACGAACTTGGATGCCCCGGTACCCCTTCCCGCCGGTGCGGCAAGATAGACACCATTCTCTATTCCTACTACCGCTTCAACGTAGGGTCCGTAGAGGAAATAGAGCGCGGACAAAAGGTCACGGCCGGTCGCGGGCAACGCCTTGTCATGGTAGATTCCAATAATTGTGCCCATCAGATTGTTCGTCTTGATGTTCGAGGACCCGTCCAGAGGATCAATGACAACAGTGTACTCGCCATGAGTGGAGGTCATCACCGTCTCCATTTCCTCCGAAGCCACCTGTCTAACCAGACCGCTTCTCAGCAGCTTCTTAGTAAGAAGCCCATTTGACCAGACATCGAGCTCGGTCTGTTGATCCCCGTAAATGTTCACACCTTCAGTCATTCCCAGCGTCCTAGGAATCTCTCGAACGATCCTCAGGCTCAGCTCGGCGAGAAGGTCCACAAGCTTGCTGAGACTTCGGTCCTCAGTCTCAAGAAGTTCGCGGAGTTTCCTTGCGGCCATGAGCGGACCTTACTTTCTCATTGCGCGACAATAAGTTGTAATGCCTTATCGACTTCGCGGCCGTTGAATATGATCTCCCGCAGAGCCGACGCCATCTTGAGTGGTTCTTGGTGCTGCCAAACGTTTCGGCCAACCGCCAGGCCCGCGGCTCCTCCCCCCATCGCTCCCTTAACTTGGCTGAGAAAGGTTTCGTCAGTTGCAGCCTTGGGTCCGCCCGACATGAAAACCTTGATCAGCCCAGCAGCCTTAACGGCCCAGCTGAACGTCTCAGGCGACCCAGAGTACTTTATCTTGACAGCGTCCGCCCCGACTTCTAAGCCAGCTCTGGCAGCGTATGAGACTATTTCCGGACTGGTGTCACTCTTCACAGCCTCACCTCTCGGATAGATCCAGGCGATAGCCGGAATCCCGTCGTCATGAGCTTCTTCCTGAATCTCGCCGAATTCTTGAAGCATCAGGCTCTCATGAGCGCTACCAAGATAGAGGGTGTAGCCCACACCTTTCGCACCCAAGCTAACAGCTTCCTCCACGCTGCAAACCTGAGTTGAGACCGGTTCACCCCTGGGCAGGCTGGTCTTGCCGTTGAGTTTTACAATGAGCGGAATTTTTCCCGTATAGTATTTTTCAGCGATTCCCTTGTGCAAAACAAGTCCAGTGAAGTCCCCTTTTGTCGCAATGTCAAGAATGTAGTTTGGGTCGATGTTCTTATCGTTGAAATCCGCCGAGGGCCCATGTTCGAACCCCTGGTCATATGCGAGCAGCATCCCTTTCCCATCTCGCAAAAAATTGTTCATGTTAGCCTTCAAGGAGTCTCTAGGCTGAAAATTCGCTCTTCCCCACTTTAAACTAATCCCTACCCTCAATCGACGTTCAGCATAGTAGGGAAACGGTTATCGGAAGAAGGAAATGAGAAGACTGCATGTCCAGGCGGATTGTAATCATTGGATGCGGAGTCTCTGGCACAACTGCGGCGTTTCAAGCACGAAAAACAGATAGAACCGCGCAAATCGTTCTACTAGGCGAAGAGGAGTTACCTGAGTACTCTCGGTGCGGTCTTCCGTATGCCTTCAGTCATGTTGTGCCGAGCCTTGAGGCATTGATAGGATATGACGAGGCGTTCTATGAACAAATGAACCGGATAGACCTCCGCCTTGGCTGGAAGGCTACCAGAATCAATACGGAGAAGCGAACTGTAGAAGCGTTCAGGACTAAGGACGACTTGAGCGAGACCTTCGAGTACGATACGCTAATTCTTGCCATGGGAGCGCGGCCAAGCACGATACCAGTACCCGGATCCGACCTCAAAGGAGCATTCACCATACGAACGATGAATGACATTGAGAGACTGACAAATGATCTAGCCGAAAACGACGCTAAGCGAGTCGCAATAATCGGAGCAGGACTTACCGGTTCAGAAATGGCTGAAGCACTACTTCAACGTGGCATGGCTGTTCTTGAAGCAGAAATTGTCCCGGAAATTCTACCCGTAATACTCGATCCAGACATGGCCTCAATTGTCAGGACGCGAGCGGAGGAACACGGCGTTGAGTATCATCTCAACTCGACTCTCGAGGAGATTCTGGGTCGGAATGGCAGAGTTTCTGGAATCCGGATTTCCGGAGAGGAGTACCCTGTCGACGCAGTCGTTGTCGCTGTGAGGGTGAAGCCAAACACCGAGTTGGTCAAGGAAGCAGGGATTGTTCTTGGAGAATCGGGTGGAATTAAGACGGACGAGCGTATGAAGACTTCTGCAGCGAATGCGTACGCTGCAGGAGACTGCGTAGAAACATATGACAGGATCACCCGTCGTCATGTGCTCTTTCAATTGGCAACGACAGCTGTGCGACAATCGTTGGTTGCGGGGATCAACGCTGCCGGGGGAGACGCGAAGTATCCTGGATCGACAGGTGTGACAACCGTTAAGCTATTTGGTCTGGAAGTCTCCTCGTTCGGCCCCACGACAGCGCTTTGGGAAAAGCTGGGAATTCATCCCGTTTCTGTCAGAGTGACAGGGTCTACGAGACTTCCATATTACCCGGGCGGCAAGGATCTCACGGTCAAGCTTCTAGCGGACTTGAAAGATGGTCGACTGTTGGGAGCTCAACTGGTGGGCGAGGAAGGTGCTACTTTGCGCGCCAACCTGGCTTCTATGGCCGGACACTTGGCGTTGACCGTAAAGGAGTTCGAACAGATAGAGACCTGCTACTCGCCGCCGCTAGCTCCAGTCTGGGACCCAGTAACCATAGCGGCCCAAGCATTGCTACGGAAACTCCAAACTTATCAAGCTGCAAAGTCGCCGCTCCTTACACGGGTGGAGAAATAGGAACATGCGAGTCCTGGTTTGCGACTCCATACACCCCGATGGACTGGCGATTCTCCGCGCAGCTGGCTTCCAAGTCGATGATCAAGCGGGGATCGACAGAACCAAGCTCGTCGAGCTGATACAGAACTACGAGGTCGCAATTGTTCGTGGCCGAACGAAATTCGATGCTAGCATGATCACCGCGGCAAGAAAACTAAGAATCATCGGGAGAGCTGGAGTAGGACTCGACAACGTAGATTTGGAAGCAGCAAAGGCCCGGGGAATACGGGTCTGGAATACTCCAGGTGCGCCCTCGACCAGTGTTGCTGAGCTAACGATTGGTCTCATTCTGTCGTTGTTGAGGAAGATTCCCTTAGCGGATGAGGAGATGAAGGCTGGTCGCTGGATCAAGAACCAGTTGATGGGTGAGGAGTTGCAGGGAAAGAGGGTTGGGGTCATAGGACGCGCAGGCCGCATAGGGAATGAGGTCTCAAGGATTCTCACAGTAGGTTTCCAAGCAGATGTCCTTGGGTATGATGTCGTCAAGCCACGCGGTGTTCCCGGACTTAGCTATGAGTTCACCGAATCGATCGAGGAGCTTTTGCAGAAGTCCGATGTCGTCACGATTCATGTTCCGTACACTCCTCAGACTCACCATCTTCTGGACGGTAAGCGGCTTGCGATGATGAGGCAAGGGTCCTACTTGATCAATACATCGAGAGGGGACATCGTCGATGGTCCCAGCGTCCTGGAAATGCTTCGCCAAGGACGCCTAGCTGGCGTTGGGCTCGATGTCTTCCACCTCGAACCACCAGTTGACGAATGGGAGAAAGCAATAGTATCCCTCCCCAACGGGGTTACGGTAGCAACCTGCCACATAGGTGCGCAGACGAGCCAAGTGCAACGAAAGGAGAGCGTGGAACTTGCCCAGAGGATAGTGTCTGAAGCATCAAAAACCATCATCCAAACACCAAGGCCCTAGATCCTAAGACAAACGGGACCGAGAATCGCTCATTATCAGCCCCGATCCCAAATCTAAGCCTGCGATTTTCAGACCACACTATTCCACGCTTATCCCTAGGGGAATCCACGGGGATCGAAACAGGCCAGACAAGCCGATAACGAACCCGTCTCGAAAGAACAAGCCCGGAATCCCACCCAGACAGAATGAGGATCTCGACAAGAAATTCCTATAACTTTGCAAGGTCCTTGTGTGCGAGAGTGGCGACTAAGGAAGCCCCAACAAAAAAAATTGTGAAATCGCCTATTATTAGCCCTGATCTCGAATCTGGGAGGTCACCGCAAGATCACCCCCTAGATTCGCTGGGCTGATCGGGTTTTTCGCCGAGCCACCTAAGCCCAGATTGCGCCTTGAATCGCCTGTCTCGCCCATTATCACCGCCAGACAGCGAGCCTTCCAGAAAATAGGGGGTCTTAGCGACCGACCTTTGCGTCGCATGAGTGGCCCTCTCGGACTCGAGTAAAAGTCTTGGCTTCTCTCGATGCAAAGCCGCGGTTTCTCCAGCCCAACCCAACATTATGGGTATATTCGGTTAATCAAACGCGGAAACGCTATCGCATCTCGAATGTGGTCGAGTTTGCAGGCCCAAGAGACTACCCTCTCCAAACCTAAACCAAAGCCGGAATGCGTAACGCTGCCGAACTTTCGAAGGTCCAAGTACCATTCGTAGCCTTTCGGGTCTAATCCTTCCTCGCGAATCCTCGTGAGCAACGCGTCATATTCCTCGATCCTTTGCCCTCCACCTGTAATCTCCCCATAACCTTCGGGGGCCAAACAGTCCACGGACAACGTAACCTCCGGGTTCGCAGGGTCAGGCATGTGATAGAATGCCTTCGCCTTCTTTGGATAGTGAGTTACAAAGAAGGGCCGATCAAATTTCACAGTCAACAGTTTCTCCTGTTCGTATCCGAGATCGTCGCCCCACCTTATCCCGGACTTCTCCTCCCCAATCATCTTGAATGCTTGATCATAAGTGATCCTCTGGAACGGAGGTTTCACCTTCTCTAGATCCTCTACTTTCCGCTCGCACAGCGCGAGTTCGGTCTTGCACTTTTCCACCAGAGTCGCCACAATATGGCTCAACAGTTGTTCTTCGACGTCGATGATACAGTTCAGGTCACACCAGGGCGCCTCAGCCTCCACATGCCAGTACTCTGTCAAGTGTCGCCTCGTCCGAGATTTCTCCGCTCTGAAAGATGGAGCAACTGTGTAGATGTTGCCTACACTCGCGATTAACGCCTCAGCGTATAGCTGCCAGCTCTGGGTCAAGTAGGCTTTCTGGTCGAAATATTTCACCTCGAACAACGTCGCGCCACCTTCCACGGCGGCTGAGGTAAGGGTTGGAACGTGAACCTCGGTGAACCCGTGATTCTCAAACCATTGTCGAACCGCGGATAACACGACCGCGCGTACTCTGAGAATCGAGCGCATCTTGTCACTCCGAACGAACAAGTGCCGCTTGTCCAAGAGAAACTCCGGACCATGGAACTGCTTCGCGATCGGAAACTCTTCGAGAGCTGGATGCACGATTCGCCCCTCATCTACCTGGACCTCTCGCCCTCCCGGCGCTCGGGGATCAGCTTTCACCTCGCCATGTAACTCGACACTCGACTCTATTCGAGCCGATTGGAACTCCTCGAAGATCTTCTCGTCAACCTTCCCCTTTCGCAGCGTACACTGAATAACCCCCGAGCCGTCGCGCAAGAGGACGAAAATTATTCCACCGCCCGTACGCTTGTTCTGCAGCCATCCGCGCACACGAACCTGCTTTGCGTCAAGGGTCCCACTCAGAATTTCTCTTACGGTGACGACTTGTTGCATCTCAGGACCCCGCAAAACTCAAGCTTTGCCTACCCTCGGATTATTTAAGAATCCCAATGCGACCTTGCGGTAGCAAGACATGTCAGAGCTTAGAGAACGGTCTACAAAGAAACTAGCCGAGCTGAAGGCCTATCTAGAAAAGAAAGTCGTAGAAAACGAGGAAGAAATTAGGACATTCAGATCCTTCCTCGAAGTAATTGATCTCTTACTTACTGAGCGAAGCTATCGAAAAGTCGAAGTTCCGAAAACACTGCCCGAGACTGGGAAGAAACAAGAGGCTCCCCCGCAGAGCATCAGGACAATCAGTGGAGTAGTACTCGCCGACATGTTCGTGAGCGGACCAAATCTCCGCGTCGTGCCCGGTGAAGGAATGAAATTCGACACTAACACTCCACCGTTTCGGCCATTCCTCCTGGGAAAGGTGCTTGAGCCAATGCAGAAGAAAGACGAGGAAGCAGTCCGGAAGGGAGGATTGTCCCCCGATCGAGTTCTATCATTCGACCTCGACCAACAGGGCAACCTGCTAAAACAGTTGCACGTGAAGAACTATGGTGACGATACTCGTCTCAGCGAGATAAAGAACGCTGTCCGCTGGACATTTCGGAAGATGTACGAGAAGACTATCGGCACATAGAAGTCCATCGAGGTATGGAAGCTAGCGACCTGCAGCGCGACTCTGGAGATCGCTCTTCACAGCCGAGGCGTAATCTATCCCATATGTCGTCTGAAGGTAATCTCTCAACGACATGGCCGACCGTGCTTCTGATATGAACCCCTCCTTCGGAAACTGAAAGGCTTGTGCCTGTCCACAGGACTTGCATTTCGCGATGACGCTGTCGTATATGGTTCCTCCTGACATTCCGAAATCATGATCAACCGGCTCCAATTGGCCTCCGCAATGGCACTGGGTCTTCAAAACCGTTGCATAGGTGGCCTGTATTTCCCGGAAATGCCCTTCAGCGTCGCGGAGCAACTGTTCCTTTAGCTCCAGATACCTCGAGTCGTTCCCTAGCTCCGGCCTCTCGGTTTCCACCCTTCGAAGGCCATATTCCAGCAAGTACGCCATTGGATTCCCGGATGAGGCCATAAGCTACCTTCGGGGGGGGCTTTGAAAGAAGAGATTGGTACCAGTCTTGAACCCTTCAAGTTCTAGAAGATGGCCCTGCGTCTGGAAAAGGTCTGTTTCGACCGCGCCTGAAAAGTGCATCATGCACATCACTCACAGTCTGATTGTTCAATCCTCCCCTCCGGCGGGCAAGATCACTGTCACCAATTAGCAGTTTGAAAGTTGTCAAGCGGGTAAACCTTAAGAAATCCCGTTTCCCTCTTGTTTTCGATTTCGGATTCAAAAAGAGGTATGCGAGAAATGTCTGCACAAGGAACCCAAGGAGTGCCCGTACTCATTCTAAAGGAAGGAACCGGACGATCCACAGGCAAGGAAGCCCAGAGGAACAACATAACTGCCGCAAAAGTCGTGGCGGAAACTGTCCGCTCGACCCTCGGACCCCGAGGAATGGACAAGATGCTTGTCAGCTCCATCGGAGACGTAACAATTACCAACGATGGTGCCACTATTATGAAAGAACTTGATGTCCAGCATCCGGCGGCGAAAATGCTTGTCGAAGTCTCGAAGACACAGGATAACGAGGTTGGAGATGGAACCACGACCGCTGTAATCCTATCGGGCGAACTTCTTGAGAAGGCTGAGAAGCTCTTGGACAAGGATGTTCATCCAACCGTCATCGTCGACGGTTACCAGAAGGCCGCGGAAAAAGCGATCGAGATACTCGACAAATTATCTATCCCTATCGCCGAAAAGGATGATGCCATCCTCCGACAGGTCGCGACAACATCGATGTATAGTAAGGGCATAGCGGTCGCGAAAGAACACTTCGCCGACATCGCGGTGAAGGCCGTCAAGCAGGTCGCGGAGAAAAGTGATGGTAGGCTGAGGGCAGATATTGATCTAATCAAGATTTTGAAAAAGCACGGAAAGAGCTTGGAGGAAACAGAGCTTGTCAAGGGTATTGTTATCGACAAAGAGCTGGCGCACGCTCAGATGCCGAAGACGATAACTGGTGCGCGAATAGCTCTTCTCAATGCTAAACTCGAAGTTGAGAAGACGGAGTTCGACGCGAAGATCAACATCAACAATCCTGACCAGATGCATCTGTTCATCGAGGAGGAGGAGAAGATGCTGGTGGACATGGTGAACCAGATCGAGAAGACTGGAGCGAACATCGTTTTCAGCGAGAAAGGGATCGATGATGTCGCGTTGCACTATTTGGCCAAGAAGGGTATTGGCGCAGTCAAGAACGTGAGCAGTGGTGACCTTGAGAAGCTGTCAAAAGCGACAGGTGCAAGAGTGGTTGCTAGCGTCAAGGACCTTGCAAAAGACGCGTTGGGAGAGGCAAAATCGATAGAGGAGACCAAGATTGGCGACGACAAGCTCCTGTATGTCCGGGACGCTAAGAACCCGAAGGCTGTCACGATAGTTATCCGGGGAGGAACGGAACATGTCGTGGACGAGGCGGATAGGTCGCTTCATGACGCACTGTGCGTTGTGAGGAACGCTTTAGAAGACGGTAAGATTGTCGCGGGAGGCGGCGCGCCTGAAGCGGAGTTGGCTAAGCGATTGCGAGAATACGCTGTAAAAGTAGGTGGAAGAGAACAGCTTGCTATCGAGGCGTTCGCAGAATCACTAGAAACAGTACCGACGACGTTAGCGGAGAACGCTGGGTTTGATCCGATCGATGTTCTTGTCGAGTTGCGTTCGAAGCACGAACGGGCGGGGAGTCCGTGGTTTGGGATCGATGTTTTCTCGGGCGATGTGAAGGATATGAGGAAACTGAATGTTCTCGAACCTCTGCGTGTGAAGCAACAGGTGATAAAATCGGCTTCTGAAGCCGCGTCGATGATTCTGCGAATTGATGATGTGATCGCTTCCAAGGGTGTCGATAAGGGAGCTGGCGGCGGTAAGGACTCTATGCCGCCCGGTGGCGACGAAGACTACTAGGGCGAAGCCTACTCCGATTTCGGAGCACCCCTTGAACTAGTGCGTGTCAAACCCGAGCCGCGGTCCTAGACCCTTGAGTGGCCAGTCTTCCTTGCCGTGAGGATTCCCCTCTGGTTTCGGGGCGAGAAAGGCGATTCGGCGTCGATAACAAAGACGAAACGCGCGGTTATCTTCGCTGGGTCCGAATCGCCTGAGGCGAGAGTTCGGAGAGGGCCAGAATCAAGATGAGGGCGCTTAAGGGGACCTCGCAGACTGAAGTCGTCCTCAACCACTCTTGCGTCGCGAGAAGTCTGCGCTATACCCCCCTCCCCTCAACGATTGATTCCGTGTCTGGCGGTGATAATGGGCGAGAAAGGCTGATCAGGGCGCAATCCAGGCTTGGATGGCTAGGCGATTCTAGTGGTCTTGCCGAACGATTCGAGGGAAATTAAGCGACCCCCTCCCACTTCCAAGATCAGGGCTGAAAATGGGCGATTTCCAACCGAGTCAAGTCTCTTTCATCAGCTGAACTGGATTCTATTTTGGAGCCGTCTTCGAGAATATTGCGGCATTCTGCTCGAGTTGGATTCTTCCGGTTAAAATCTAGACTTCAGTCAGCTTTTTTCTGACATGATGCAAGATGTTTGGTGGAGTCCACACGGAGAACACTCGTACGTAGCGAGGAGACGCAGCAGCTCTTACCGTGTTTGCGCTCCCTTGCTCCCGATAACCCTTGATGAAAGAATCAAGAAAAGCTGCAAGCGTCTTGTTATACGAAAGCCAATAATGACCTGAATAGAAGAGGAACTCTGCTAGATCCCAGGAATAATCCCCTCTGTACCGTGCTTGCTCTAAATCAACAAGAGTTACATCGCCGTTCTTCTCCACCAGGAAGTTTTCTGGCTTCGTATCTCCCAGCGCAGCTTCAAGCTGGTGCCTCTCGTTCCCTCTGGCCGATTTGGGTGTCCCCTGCCATCTTTGGAAGGAGATTTGACAATTGGTCGCCGGAGACATAAGAGAACAGTATTGTACGCGATTTCTGGTCCGCCCCGAGAATAGACGGAACGGGTATCCCGCGCCGTGAGAGTAGGTCGTTGAACGCGTATTCGGCTTCCATTCTTCTCTTTCCCGATATCGAGAAGTGAACCGACCCTAGCCCGAACAGACTCAGCGTCACCCATTTCAGAGACACCCAGTTCGTATAGCGCTTAGCGACAAGCCTCTCACCATCCACTTTCACTAGGAAAACATCGTTGACGAAACTACCGATCCGCCGAATCGACACACGACCACCGGGACGATACCTCCTAACGATCTTCAGAATGAGATCCATTTCTTCAGTCATGGGCAGCTCTCTGTTAACTTTCCGCGGTTGACACTGGGACCAGTTTTCCTAAATATCGTCCAACAAACCATCGTGCCACTCGGACAATATTGTCGATGGAAAGAAAAGGTTCCCACAACCGACGAAACATTCTCGTCTGTTTTATTGGTACATTCTCTCTCTTTCTCGTCGGCTCATCGACAGTGCTAGTGTTTCTGGCATCGGCAAGTGGAGTACTACCTCGGAACACCCAGGTTGGACTTCTTACGTTCGCATTGAGTGCGACGCTGTCAATCGTAATCTCTCTTGTAGGCATCCCTATTGGGTTCACGTTCATGTACTTCTTCGGTGGTGTCGTATCAACGAAGGCGATTAAGCTCTATCTCTTCATAACGAAAGGAACTCACGTCATAGGTTCTAAGACATCGGAACTCTCGGCAGTGCAAGCTTCACACGGTTTGAAACTGAAGCTTCGCAGACAAATCATGTACTTCGGCTTCATTCTCGCAGTAGTGGTGCCTTTTGCAAGCTACGAAGCCAAACACAAAGACATCCCGTTTTTCTCGCCTCTTGCCCGGACAACCGACATCGTGAGCCTGATTACCCAGGATTTTGTAACACTCACAATGACAGCGTCTCTTATGCTCCCGCTGGTTGCCCTTGCCCTCCCCTATTTCGGAGGATTGAGGCTTAGGAGCATAGACGTCGGTCCCTTTCACACAACGGTCCTATCAATGGTCATTGGTGCCTCGGGCGGCTTCTCACTCCTCTACACGGCCTTGACGCGGCCAATGTTGAGCGTCCTCGCATACCTCTTCCTCCTCCTAATCGGCGTATGCTGGTGTTTCGCAATCGGCTGCAACATAGCAACCGACCCAGCAAACCGACACATAGCACACATCGTTTTAGCCGAAAAAGTGAGCTCCAGAGTTGTTTCCTCGAAAATTTGGTTGGAAAACCCACCGGGAAAATTCCGAGAAGTCTAGAAATGATCTCGAAATACTATTTTTATACGCTGATTATCATCCAACTATCGAATATCGTTGGATAGGGTTCCCACAGGAATCAAAGGGCTCGACGAGCTTCTCGGAGGAGGCTTCCCAGAGGGAAAATGCATCCTCGTTGTTGGCAGCCCAGGTAAAGCAGAACTTCCAATCCTACAACTGGGACTTGGACAGCGTAGAAAAGAAAGGCAGACTCCTCTTCCTAGACGCAAGCGGTCTCCGAAGAACCAGGGTCAAGAGCAATGGCCCTCACGCGCTGTATTCCCCCGATTCCTCCGAAGGAGTCGGTTTCACAGACGTCCTGAAAACTCTTACAAAACTAGTCGAAGGCGAAAATGTTGAGCGGATCGCACTGGATCCTATCACATCAGTCATGTTAAGATATGGGGATGAGTTGAAGAGAAGAAGAGCCACCGTCGAGTTCTTTGATGCTCTGGCCGACACCGGTTGCACCTCTCTAGTAACGAGCGAGCTCAAGACATCGCTGTTGGACCGAAGATTTCAACTTGAGGAATTCCTTTCTCATGGAGTAGTTGTTCTTCATACATTAATGCATCAAGGGAACTTTGTCCGCGCAGTACAAGTGGAAAAAATGCGAGGAATATCCCATGACACTCAGATTCGACCCTACCAGTTCGGAACTTCGGGAATAGAAGTTTTCCCGCGTGACAAAGTATTCTAGGTCTTCGGCTTCTTCGAATAGAAGATTATTCCCTTTCCGTCTTCTATAGCAAAAACGCTCCAGCCCTCCTGATGCCTCCTCGCTCTGAGCTTCGCGATCTTCAGGCGTCGACGACGCACTCCCCGTTCCTCGAACGCTTCCATCTGGACAACGCAATCAGACATATCCTCTAACTGTTTCTGAACCATTGGATCAACACTGGGACCCAAAGTGAAAACCGCTTTTCCTCCTATCCCCTTCATTTTCGCACCAACTGACTGCACAAACGAGACTATGCTCTCTGGCTTCGTCTTCGATGCAAGGGGGACTAGGGAGTCGAAATAGAGACTCGTACCCTTTGACCGCTGCGGAGGCAAGGATGATGAGATCTTCATGCCTAGCGTTGTCAAGTCGCCAATAGACGGAACTGAGAATTTCTCGGTCGATTCCTGCCCCGCCTCAGCCGAATATCCATCCACAAACGTCAAGAGTCCGCTCTGTTCGTAACCCTTCACGTCGAGGCCCATTGACTTCATCCCCGATCTCACATTAGACGGAAAGTCACTCGTTGAGACAAAAATGCACGGCCTACCTCGCTTAAGATCCTCGAACATGAGTTGTTCAGAGAGTATGGTCTTCCCCGACCCTGTATTACCCTCGATTGATACCGTTCCACCGTCCATTTCGCCACCGGTCAAGGTGTTGAAGTGCGCAAACGGCGCGAGGTAGCTCTTGCCTCTTCTCTTTCGATAGTAGAGAACTCCAGCTACAGCTCCTACTCCTCCAATCCCAGCGACGGCCAAATATGGAATCAAATTGTACGGCGGAGGGATGAAGCCGGGGGGAACGAGCCCGAAGCTAGCCGGACCACGATAACTGTATGCTACATTACCTTGGATGTCGATAATATCCACCCACACTTGATATGTTGCTTGTGCCACAGTTGAAGGATAGGTCCAAGCGGCGATAAACTCGAAGGGATTCTGTCCTGTTGGACAGGGCGGAGATTGTTGCATATCTCTATTGGATGCTCCGACTGCAGGCCGCGAAAGTGGGTCTACAATCGTCATGTTCACATTTGACACGTCTGAGCACCCGAAAGCTGAATTGACCAGAACCTTAACAAGAACCACATTGTTCCCCGGGGTCGCATTTACGCTAAAGTAAATGGTCGGGATTTCGTCTCGATTGAGAATGCTAATCTGAAACAGGGACGCATAACCCGAAAGAGGTAGCACCACGTAGGAAGGAGCGGAACCCGATCCCCAATCTAGGGTTACGTTTGAGTGGCGGGGAACAGATGTCGCGACAACCTGAATTGCCAAGGATGTGCCTTCTAGCAAATCGGTGTGAGGTGTTGGCAGGGTGAGGTTAAGGTGTTGAGGTCCGAAGCCGGAGGAAATCGCCTGTGGCGTTGAAGATACGTTGGTCCAGATTTGCCCCGGGAGGCGATAACTGAATACCCCTGTCAAGAAAGGAGCCGTTGCGGTTTTGTTACCAGTCCACTCGGTCCATACGGAGAACGTGGATTGACCGAGAATTGTAGCCGAGGAAAGCAGAGGGGTCTGGATAGCAAAACTGCCCGGCGAGCCGGTTATGTTGGATGTTGAAGGGAGGCCACTCCCTGAGGGAGGCGCAGAACTCAACGCCCCTGAGGAGGAGAGATAGAAAACCCTATTCACTTGGACGGAGGGACTCGTTGCCAAGCCTTTTGGCATCATCGAAAAGCTTACCACTACAATGAGCAGTAAGACTGATGTGATGCGAAGCGAACTCACCGTTCTCTCGTGAGAGAGATGTCACTTCGAGTTAAAAGGTTCTACGAGCATGCAAGCTCGATAGTGGAAAAATTAGGGGAAGATGGATGGTTCGAGAGGAGCGGTTAACCCTTTCCGATTCGGAAGACTGAGGTTCCGCAGTTGGGGCAGGTGCCCTTGACCGCAGCCTTGCCGTTCTTGAGCGTGACGTTCTGAGGGTCCTTTATCTCGATGTTCGCTTTGCATTTGACGCAATATGCTTGTGGCATTTCTATTCAGCTGAGCGTGCACTGGAACGTGCTAGTATTTGAAACTCACGTAGAACGCGGAGATACCCACGAAGGACGACCATGAAAAAGAGCGAGAATACTAGTGGTTTCCTCTAAAAGAGTTCAAAAGAGTGCTCTTTAGCCTGCTCTGACCGCTTCTGATTATCAGAACTTCCATTGGAGTTGGAAACTTGCTCATTGTTTTCTCTCACGTTCGATAGGAAAAACTCGGCCCGATCGTGCCTTAGAACCTGTTCGTGAGGGTTTCATAAGCGTCTTTCAGGAGCTTCTTCGTTGAATAGTTGAGAAGTTTTTGAGCCCAAGTACGCTCGAAGAGGTCTTTCATGCTCAGGTTCTTCAATCGGTCGAGATCAACTTGTTTGCTTGCTTCCATTAAACCAGTTGCCATGGTTGAGAATGTTTCGAAGCTGGGAGGCTTCCCCGGCTCGCCACGAGCAACCGCTTCCTTTCTGAGTTCGTTGTAAAACCTAAGCGTGGCCTTCACGGATTTCCCTATGGCCAGGTCCACCTTCTGGTCAAACTGAAACTGCGTTTTTAGGACCCGCCTCGACTCAAATGTGAAGGTATCATTCTAGTCAGGCTTCCTCGTACAACCGCATGACCCGTCCTCATCCGTTGCTTCCCCACGCTCCTCTAACCTTTCCTCAGAAAGTGCTTCAAGTATTGGAGCAAGGTCTCACGGATTCCTACTACTGTTCGGATACTATGACTGTCTTGACGGCAGTCCGGGAGGTCCGAGCATGTTCGATTGCCTCTGGGGCATCTCGCAAGACATATCGGTCAGTAATCATCGAGCGAAGATCTATTTCCCCTTTAGCCAGAAGGGCGAGGGCAGCGTGAATGTCCGATTCTATACAAGAATAGCTCGTCACAATCGAGATCTGCCGACTGAATAGAGCTCCGACATCAAGATTGATCGATTCGCCTTGAGCTGGAGCACCGAATAGGAGTAGCTTTCCTCCCTTTCGGACAGAAGCGAGCGCCGGCTGTATCGCTTTCGGATTTCCAGTGGAGACGATTGCCAGATCCACTCCGACATGGGTCACCTTGGTAACATGTTCGGGAACGCTCATGGAGGATGAGTTGATCGCCTCGTTGGCGCCAAGCTTCTGAGCTATTTCGAGCCGCTGGGAGAGAACATCCGCGCCGATGATAACCGCGACGCTCATTTTCCTTAGTAATTGTATCTGAGTCAAGCCGGTTGGGCCTAGGCCAACTACGAGAACGTTGTCCCCCGGTTTTACCTCTGCCCTGTTCAAAGCTCTAACGCAGCAGGCCGTTGGTTCTATCATTGATCCTTCCTCGAAGCTTATCTCGGGAGGCAAACGTACCACAGCTCCTCGAGTGACATTGGCCTTGAGAACTCTGAAATATTCTGCTAGTCCGCAAGGATCGAAGTTCGTCTTCTTGAAAAGATCGCACATCGTGTGATCGCCTCGTTGGCAGAAGTGGCAACTGTAGCAGGGAACATGGTGGTGTGCGATGACTCTGTCGGATTTTCTTAGATCGGTTACGCCCTCCTCTACCCTCTCTATGGTTCCACTGACTTCGTGACCGAGAATTCCTCCAGGTCCGTAGGCACCGTGAACCTTGTCGATATCTGTTCCGCAAATTCCAGAGGATGC
>WNGG01001010.1_pt1 | contig 58174 bp, 55 predicted proteins | sample 5400661 | NCBI WGS metagenome assembly WNGG01 (sample SAMN13153372, study PRJNA577476) | soil metagenome | isolation source: 100 cm soil or saprolite under Garry oak tree replicate 1 | place: USA:California | collected 2016-06-15
TTCCCGGAGACCGCCGTGCCTCTCCTCACCGCGCGGCTCGGCGCCCTCGGCGCCGACCGCCGCCGGCTCATCGCCAAGCTCGCCGGGGGCGCCTCGATGTTCGCCTCGCTGATGACGCCGGGCACCCTGCAGATGGGCGAGCGCAACATCGTCGCTGCGCGCAACGCGCTGCGCCTCGCCGCGATCCCGATCCAGCGCGAAGCGGTGGGGGGCGCGCAGGGCCGGTCGATCCGCTTCCACCTCGCCGACGGCCGCGTGGAAGTCCGCGCGGTAGGCCGCGATGTCGAAGTCATCTGAGGGCAAGCCGTCCGTCCTGGTCGTGGACGACAGCGCGCTGATGCGCCGCATCCTCGCCGACGTGCTCGGCGGCACCGGCGGCGACGGACCGTTCCGGGTGATCGCCACCGCCCGCGACGGGTTCGACGCCGTGCGCAAGGTCCACCAGTTCGATCCCGACGTCGTCACCATGGACCTCGAGATGCCCGAGCTCGATGGCCTCGGCGCCATCGGCTACATCATGTCGGAGTCGCCGCGGCCCATCGTCGTCGTCAGCGCCCACGCCGGGCCCGGCACCGCCGCCGCGATCCGCGCCCTGGAGCTCGGCGCCGTCGAGATCGTCGCCAAGCCCGAGAACGCGACGAAGGAGGCCCTGCGGGGCCTCGCGCCGCAGCTCCAGGAAGCGGTGCGCGCGGCGCTCGCGGCCGATATCTCGCGCGTGTCGGTGCTCGCCCGGCCGCCGGCGCCGGTGCACCACGCGCCCGAGCTGGGGCTCCGGCCCCGCGCCCGGCTCGCCGTCGCGATCGCCGCGTCCACGGGCGGCCCCCGCGCCCTCGCCGATCTCGTGCCCGCGCTGCAAACCGGCCGCGGCGCCGCCGTGCTCATCGTGCAGCACATGCCGCCGATGTTCACCCGCAGTCTCGCGGAGCGCCTCAACACGCTCAGCCGCTACCAGGTCGTCGAGGCGGACCACGGCACGCCGCTCGTGGCGGACACGGCATACGTCGCGCCGGGCGATTATCATATGCGAGTGCTCGCCGCCGAAGACGGACCCGTGATCGCGCTGGAACAGGGGCCGCCGGTGTGGGGCGTGCGCCCCGCGGCCGACCCGCTGTTCCGGTCCGTGGCGGCCGTGTTCGGGGTGCGCGGCGTCGGCATCGTGCTGACGGGGATGGGCCGCGACGGCGCCGACGGCCTGCGCGCGATGCACGACGCCGGCGGCGCCGGCGTCGCCCAGGACCGCGAGTCGGCAGTCATCGCAGGCATGCCGGTCGCGGCGGTTCAGGCCGGAGGAGTGGACGTGGTGCTGCCCCTCGCCCAGATTGCCGACCGCGTGACCATCGAGCTGGTGCGGCGTGGAGGTCATCGCCCGTGAGCCGGGGCTATCTGCTGGTGCGCGCCGACGGCAAGTCGTATGGGCTGCCGGTGGCGCGCGTCCTCGAGGTCGGAGACATGGGCCAGGTGATGGACGTGCCGCGGGCGCTGCCTGCCGTGCGGGGCCTGACGCCGCTGCGCGGCCGCCTGGTCCCCCTCGTGCATCTCGGCGCCCTGCTGGGCGACCGGTCGCCGCCCGCCGAGCGCGGCCGCGCCGCCGTCCTGGTAGAGCTGCGCGGCCGCTTCGTCGCTCTGGAAGTGGATGACGCCGACGAGGTCGTGCGCGAGGATCCGCTGCCGGTGCCGCGCGGCCAGTCGCTGCCGTGGGCCGGGGGTGTGGCCCGCCAGCGCGGCGTTCTGGTGCCGATTCTCGACCTCGACCTCCTGGGAGACCGGATCGCATGACGAGCGGCGACGACATCCAGCTGGTCACGTTCCGCGTCGGCGGGCAGGATTTCGCCTTTAACATCTTCCAGGTGGAGCGCATCCTGCGCTATGAAGCGCCCTCGCCGTTGCCCAAGGCGCCGGATTATCTCGAGGGCGTGCTCCAGTACCACGGCAGCGCGGTCCCCCTGATCGATCTGCGCAAGCGGCTCGGCGCCCCCGCCGCGCTCCGGGACGACACGCGCACCGTCATTCTCGAATGGGACGGGGCGAAGATCGGCACCGTGGTCGACACCGTGACCGAAGTGCTGCAGGTCGCGGCGACGGAGGTGACCGCGCCGCCGGGGATCGTGAAGGGCCTCGCCGCCGATTACATCACCGGGCTGGTCGTGAAGGACAAGCGCACCATCATCGTCCTCAATACGAACAAACTGCTCGCCTCGAAGGAGAAACTGCAGCTGGAGACCGCCCTCAAGGAGCACGCGGCGGGCGAGCAGAAGGCACAGAAGGTGAAGACCTGATGCCCGACTCGCCCGTCGCCGCCCTGCGCGTGCAGTACGACGCCATCGCGCGCCGCCTCGAAAGCACCGGCGGCGCCGCCGCCGAGCGCGAAGCGCTGAAGCGCGAGATCATCGCCTACTTCAAGCAGGTGGACGGCATGATCGGCGAGCTCACGCAGCTGAAGGAGGAGGTCCGGCAGCTGGTGGAGAAGTTCAAGCAGCTCGCCGCGTCCACGGCGGAGGCGGCGGCACCCGAGTTCACCGGCAGCCGGCCCGCGGTCCACGCCGACCACATCGGCGCCTCCACCTTCATCGAGAAAGGGTGGAGCCTCATCTCCCTCGGCGATCACGTCGGCGCCATTCAGGCCTTACAGAAGGCCCTGCAGCTCTCGCCCGGGGAGACGCAGGCCGAGTCGTTGCTCGGCTGGGCCCAGATGCTCAACGGCGACTACGATGACGCTCTGCAGACGTTCTCCAAGGTCCTCATGAAGGAGCCGGCGAACTCGCTCGCCCGCATCAACGTCGGTTACATCTGCTTGAAGAAGCGGATCTTCGGCGAAGCCATCGAGCACCTCTCCAAGGCCATCCGCCTCGACAACGACAAGAAGGCCACGCTGTACGCGCACTTCTACCTCGGCCTCGTCTACCTGCAGCGCGAGATGTACGAGGACGCGCAGACCTTTTTCGGCAAGACGCTGAAGCTCGGCCCCAATCTCATCGAGGCCTACTACGAGCTGGGCCGGGCGCGCTGGTTCGCCGGCGAGCAGGACGCGGCGAAGCAGACGTGGACCGACGGTTTCAAGGCCAACAAGTTCAACCCCTGGGGCAAGAAGTGTCAGGAAATGCTCGACCTCGTCGCCCAGGGGGGAGAACCCCCGCGCACCTAGCTGGTTTCGCCCTCCTCCTCGCGACGCAGCTGCCGCAGACGACTACCGTCGGCCGCGTCACCGCCGTCGCCTGGCCCCGGCAGGCCGCCCTCGCGGTCGCGCTCGCCGAAGCCGCCGACCACCCGGCCCCGTTTCCCGGCATCGGGCCGCTGCCCGACCGCCCACTCCGCCTCATCCTCGCGCCCACCCGGACCGCGTTCGACTCGATTACCCGCGGACGGCTGCCCCCGTGGAGCGGCGGCGCCGCGTTCCCGGAAGCCGGCGTCATTGTCTTGCTGTCCGACCGTCCGACCGTTCGACTGTCCGGCGCTCTGCGCCACGAGCTCGCCCACGTGGCGCTGCGCTGGCGCGTCGGGCACCACCTGCCGCTGTGGTTCGAGGAGGGGTACGCCGCCGTTGCCGCCGGCGAGTGGGGGCGGCTCGAGGCGCTACGGATGAGCTGGCAACTGGCGCGGGGCCACACGATGGATCTGGACGACCTGGACCGCGCCCTGCGGGGCGACGCGACCGACGCCGAGGGGGCGTATGCCCTCGCGACCACGGCCGTGCTGCTGCTCGAGCGCTGGGGCGGCGACCGAGGACTGGGGCCGCTCATCGCCCGCCTGCCGGCGGCGCGGTCGTTCGACGACGCCCTCAGGGAGACCTACCACGTCACCGAGGGGGATTTCGAGGAGCGCTGGCAACGGGACCTGCGGTCGCGCTACGGATGGCTGCAGTGGGCCCAGTCGGTGGGGGCGTTCTGGGCGTTGCTCGGCCTGCTGCTCGTCGCGCTGGTGTTGATCCGACGGCGCCGCGACCGCGAGCGCCGGGCGCGCCTCGACGAAGGGTGGGTCGTGCCCCCGGACGACGCGCCAACTTCTTGACGAGCTTGGAATTGCGGGGTAAACTCCGACCCCGATGCCCGACCAGAGTCTCGCCCGTTCCCGGCTGCGGTTCGCGCGGTTGAATTACGTCCTGCTCGCCGCGGGACTCGTGTCGCTGGTGCTCGGGTACTGGCTGCTGTCGCGGGGGTCGACCACCACCGCCCCGGTCCTGCTGGTTCTCGGCTATTGCGTATTCCTTCCCCTCGGGCTCGCGCTGTAGCGGGCCGCGCGCACGGGCGAATAGCTCAGCGGGTTAGAGCGCCTGCCTTACACGCAGGAAGTCGGGGGTTCGAATCCCTCTTCGCCCATCGGGGTACGATTCCGCACGGAGGTTTGACCGCGTGAGCATGCTGCGACTGGTGACCGTTCTGACGCTGGGGGCCGCGACGGCCGCCCCGGCGCAGCTGGCCATCACCCAGCCGACGGAAAAGCTGCTGGTGCTGCCCCTCGCCGTAACGTCGCCGGCGGATTCGGTGGCTGCCGTCCAGGCCATGGACATCGCGCGCGAGCGGCTGATCCAGCTGGCGCGCTACAAGGTGCTCACGGTTCCCAAGGCGAAGATCTGCGAGGCGCTGCTTGCGTCCGGGTTCGCGTGCGACATTCTGCTCGCCGAGCAGCAGGCGTCGCAGCTGGCGCGGTCGCTGAGCGTCAACGCGTTCACGACGGGGACGCTGGGCCACAACAGCGCGTCGTACACGGCGCGGATCCGCATCAGCGAGGGCAGCTCGGGATTCGGGATGATCTTCACCGCGACCGGCAGCACGCCGCAGATCCTCGGCGAGGCGATCGGCCAGCGGCTCAACAACATCGTGCGCGCCGCCGAGAACGCCCGCGAGTGCCGGGAGCAGCGCTCCCGCGGCGCGGCGCTGCGCGCGCTCGAGGCCGCGCGCAAGGCGATCGCCCTCGAGCCGAATCTCCCGGCGGCGCATCTGTGCGTGCTGAGCGTCTACGAAGTGCAGCGCATGCCCGCCGACAGCATGATCGCCGCGGCGCGGCGCGCGCTCGTGGGGGATTCGCTCAACGCGACCGCCTGGAACTCCATCGCGCAGAACTACCTCGCCAAGGGCGACACGCTCCGCGCGATGGATGCGTTTTACTCGCTGGCGCTCACCGACCTCAAGAACGTCGGCACCGTGCGCGGCACTGCGCAGCTGTTGCTGACCAACCGCCAGCACCAGAAATGCGTGCAGCTTGTGCAGGCGGCTTTGAAGCTGACGCCCGGCGAGACGGCGCTCACCGAGCTGGGGATCCGCTGCGCCACCGAGGGCTCGCTGTGGCAGGCCGCCTCGGATTTCTACCACGCCCGGCTGGAAGCCGACACGGCGCTGCAGCACGATTCGACGTTTCTGCGAGGCGCGATCGCTGTCAACCAGGCGATCCCCGACACCGCGCGCCTGCTCGAGCTGAGCCGGCTCGGCGCCCGCAGCTTCCCGCGGTCCAAGTCGTTCGTGAAGCAGCTCGCGGCGGCCTATGAGCTCGCCGGCAAGGTCGACTCGGCGATCATCATGTACCAGCAGGCGTACCGGATGGATACGACGGATGTCTCAACGGGCCTGCTCGTGGCCAAGACCATGCTTGACCACATTGTGTTGGACACCGCCCGCTTCAATTCCTGCCAGCGCGCCAAGGACACCACGTGCCTTCGACTGATGGGCACGACGTTCGCGAATCGCGTGGATTCGGCGCGGCCGTATCTCCAGCCCGGGACCGTCTCTCCTGACAGCAATGTGCGGGTCAACGCAGCGGTGATCATGCTCCAGGGCGGCTCCAAAATCGCGCAGGCGCAGGCGTACGACCGGGCATATCCGTGGCTCGATCAACTGCTGAATCTGGTCGCACCCCGGTCACTCGCGGATACGGTTGGGCCCCGCCAGGCGATTCGTGTCCAGACCAGCTTCTGGTTCGGGTTGTCCTCGACGCTGTCCCTGCTCGGACCGTATACCATAATGACCAAGGCACCGGCCTCGATCCGGTGCGAGCAAGCCAAGGACATCAACGACCGTATCCAGCGCACCAAACAAGCGCTGTTCCTGGGCGGGAAAGTCGCCCCGCAGGTAGCGCAGCAGATGCTTGGCATCCTCGCCAAGTATGAAGCGAACATGCCGCAGGTGAAGCGGGCGTTCAAATGCAGAAACTTTTAGACTATATTGCAGCGCTCCGTCGCAGGGGGCTGTAGCTCAGCTGGTTAGAGTGCCGGTCTGTCACACCGGAGGTCGCGGGTTCGAGCCCCGTCAGCCCCGCCTGAACCCGCGTCGCGGGATGAAGTCACCGGCCCCGCCTGCCTCGGCAGGCGGGGCCGTCGTCATTTTCGGGAGCGGAGGGGACGAGACGACGATCGCATCCGCCTTTCACGTACCCGTGCTCGCCGAGGCCGTGGCCGCCTTCGCCGCGGGCGGCCGCCGCGCCGTCGACGGCACCGTGGGCGGCGGTGGGCACGCCGCGTTGCTGCGCGCCGCGGGCGCCCGCGTGCTCGCCCTCGATCGCGACCCCGTGGCGCTCGCCACCGCCCGCGCCCAACTGGGCGAGTCGGACGTGGAATACCTGCTCGCGCCCTTCGGTTCCGCGGCCGCGCTGACCAGGGTCCAGGCCTTCCGCCCCGACCGTGTGCTCCTCGACCTGGGGCTTTCCTCCCACCAGGTCGATTCCCAGGGTCGCGGCTTTACCTTTCGTCCCGGGGCCCCCCTCGACATGCGCATGTCGCCCGGGGAGGGTCCAACTGCGGCGGACGTGCTCAACACCTGGGCCCAGGACGATCTCGCGGCCGCGTTCCGCGACTGGGCCGACGAGCGCCGCGCCGCGGCGCTCGCGCGGGCTGTGATCCGCCGCCGCGGGCGCGCGCCGCACGCCGTGAGCGACGACTTTGTGAACGCGATCCGCGAGGTGCTGGGAAAACGCTCGGGGCCGGCCGACTTCGCGCGCCTGTTCCAGGCGCTGCGCATCGCTGTGAACGGCGAGCTCGAGCAGCTCGAGACCGCGCTGCCCGCGCTCCGCGACGCCCTCGTCCCGGGCGGCCGGCTGGGCGTGATCACGTATCACTCGGGGGAGGACCGCATCGTCAAGCACGCTTTCCGCGAGTGGAGCCGCGCCTGCATCTGTCCCCCCCGTCAGCCGGTGTGCACCTGCCGCGGTCGGCCGCTGGGACGGGTCCTGGAGAAGAGAGGCGTGCGCCCCACCGCCGCCGAGATCCGCGGCAACCCGCGCGCCCGCTCCGCCACCTTGCGCGTCTTCGAACGGGCGGAGGGCTAGCGCCGTGGCGCTCAAGGGCCGGCACCGGTTGATGTTCTGGCTGCTCGCGATTCTGGCGGTGCTGTGGGTCGTGGTCGCTCGCCAGACCTCGGGGCTGCGCGCCGCCCGCGCGCTCGCCGACGCGCGGCGGGAGCGCGGGGCGCTCGAAGGCCGCCGCGCCGACCTGCAGCGCCGGATCCGCGCGGCCGAGAGTCGCGGCATCCTGATGCCGCGCGCCCAGCAGCAGCTGCGGCTGCGGCAGCCGGCCGACAGCGAGATCATTCTACTCCCCCTGCCCGTCAAAGGGGCGCACTGACCGTGGCACGCCCGCTCGTCCGGCTCCAGGCGATTTTTGGCGTGATGCTCCTCGCCCTCCTGGTGCTGCTGGGGCGCGCCGCCGAGGTCCAGGTGGTGCAGGGGCGGCGGTGGGCGGCGCAGGCGACGGCCGCGCGCACTGAGCGCGTCGTGCTCCCTGCGCGTCGCGGCGGCCTGACCGACCGCCGCGGCACTCCCATCGCCGTGACCCAGGAGACGTATCACGTCGGCATCGCCCCCAACGAGCTCAAGGACCCCGCGGGTGACGGGGAGGCGATCGCGCGGGCGCTGCGCCTGGCGCCAGTCGACGTCCGGCGCGCCCTGCGGCAGCGCTACGCCTACTTCGGCGGGCCGTACGGCGCCGCGACGGTCGAGCCGATCCGCGCGCGGCGCGGCGTGCATCTGGAGCCGGTGCTGAACCGGTTCTATCCCTCACCGGGGCTCGCCGGGGCGGTGATCGGTGGCGTCGACAACGACGGCCGGGGCGCGTCGGGGCTGGAGCGCACGCTCGACAGCCTGATCGCGGGCGTGCCCGGGTCGGCCGTCGTGCTCAAGGACCGCGCCGGCCGCGAGTACGTCTCGCCCGCGCGGGTCATCGCCGGGCCGCTGGCGGGGAACGACGTGGTGCTGACGCTCGACGCCGAGCTGCAGGAGATTGCCCAGCGCGCGCTCGACGAGGCGCTGCGCCGCATGGATGCCGACGGTGGCGACGTCGTGATGCTCGATCCCGCGACGGGCGAGCTGCTGGCGGTCGCCTCGCGCCGGCGCGACGGCACGGCGCGTCCCAGCGCCTTCACCGACACCTTCGAGCCCGGGTCGGTCGCGAAGATCTTCGCCGCCGCCGGCCTGCTGGCGCTGGGCCGCGTAAAGCCCGGCGAGCGGGTCTCGGGAGAGGGCGGCCGCTGGAAGCTGCTCGACCGCACCATCGTCGACGAAGAACCGCTGCCCTCGCTCACGCTGGCCGACGCGATCCGCGTGTCGAGCAACATCGCGCTGGTGAAGTTCGCGCGGCGGCTCGAGCCGGCGGAACAGTACGGTGTGCTGCGCGACTTCGGCTTCGGCGCGCCGACGGGCGTCGAGTTCCCGTCCGAGGCGACGGGGCGGCTGCGCCCCCCCGCGCAGTGGACGCGGCCCAGTGCCGCGAGTCTGGCGATCGGCTACGAAATGTCGGTCACCCCGTTGCAGCTCGCGGCCGCCTACGGCGCCATCGCCAACGACGGCGTCCTGCTCGAGCCCACCCTCCTCAAGGAGGTCCGCTCCCCGGCCGGCGACGTGCTGTACCGGCATCGGCCCGCGCCGGTGCGCCGCGTGGTGACGGCGGACGTGGCGCGACGTCTGCGCGAGCTGTTGCACGGCGCCGCGCAGCGCGGCACGGGGGAAGAGGGAACGCTCGCCACGTTCCAGATCGCCGCCAAAACCGGCACGGCCCGGCGCGTGGTGGGCGGCCGCTACGCGCCGGGCGAGTACACCGCCTCGTTCGCCGCGCTGTTCCCGGCGGATCATCCCCAGCTCGTCGTGGTGGTGAAGATTGACAACCCCCGCAAAGGGTCCTACTTCGCCGCCCACACCGCGGCGCCCGTGACGCGCGCGATGCTGCAGCAGGCGCTCGCCGCGCGGCAGGTGGCGCTGGATCGCGCTAGGCTCACCGACGCAGGCGGCGCGCCGGTCGCGCTCGCGTCCACGGCAGGCCCCCCGCAGCCGGCGGAAGAAGAAGCGGGCGCACCCGCCGTGCTGCCGTGGCCGCTGCCCCCGGACAGCGCCCGCGGAGCTCTCGCCGCGCGGCGCGCCGTTCCCGACGTGACGGGGCTGCCCCTGCGCGAAGCGGTGCGCGCGCTGCATCGCCGCGGGTTCCGCGTGGTCCTCAAGGGCTTCGGCGTCACGCATCACACGTGGCCGGCGGCAGGCGATTCGGCCGCGGCGGGCACGACCGTCACGTTGTTCGGCACGCGGCCGGCCCCGTGAGCCGGTTGGCCGCGATCGTCGAGGCCCTGCGGACGGGCGGTCAGCTCGTTCGCGCGCCGAAGGCTCTTCCCGACATCACGGGGATCAGCTCTGACACCCGACACCTGACCCCTGGCACCCTGTTTTGCGCCGTGCGCGGCGTGGCGGAGGACGGGCACCGTTTCGTGGCGGAGGCGGCGCAGCGCGGCGCGGCCGCCGCGCTCGTCGAGCGCGACGTGGACGCCCCGCTGCCGCAGATCCTCGTCAAGGACGGGCGGCGCGCGGCCGCCCTCGCCGCGGCCACGTTTTTCGGCCACCCGGCCGCTCGACTGCAGCTCGTCGGGGTGACCGGCACGAGCGGCAAGACCACCACGGTCGTTCTCGCCCGTCACGTGCTCGGCGCGCTGTGGCCCACGGGGGCGATCGGCACGCTGGGCGCATTCGACGCCGCCGGCGCGCCGGTCGAGAGCGAGGCCGGGAACCTCACGACCCCGGGGCCCATCGACCTCCAGGCCACGCTCGCCGCGTTGGTCGCGCGCGGCGCGAAAGGCGCGGCGATGGAAGTGTCATCGCACAGCCTCGACCAGGGACGCGTCGACGGGCTGGTGTTCCGCGCGGGGGTTTTCACGAATCTCTCTCGCGATCATCTCGACTATCACCAGACGCTCGAGGCCTATCTCGCCGCGAAGGCGAAGCTCGTCGTGTACCTCGCCCCGGACGGTGTCGCGGTCGTCAACGCCGACGACCCGGCCTGGGCCGACCTCCCGAATGGGCATCGCCGCGTGCGCTTCAGCGAGCGGGGCGGCGCCGACGTCTGGGCGGAGGCGATCGTGGTCTCGCCCGCTGGTTCGACCTTCACGCTGTGCACCCCGTCGGGCCGCTGGCCCGTGACCCTGCCGCTCCCGGGCCGCTTCAACGTCGCCAACGCGCTCGGCGTGGCCGCGTGCGCCATCGCCCTCGGCGCGCCGGAGGCCGAGGTCGCCCGGCGCCTGTGCAGCGCGCCGCAGATCCCTGGCCGTATGGAGCGCATCGCGAGCCGCCCCTGCACGATCCTCCGCGACTATTCGCACAAGCCCGACGCCCTGGAGCGCGCGCTCCAGACGGTGCGCGCGTTCACGTTAGGACGCGTCATCGTGGTGTTCGGCGCCGGCGGTGACCGCGACCGCGGCAAGCGCGCCCCCATGGGCGAGATCGCGGTGCGCCTGGCCGACGTCGCCATCGTGACCTCCGACAATCCGCGCACGGAAGATCCCGAGCGGATCCTCGACGAGGTCGAAGCGGGGATGCGCGCCAAGCCGCACCACCGCGAGCCAGATCGGCGCCGCGCCATCGCCCTGGCGTTGGGGCTCGCCCGCGCGCAAGACACGATCCTCCTCGCCGGCAAAGGGCACGAGACGTATCAGATCATCGGCACCGAGAAACAGCATTTCGACGAGCGCGAGATCGTGCGGGAGCTGGGGGCCGAGTGAAGGGCGGTCAGCCGTTCGAGTGGACGTCGGAGACGGTGGCCACGGCCCTGGGCGTGAAGGCACCTGCCTCGATGGCGTTCACGAACGTTTCTACTGACTCGCGACACCTGACACCCGGCACCTTGTTCGTCGCCCTGAAAGGCGACCGCTTCGACGCGCACGACTTCCTGAAGGACGCTGAGGCGCGGGGGGCGACGGCCGCCGTGGTGCGGCGCGGCACGCCGCGACAGCCCGGCCTGCCGTTCTTCGAAGTCGACGACACGCTCGCGGCGCTGGGGCTCCTGGCCCGCGCGCGGCGGCGGGCGCTGGCCGCCGGGGCGCCGGTCGTCGCGATCACCGGCTCGAGCGGCAAGACCAGCGCCAAGGAGATGATCCGCGCAACGCTCGGGGCGCGCTGGCGAGTGCACGCTACCACGGGCAACCTCAACAACCTCGTCGGCGTGCCGCTCACGATCCTCGCCGCGCCGGCCGACACGGGAGCGCTGGTGGTCGAGGCGGGCGCCAGCGTGCCCGGAGAGATCGCGGCGCTTCGGGCGATCATCGAGGCGAGCATCGCGGTGATCACCAACGTGGGGTACGCGCACGTCGAGGGGTTCGGCTCGCTCGCCGGCGTGATGCGCGAGAAGCTGGCGCTGTTGGGCGGCGTGCCGGTCGCGGTGGTGGGAACCGACCCTCCAGAACTCGCCGCGGAAGCGCGGCGGCGCACCCGCACGATCGTGGCGGGGCGCGCGCCGCCGGCCGAGGTCCGCCCTGAGGCCGCGGAGCTGGACGATGCGGGTCGGCCGGTCATCCGTTGGCGGGGTCGCACCTTCACGCTGCCGGTGGTCGGCCTGCATCAGGTCGACAACGCGATGATCGCGCTGGCGGTCGCGGAACAGGCGGGGGTGGACGCCGCCGCGGCCGCGGAGCGGCTGGCCGCGGTCACGCTGCCGCCGGGGCGGGGGAGTCTGGTGCAGCTCGACGGCCTGACCGTGATCGACGACACCTACAACGCCAACCCGTCTTCGATGCGCGCGGCGCTCGATTTTGCGGCGGCGTACGCGGCGCGGCATCGCCGTCCCCTGGCCGTCGTGGTGGGGTCGATGTTGGAGTTGGGGGCCGAGAGTGCAAGATTACACGCGGACGTGGCGGACGCCGTGATGGCCGTGCGGCCCGCTCCGGCGCTCGTCGCGGCGGTGGGGGAGTTTGGACCGGCGTTCGCGCGGCATGCCGCGACGCTCGGACCTCGCCTGCTCGCGGCGCCGAATGCCGAAGCCTTGGGGGCCGCGCTGCGGGGGCGGCTGCGCGGGAACGAGGTCGTGCTGCTCAAGGCGTCGCGCGGCGTCGCGCTGGAGCGCGTGCTGGCGCACTTGCACTAGGGGCTCGGGGGGACGACGGACGTGCTCTATCACCTGCTGACGCCGCTCGCGAAGCAGCACATCATCTTCAATCTCTTCAACTACATCACGTTCCGCGCCGCGGGAGCGACGGTCACGGCGCTGCTCTTCGCGTTCGTGATCGGCCCGTGGATCATCAACCGGCTGCGGACGCTGCGCGTGGGGCAGGTGATCCGCGCCGAGGGCCCGGCGAGTCACCAGGGCAAGCGCGGCACGCCGACGATGGGCGGGCTCATCATCATTCTTTCCACGGTGGTGCCCACGCTGTTGTGGGCGCGGCTCGATACGCGATTCGTCATCGTCGCGTGCGTGGCGACGCTGTGGATGGGCGTCATCGGGTTCGTCGACGACTACCTGAAGATCGTGAGGGGCAAGCCACAGGGGCTGGTGGCCCGCTGGAAGCTGGTCGGACAGCTGACCTTCGGCCTCGCGCTCGGTGTCTATCTGTGGCTCGCACCGCTCGCGCCCCGACTTGCGCCGACGAGCACGCAGCTGCCGCTGCTCAAGTACGTCCTGCTGATCATGCCGTGGTGGTTGTATCTCCCGTTCGTGACCGTGGTCGTCACCGGGAGTTCCAACGCCGTCAACCTGACCGACGGGCTCGACGGTCTCGCGAGCGGCCTCACCGCGATCGTCGCCGGGTCGTTCGCCATCTTCGCCTACCTCTTCGGACGCTTCGACGCTGCCAACTGGCTGCTGGTCTATTACCTGCCTGGAGCGGGGGAGCTGGCCATCTTCTGCGGCGCATTGATGGGCGCGGCGCTGGGTTTCCTCTGGTTCAACGCGCATCCCGCGCAGGTGTTCATGGGCGACACCGGCTCGCTCGCCATCGGCGGCGCCTTGGGGACCGTCGCCATCATGCTCAAGGCGGAGTTCCTGCTCCTCATCGCCGGCGGCGTCTTCGTCGCCGAGGCGCTCTCGGTGATACTCCAGGTGTGGGTGTATCGCTGGCACAAACGGCGCCGCGGCAAAGAGTACGCCGACGCCCACCGCGTCTTCCGCATGGCCCCGCTGCACCACCACTTCGAAAAGCTCGGTTGGGCCGAGCCGCAGGTGGTGATGCGCTTCTACATCCTCGGCTTCCTGTGCGCCGCGATCGCCCTGGCAACGTTGAAAGTGCGGTGATCCCCGCCGCCTGGCGGGGGCGGGACGGCGTGGTCGCCGTGCTCGGCCTGGGGCACAGCGGCGTCGCCGCCGCGCGGCTCCTCGCCCGCGAGGGCGCGCGCGTGTATGCGAGCGACGCCTCCGACCACCCCTACGCCGGCGAGGCCGCGCTGGCGCTGCGCACGCTCCCCGGCGTCGAGGTGGAGGTGGGGCGCCACGACCTGGCGAAGATCCGCGCCGCCGCCGGCGTCGTCGTCTCACCTGGGGTGCCGCCCGATGCGCCGCCGCTGGCGGCGGCGCGGGAGGCGGGCCGCGAGATCGTTTCCGAGATCGACCTGGGCTTCCGGGCCGCGCGCGCGCAGGGCGTGCGGTGCATCGCCATCACTGGCACCAACGGCAAGACCACCACCACCGCGTTGATCGCGCATCTGCTGCGGGTGGCGGGACTCAAGGCGGAAGCCTCGGGGAACATCGGCCTGCCGCTCAGCGACGTCGCGCTCGGCGCCGAGCGCTACCAATGGCTCGCCGTCGAGGTGTCGTCCTTCCAGCTGCACGACAGCCCGCACTTCGCGCCGGACGTCGGCGTGCTCACGAATCTGGCCCCGGACCATCTCGACCGCTATCCGTCGGTCGACGCGTACTATGCCGACAAGCGCTTGCTGTTTCGCAACGCCACCGCGGCGAACGTCTGGGTGCTGAACGCGGACGACCCCGCCGTGCTCGCGCTCGCCGCCGGCGCCGCGGGGACCGTGTCGCGCTTCTCGCTCGTCCGACCCGCCGAGGGGTGGTACGACGCGCGGGAGCGGCGGCTGCGCCTGGGCGGCACCGACCTGATCGCGCGCGAGGAGCTGCAGCTGCTGGGCGAGCACAACGTCGCCAACGCGCTCGCCGCCGCCCTCGCGGTGCACGAGGCCGGCATCCCGCCGAGCCGCATCGCGGAGGGACTGCGATCGTTCCGCGCGCTGCCGCACCGCCTGGAGTTCGTCCGGGAGGTAGGCGGGGTCCGCTGGATCAACGACTCCAAAGCGACGAACATCGCGTCCACGGCCGTGGCGGTCGCCGCGATGGACCGGCCCTTCATTCTGCTGCTCGGCGGTCGGCACAAGGGCGAACGGTACACGCGGCTCGCCCCGCTCCTCGCCGAGCGGTGCCGGCTGGTCATCGCCTTCGGCGAGGCGGGCCCGCTCGTCGAAGAGGATCTGAAGGGGCAGGTCACGCTGGAGCGCGGCACGACGTTCGCGGACGTCATCACCCGCGCGCGCCGCGCCGCGCGGCCGGGCGACACGGTCCTGCTGTCGCCCGCGTGCTCGAGCTACGACATGTTCAAGAATTACGAGGAGCGCGGGGCGCTGTTCCGCAAGCTCGTCGAGGCGATGTGAACGACCACCGCTGGGAGACCCGCCTGCTGGCGGTGATTGCAGCGGTGCTCGTTGTCCTCGGGTTGGCTGAGGTCTATGGCGCATCGAGCCTCGTGACCACCGCCGGCGGGACGGTCGGGGCACGGCTCGCGGTGCGCCAGGCCGTGGCCGCCCTGGTCGCCGCCATCTTGGCGACGGTGGTGGCGCGGCTCGACTACCACGTCTGGCAGCGCTGGGCGTGGCGGCTGCTGGCCGCCATCGCCGGGTTGCTGCTGATCCCGCTGCTGCCGTTCACGCATCCCATCGCTCCGACCCTCAACGGGGCGCGGCGCTGGGTGACGTTCGGGGTCGTGGCGCTGCAACCCTCCGAGCTGGCGAAGTTCGCGCTCGTCGTGTGGGCCGCGACGCTCGCGGCCAAGAAAGGCGAGCAGATCCGCGCCTTCAAGCTCGGTATCCTGCCGTTTCTCGTGATCGTCATTCCCGTCGCGGGCCTCATTTTTCTCGAGCCGAATCTGTCGATGGCGGTGCTGGTGGCGATGCTAGTCGGGATCGTCATGTTCGCCGCGGGCGCCCGCATCGGACACTTCCTGCTCCTCGGGATCGCCGCCCTGCCGCTGCTGTTCGGCGCCGTCGCCGCCGCACAGTACCGCGTGGCCCGCGTGCTGACGTTTCTGAATCCCGGGGCCGCGCCCGAAGAGGCGAGCTGGCAGATCACGCAATCCCTCGTCGGCCTCGGCTCGGGCCAGCTGCTCGGCGTCGGGTTCGGGCAGGGCCAGCAGAAACTCGGGTATCTCCCCTACGCGTACTCCGACTTCATCTTCTCCACGATCGGCGAAGAGTTCGGCTTCCTCGGCGTCCTCGGCGTGGTGCTGTGCTTCGCGACGTTCGTGTGGATCGGATTCCGCATCGCGCGCAGCGCCCCCGATTCCTTCGGCCAGCTGCTCGCCGTCGGTCTCACGGCGCTGATCGGCGTCACCGCCGCGCTGCACATCGGCGTCAGCCTCGCCGTGCTCCCCGCCACCGGCGTCACCCTGCCGTTCCTCTCCTACGGGGGCTCGAGTCTGCTGGTGGCCCTCGTGGCGACCGGCGTGCTGGTCAGCATCGGCCGCGCCCGGGAGCGGCTGTGAAGGTGATGTTCGCCGGGGGCGGGACGGGGGGCCATCTCATGCCCGCCCTCGCGCTCGCCGAGACGCTCGCGCGCCTGCGGCCGGACGTCGAGCCGGTGCTGGTGGGATCGGAGCGGGGCATCGAGAAGGATATCCTGCCGCGTTACCCATTTCGACACCACTTGCTGCCGTTCGAGCCGATCTACCGGCGCACGTGGTGGCGCAACTTGCGCTGGCCCGTCCTCGCCTGGCGCATCATCCGCGGCGTCCGCCGCGTGCTGGCCGAGGAGCAGCCCGCGGTCGTGGTGGGCACGGGCGGGTACGCATCGGGGCCAGTCGTGTGGTTGGCGCAACGCGCATCAATACCCACCGTGCTCCAGGAGCAGGACGCCCGTCCCGGCCTCGCCACGCGCTGGCTCGCGCGCCGCGCGCGGCAGATCCACCTCGGGTTTCCCGAAGCGCAGGGCCGCCTGCGCCCCGGGCCCGGCACAACGGTCTTCACGCTCGGGAATCCCATCCGACCTCCCGACCCCGGCGATCGGGACGCGGCCCTTGAGCGGTTGGGCCTCGCTCCGGGACGGCCGACGGTCCTGTGCTTCGGTGGCAGCCAGGGAGCGCGGGCGCTGAACTACGCCCTCGCGGGCATCGTCGAGCACGGCCTGCTCAAGGACGTCAACGTGTTATGGGGCACGGGGACCGGTCATGCCGCGCAGTTCGTGGCGCACGCGCGGCCGGGGCGGGTCCTGGTGCGCGGATTCTTCGATCCGATGACTGACCCGTACCGCGCCGCGGACCTCGTCGTCTGCCGCGCCGGTGCGATGACCGTCGCTGAGCTGTGCGCGTGGGGGAAGGCGAGCGTGCTCGTGCCGCTGCCTACCGCGGCGGCCGACCACCAGACCCACAACGCCCGAGCGCTCGCCGATGCCGGGGGAGCGGTGGTGCTCGTCGAGCGGGATCTCTCGCCGGCGTCGCTGGCGCGCGTGGTTACCGAGCTCTTCGCCGACCGATCGCGACTCACCACACTGGCCGCCCAAGCCCGTCGTCGGGGACGCCCCGACGCCGCCCGGGACGTGGTGTCGCAGATTCTGACACTCGTCGAAGTCGCTTGATTACTCTTTCGCAAGTGTAGTAGTTTCGCTATATTAGCCCGCCACTAATGACCTTGTTTAGACCCGCAGATCCCCGCCCAGTGCACTTCATGGGCATCGGCGGTGCGGGGATGAGTGCCCTGGCGACGGTGGCCAGGCAAAGGGGGGTGCGAGTAACTGGTTGCGATACTGATCCTTCAGGAGCCGCCGATCTGGCGGCTTCGGGGGTCCAAGTTTGGCAGGGCCACGATCCCCAGCACCTCGAGGGGGTGCAGGCGGTCGTGGTGACGGCGGCGGTTGGCCAGGACCACCCGGAGCTCAAACGGGCGCGGGAGTTGGGGATCCCGGTCATTCGGCGGGCCGATGCCTTAGGTCAAGCGGTGGCCGGGGGGATGCTGGTGGCGGTTGCCGGGACGCACGGCAAGACTACCACCACGGTGATGGTGACGGAGGCGCTCACGGCCGCCGGACGGAATCCCACGGGACTCGTCGGCGGCCGTGTCGCAGGGTGGGGCGGGAACGCGCGGGTCGGCGGGACGGACCTGTACGTGGTCGAGGCGGACGAATTCGACCGGGCGTTCCTGTCGCTCGTGCCGACGGTGGCGGTCGTGGCGAACGTGGAGGCCGACCACCTCGAGTGTTACGGCACGATCGCGGCGCTGGAAGACGCCTTCGCGCAGTTCGCGGGTGGCGCGCGGCGCGTGATCGCGGGCGGAGACGACGCCGGAGCGCAGCGCGTCGCCGCGCGCCTCGGCGGGAAGGTGTGGCGGGTGGGAGTCGGGGCGGACGCGGACGTGCGGATCGGGCAGACCGAGTTCGCGCCGACCGGTTCTCGCGCGATGGTGACGCTGCCCGGCGGTCGTGTGGTCGCGTTGGCGTTGCGGGTGCCGGGGATGCACAACGTGCGCAACGCCGCCGCCGCGCTGGCCGTCGTCCACGAGCTGGGAGCGGACGAGGACGCGGCGCTGCGGGCGCTCGCCGAGTTTACCGGGGTGGCGCGGCGCTTCGAGCGCGTCGGCGAGGCGGCGGGTGTGACGGTGATGGACGATTACGCGCACCACCCGACGGAAGTCGGGGCGACGCTGGCGGCGGCGCGACAGGCGTTCCCGGGGCGTCGGCTGGTGGCCGTCTTCCAGCCGCACCTCTACTCGCGCACGGCGATGCACGGGGACGCGCTGGGCCGGGCGCTCGCGGCCGCGGACCTGGTGGTCGTGGCGCCGATCTACGGCGCGCGTGAGCAGCCCCTGCCGGGCGTGACCAGCGATCTGGTGGCGCGCGGGGCGATCGGGGCGGGCGCGGCGACGGTGGCGGTGCGCGAGCGGGCAGAGCTCGGGGCGGCGGTGGCGGAGCGGCTGCGCGCGGGCGACGTCGTGTTCACGCTCGGCGCGGGCGACGTGACCCGCATCGGCCCCGAGCTGGTGACGCGCCTCGCCCGCCCGCGAAGCGGAACGTCGTGAGCGGTCGCCGCGGGGCGTTGTCGCGGCGCGTGCTGTGGGCGGCGGTGGGCGCCGGCGCGGCGGCGGCCATCTCGTTCGCGGGACCGCCGCTGTTGCGGGACGTGGCGGCGTTCCGCGTGCGTGAGATTGAGGTGCTGGGCGCGCGCCAGCTGCCGCCGCGCGTGGTCGCGGCGGCGCTGCGGCTGCGACCCGGGGCGAGCGTGTTCGACGCCACGGCCCCGTTGGGCGAACGGGTGAGGGCCCTGCCCGGCGTGCTGGAAGCGCGCGTCGAGCGCCGGCTCCCCGCCACGCTGCGCGTGGTGGTGCGCGAGGCCGAGCCGGTCGCGTTCGTGCCCGGGCCCGGTGGGCTCGTGCCGGTCGATGCGCGGGGCACGCTGTTGCCGTTCGATCCGGCGCGCACGCCGCTCGACCTGCCAATCGCCGTGACGGCGGATTCGGCCGTGCTCGGCGTGCTCGCCCTGGTTCAGGCGGTGGACGCGGGGCTGTATCAGGAGATCACCGTCGCGCGCCGGCTGACGCGTGGCGACGTGGCATTGGAACTGGGGTCCCGCCGCGTGCTGCTCGGACGCGACGCCGGACCGGAGGTCATACAGGCGGTGGGACTGGTGGCGCAGGACCTGGCGGCCAAGCGGCGCCCCTACGCGGAACTCGATGCGCGCTACGCCGGCCAGGTGGTGGTGCGGCGGCGCGCCCGCGGCGCGGCCGGGGGCTCGGGGGCGTGAGCCGGGACCGTCGGCTCGTGGCCGGGCTCGACCTCGGCAGCACCAAGACGTGCGCGGTGATCGCGGAAGTGGTCGGCGATCTCCCGCGGTCGCCGGTGGCGAAGGTGCTCGGGGTGGGGCTCGCGCGGAACACCGGCGTGCGCCGCGGCGTCGTCCGCGACATCGAGGAGACGACGCGGTCGATCGTCGCCGCCCTGCGCGACGCCGAGCGAATGGCCGGCGCCAAGGTGGCCGGCGTTGCCTGCGGGATCGCCGGCGAGCACGTGGCGGCGCGCACGTCGTCGGGCGTGGTGGCGGTGACGGGGGACGAGATCACGCCGCAGGACGTGGCGCGCGTCAACGAGGTGGCGCGCGCGGTGTCCCTGGGTCGCGACCACGAGCTCCTGCACGACATCCCGCAGGAATACGTGGTGGACCAGCAACACGGCGTGCTCGACCCGGTCGGCATGACGGGGATGCGTCTCGAGGTGGAGATGTACCTCGTCACGGTGCAGTCCACCGCGGCGCAGAACCTGCGCAAGAGCGTGCAGCGCGCGGGCTACCGCCTGGCGGACCTGGTGCTCGAGCCCCTCGCCGCGTCGTACGCGGTGCTGACGGAGGACGAGAAGGAGCTGGGGGTCGCGCTGGTCGAGGTGGGCGGCGGGTCCACCGGCGTCGCGATCTTCCATGAAGGGAAGATCCGTCACCTGGGGTCGCTGAAGTTCGCGGGCACGCACGTGAGCAGCGATCTCGTGCAGGGCCTCGGCGTGACGCAGGCGGACGCGGAGCGGCTGAAGGAGCGGTTCGGGATCGCGTACGCCCCGCTGGTGGATCCGTCGGAGATGGTGGCCCTGCCGTCGACGCCGGGGCAGGGGGCGCGGCAGGCGTCGCGCGAGTTGTTGTCGCACATCATCCACCAGCGCCTCGACGAGGTGTTTCAGCTGGTGGCGCGCGAGTTCGAGAAGGCGGGCTACGCGGGGCGGCTGCCGGCCGGGGTGGTGCTGACGGGTGGCACGGCCCACCTGCCGGGGATCGTCGAGCTGGCGCGGGACGTGTTTGCGACGCCGGTGCGGGCCGGGGCGCCGGAGCGCGACATCTCCGGGCTGGTGGACAGCGTGCAGGCGCCACGCTACGCGGTGCCGGTGGGGCTGGTGCTGTACGCGGCGCGGCGGCTTGCCCACGGACAAGCGGCGGGCGGGGTACCGCTCGTCGGGAGCGGGGCGGTGGAGAAATGGTTGGGACCGCTGAAGCGATGGTTGCAGGACTTCTTCTGATCGACGACCCGAGGGGACCATGATCTTCGAGCTCGAAGAGACCGTATCGCAGAACGCGCGAATGAAGGTCGTCGGGGTCGGCGGCGGCGGCGGCAACGCCCTGAACCGCATGATCGACGAGGGAGTCCGCGGCGTGGAGTTCATCGCCGTGAATACTGACGCCCAGGCGCTCCTCAACAACAAGGCCGACGTCAAGGTCCAGATCGGCAAGCGCTTGACGCGCGGGCTCGGCGCGGGCGCGCGCCCGGAGATCGGGCGGCAGGCGATCGAAGAGAACCGCGACGAGGTGCTGCACGCCCTGCAGAGCGCGGACCTCGTGTTCGTCACCTGCGGCATGGGCGGCGGCACGGGAACGGGGGCGGCGCCGATCATCTCGCAGGTGGCGCGCGATCTGGGCGGCCTCACCATCGGGATCTGCACCAAGCCGTTCCTGTTCGAAGGCCGCAAGCGGATGCGCCAGGCCGAAATGGGCATCGCCGAAATGCGCAAGCACGTCGACACGATGATCGTCGTGCCCAACGAGCGGCTGCTCGCGGTGGTCGGCAAGGGCATCCCCTTCCAGGACGCGCTCAAGAAGGCCGACGAAGTGCTGCTGCACGCGACGCAGGGCATCGCCTCCTTGATCAGCGTCACCGGCCTGGTGAACGTGGACTTCGCCGACGTCCGCACCATCATGCAGAACGGCGGGCCGGCGCTCATGGGGACCGGAATGGGGCGCGGTGAGAACCGCGCGATGGAAGCCGCGCAGCAGGCGATCTCCAGTCCCTTGCTCGACAACATCTCGATCGCCGGCGCCACGGGCGTGCTCATCAACATCACCGGCGGCGACGATCTCACGCTCGGCGAGGTCACCCAGATCAGCGAAGCGATCCACGACGCCGCGGGCGACGAGGCGGAGATCATCTTCGGGGCGGTCAACGACCCGGCGATGCACGGCGAGGTGCGCGTTACGGTGATCGCCACCGGCTTCGAGAGAGCGGCGCAGGCGGAGCCCGTCGCGGTGGGCCGCGGCGCCCCCGGTGTGCTGCCCTTCGAGAAGCGGGTCTCGCGGCCGACGCCGGTGCCGCCTTCCGGATACGTCCGGCCCGCCGCCGAGCCGCCCGCCCGGCGCGCGCAGACGCCGCCCAACGAAGTTTCCGAGATGGAGATCCCCACGTTCATCCGACGGCAGATGGACTGATGGCGCTGCGGTCGCGCCACCTCGTCGCCGCGGGCGGGCTCGCCGCCGTGGCGCTGCTGTGGGCCTCGCGCGACGCGTGGCCCTGGCGCCGGCCGTTGACCGCGGCGCCCATCGTCGTGTCCACCGCCTACCACGATTCCGCGCTCACCCTCGGTTCCCGCGAGACGCTGGGCCAGTTGCTGCAGCGCGCGGGGATCACCGGCCGCGACTGGGCGGCGTTCCTCGGCGCCGCCACGGCGCTCCAGCCGCGGCGCCTGCGCCCCGGGCTCCTCTTCCACGTTCGCCGCCTCGTCACCGATTCGCTCCCCGACCGGCTGATGGTGCGCACGGGGCCGGCGCAGCGGTTGTGGGTGGAGCGCTCCGCGGCGGGGTGGACCCAACGCGTCGAGACGATCCCCTGGACCATTCAGCGCGTCCGGGTGGTGGGGCTGATCGAATCGTCGCTGTACGACGCCCTGGACCAGGCCGTGCCCGACAGCTTCCTGCCCGCCGTCGAGCGGCGCCAGCTCGCGTGGGCCATTGCCGACGTCTACGACTGGGAGGTGGACTTCACGCGCGACGTCCAGCGCGGCGATCGCTTCGAGATCCTGCTCGAGCGCTTGGAGTCCCCCGAGGGAGACAGGCGCTTCGGGCGCATCCTCGCGGCGCGCGTGGACGTGGCTCGCACTCCCAGTTTCGCCTTCTGGTTCCAACCCGACTCCGGCCAGGGGGGCGTTGGGGGCGGCTTCTACGACGACCGTGGACGGTCGCTCAAACGCGCGTTCCTGCGCGCGCCGCTGCAGTTCCGTCGGGTCACGAGCCGCTTCGGCAGCCGCTTCCACCCGATCCTCCACGAGTGGCGCACGCACGAGGGCACGGACTACGCCGCGGCGTACGGCACCCCGGTGCGCGCGACCGCCGACGGGATCGTGACCCGGGTCGGCCGCGAGGGCGGGTACGGCAACCTCGTCGAGGTGCGCCACGTAAACGGCATTCGCACGCGCTACGGCCACCTCTCGGCGTTCGCCAAGGGGCTGCACGTCGGGCAGCACGTCGCGCAAAGCGAGACCATCGCCTACGTCGGCTCGACCGGCCTCTCGACCGGGCCGCACCTGCACTACGAGTTCCTCGTCAACGGCCGTCCCACCAATCCCCAGCGCACGAGCGCGGGGGAAGGGGCGTCGGTCCCCAAGAGCCTCAAGGACGCCTACGACGCCGCTCGCGCCCTGTTGCTCGCGCAGCTGGAGCCGCATCCCGCGCACGTCGCCGCACGCGTCGATTAGTTTCCTCTTCCATCGTGGAGCTCTATCCCGCCATTGACGTCCACGGCGGGCGGCTGGCTCGCGCCGGCGCCCGCGCGGACGACCCCCTGGCCGCCGCCCGGACGCTGTCCGCGGCGGGGGCGCGCTGGCTGCACTTCGTCGACCTGGACCGGGCGTTCGGCCATGGCGACAATCGCGAGCTCGCGCGCCGACTGCTTGCGGCGGTCACGGTCCCCGTGCAGGTCGGCGGCGCCCTGCGCACCGAGGACGCCGTGGCGGAGATGCTCGACTGGGGCGCGGCGCGCGTCGTGCTGGGCACGGCGGGGGCGACGGACGCGGCGCTCGTCACGCGGCTCCTCGGGCGGTTCGGTCCGGGGCGGCTCGCGGTCGGTATTGATGCGCGGGACGGGCGCGTTGCCGCACGGGGGGAGACGACGGTACTCCACCTGACCGCCTTGGAGCTCGCCCGGCGCGTCCGCGACCAGGGCGCGCGCACGGTCATCTACACCGACGTGGCGCGCGACGGCACGCTCGCCGGACCGGACGTGGACGGGGCGCGCGGCATCGCCGCCCTGGGCCTCGAGGTCATCGCGTCGGGCGGCATCGCCTCCCTCGACGACCTGCGCCGCGTGCGGGAGGCGGGGCTCGCCGGAGCGATCGTCGGCCGGGCGCTCCACGAAGGGCGCTTTACGATCGCCGAGGCGCTGGCGTGCGCCGCCTGACGCTGGGGTTGGTGCTCCTGCGGGCGACGGGCATCCTGGCGCTGCTCCTGCTCCTGTGGAATCCCGTCACCTCCCGCGCCGTGCCCGGTGGGGACCGCCCGCTGGTGCTGCTCGACGCGTCGCTCAGCATGACCGGCCGTGCCGCGGTCTGGCGCGCGGCGCTGGACACGGCGCGCGCGCTCGCGCGCGGCGGTCTGATCTGGCGCTTCGGCGATCGCGTCGCCGGATTCGATTCCACTCTGCCGGCCGACGGTGCGTCGCGTCTCGCGCCGGCGCTCGAGGCGGCCGCGGCGCGCGGCGGGCCGCTCGTGATCGTCAGCGATGGGGAGATCACCGACCGCGCGGCGCTCCCGGCCGATCTGCTGCGGCGGGCGCGCCTCGTGGTGCTGCTGCGTCCCGGCTTCTTCGACGCTTTCGTCGCCGGCGTGGAGGGTCCGCGGCGAGTCGAAGCGACCGACACGATTCGGCTCAAGGTCAGTTACGGCACGGCCGGTCAACGGCCGGGGAAGGGGGAAGGGGGAAGGGGGAAGCCGACCCTGACGATCTCCCTTGCTGGCCGGCGACTCGTCTCGCGCGAAGTCATCCTGCCCGACAGTGGGGTCGTGTCGACCGAGATTCCCCTTCCCCCTTCCCTCTTCCCCGGCCGTTTACCCGCCGGCTGGCAGGCGCTGGAAGTGCGACTGGAGGGTGTCGCCGGCGACTCCGAGCCGCGTGACGACGCGCGGGTGTTTGTCCTCGAGGTGAGCCCGCAGCCGGGCGCCGTCCTGCTCGCCGCGCCGCCCAGCTGGGAATCGCGCTTCCTGGCGCGCACGCTGGGCGACGTGGCGCGACTGCCGCTGCGCGCCTACGCCCAAGTGGAAGCCGGCCACTGGCGCGACGCCGCGACGCTCGCGCCGGTGGCGCACGCCGTGGTGCGCCGCGCGGCGCAGCAGGCGCGGCTCGTCGCCCTCGTCGGCGATCCCGCGACGCTCGCGGGCCTGGCGGCCTCCCTCCCCGGCGGGCTCCTGGTCTGGCCGACGAGCGGCGGGCGGGACGGCGACTGGTACGTCGGGACGCCACCCGCCTCGCCTCTCGCCGGTTATCTCGCCGGCATCCCGTGGGACTCGCTGCCGCCGGCGAGCGCGGTGATGGAGCTGCCGGCCGACACGACGGCCGTCCCCATCCTGCAGGCCCAGCTGGCGCGCCGCGGCGTCTCGCGGCCCGTCGCCGTACTGGGCGAGCGCCGTGGCCAGCGCCGCGTGACGCTGGCGGCGACCGGCCTGTGGCGCTGGGGATTCCGCGGCGGAGCGAGTGACGTGGCGTACCGCACCCTCATCGGCGCGATCACCGACTGGCTGCTGGGAGGGGGCGAAGGGAGAGGGGAGAGGTTCGCGCCGGTAACGTACGAAGCTCCGAATGGACTACCACTCCAGTGGCGATGGGTGGGGAAGAACGATCCCCAGGACGTCGCGCTGACACTCAACGGTCCAGGGGGCGCCCGCGCCGACACGTTGCACTTCGATGCCGGCGGGCACGCGGAGCTGCGGCTCGCGCCCGGGACGTATCGCTATGCCGCGCCGGGGGGCGGGGGCGGGGGGCGGGGCGGTGGCGAGCGCGGGCTCGTGGCGGTCGAGACGTACTCCGACGAATGGCGGCCGTTGCCGCCGGCGCTGGCGTCGCAGCCCGGTCTGGGCGGCGCGCGGCGCGAGTCGCTGGCGCTGCGGGACCGCTGGTGGCTGTTCGCGATCGCCATTGCCGCCTTCGCGGCGGAATGGGCCTGGCGCCGCCGACAGGGCCTGCCCTGATGGGCCTCGAGTTCGGAACCTCGGTCAAGTACCTGAAGGGCGTCGGCCCCAAGCGCGCCGAGGCGCTGGCGCGGCTCGGCGTCCGCACGGTCGGGGATCTTCTGTACCACGCGCCGCACCGCTATCTCGACGCCACCACCGTGACGCCGCTCGCGCGCGCGGCGATGGGACGGGAAGCGACGTGCGTGGGCCGGGTGGTGACGACCGGGATCCTGCCGACGCGCCGCGGTCTGCGCGTCTTCCGCGCGGTGCTGCGCGATGACAGCGGCCTGCTCGAGTGCGCGTGGCCCGGCCAGCCGTTCCTCGAGCGCCAGATCAAGCCCGGCCAGCTACTGCTCGTGAGCGGTCCGGTCCGGTTCTATCACGGCCGCCAGCTCGTGCCGCGCGAGTTCATCGTGCTCGCCGAGAAGGACGAGGACGAGCCCGGCCACGGAATGATCCTGCCGGTGTATCCGGCGACCGAAGGGTTGTCCCACCGCCAGATCCGCGGACTGCTGGCCCAACACCTCGACACGCTGCTGCCGCTCGTGGCGGATCCGCACCCGGCGGCGCTGCGCGCGCGCGTGGGGCTCGCCCCGTTGCGGGACGCCCTCGCGGCGGTGCACCGACCCGCGTCGCTCGAGGACGCCGAGCGCGGCCGGCGGCGCCTGGCCTTCGACGAATTCTTCGACCAGCAGCTCGTGCAGGCGCGGGCGCGGGTGCTGGCCAAACGCGCGCGCGCCGGCATCCGCTTCGAGCTCAAACGCGAGCTCACGACGCGGCTCAAGGAGACGCTCCCCTTCGAGCTGACGGGAGACCAGAAACACGCCGTCCGCGAAATCACCGAGGACATGACGGCCGCCGAGCGGATGCATCGCCTGTTGATGGGCGACGTGGGTACCGGGAAGACGGTGGTGGCGCTGTTCGCGATGCTGCTCGCCGCCGAGAACGGCTACCAGGCCGCGATCATGGCGCCGACGGAGCTGCTCGCCGAGCAGCACTACGACACCCTCACGCGCCTGCTGGAGCCTGTGGGCCTCCGGCCCGAGCTCTTGATCGGGCGCCTGACCGGCGCCGAAAAGACGGCGGCCCGCGAGCGCATCGCCAGCGGCGGGGCGCGGCTCGTCGTGGGCACGCACGCGCTGATCCAGGAGTCGGTGCGCTTCCACCGCCTCGGCCTCGCCGTGGTCGACGAGCAGCACCGCTTCGGCGTGGAGCAGCGCGCCGCGCTGGCCGAAAAGGGCGACGCGCCCGACGTGCTGCTCCTCACGGCGACCCCGATCCCGCGGTCGCTGGCCTTGACGCTGTACGGGGACCTCGACGTGACCCAGCTGCGCGAGCGCCCGCCGGGGCGGGGCACGGTGAAATCGGCGCTGCGCACCGAGTCCGCCCGGACGCGCATCTACGCGTTCCTGCGCGGCGAGTGCGCGGCGGGGCGGCAGGGCTACGTGATCTACCCGCTGATCGACGTGTCCGAGCGCGCCGACTTGAAGGCGGCGACCGCCGGCGCCGAGAGCCTGAAGAAGGTGTTCGCCGAATTCCGCGTGGGGCTCGTCCACGGGCGCGTGAAGCCCGAGGAGCGCGACGTGGTCATGCGCGCGTTCCGCGACAACAAGGTGCAGGTCCTCGTCGCGACGACGGTGGTCGAGGTCGGCATCGACGTGCCCAACGCGACGGTGATGCTGATCGAGCACGCCGAACGGTTCGGATTGGCGCAGCTGCACCAGCTCCGCGGCCGGGTGGGCCGGGGCGCGGCGGCGAGTCACTGTATCCTGCTCTCCGATGCGGCCGAAGCGGCGCCGCGCCTCAAGGCGTTCTGTGACACGACCGACGGCTTCGCGATCGCGGAGCTGGACCTGCAGGAGCGCGGGATGGGGGAGCTCGCGGGGGCCCGGCAGTCGGGCGGGATCGCGCTGCGCTACGCCGATTTCGCGCGCGACCTGGACCTGCTCGAGACCGCGCGGAGCGCGGCCGCCGGGATCATCGCGGGCGATCCGGCGCTGGCGCGCCCCGAGCACGCGGCGTACCGGGAACGCATCGTGCAGCGATATGAGCGAGGCTTCGAGTTGTTCAGAGTTGGGTAGTTGAGACGTCAGACGTCTGACGTCAGCCGATGTCTGATGTCCGACGTCTGATCTCGCTCAGAATGCGACCCGCACCCCTAGTTCTACGCCGTTCCTCCCCGGCTGCACCATCATTCCATGAAACGGAATGTTGTCCGGCTTCTCCCCTTTGTGCTTCAAATCGGCGATGAACATCGCGGCGGCGCCGAGTAGCGACAGCTGGCCGGCGACGAGACGGCGGCGGGCGCGGTGGTCGTAGTAGACGGACTCCTGGTACAACAGCTCCGCCTGATAGTCGAGGTAGCGCCCCGAGTCGTCCACGGCGCAGCTCTGATTGTCCGCCTGGCACATCCGCAGCAGCTCGGTCCAGAACCGCTGCGAGCGGCGATGCTCGTGCTCGCCCATGATCGTGAAGCCGACGGCGCCGGCGACCAGGAGCCACTTACCGTAATGCACCACCCCTCCCCGGACCCAGCCCGTTGCCGGACGCCACGACGTGGCGTCATGGCGTCGTGCACCGGTCTGAGCCGTCAGGAGCGCCGGCGCCAGGACCGTCACCGCGACGAGAATGCGGGATGATCTCATCTGAAGGCGTGAATATCGCCGCGGCCGGCGACGACGAACAGTTCTCGATCCCGGACTAGCGGCGGCTCGTCGATGGGCCCGTCGAGTTGCGTGCGCCACCGCACTTGCCCGTCCGCGGTGCTCACGAAGAGCACTTCGCCGGCCACGCTGCCGACCAGGACACCCGCGCTCACGGGCGTCGGCCCGGCGACCGCCACGACGTTGAGATCGAAGAAGCGCGCCCCCCCCACGCTGGGGCTCGCGACGGGAATCAGCCACAGCCGTCCGCCGCGGGTGAGTACGTACAGGGTATCGCGCGCAAGGGCGGGCGCGCCGTACACGGCGTCGCCCGCGGTGTGATCCCACCCGATCGCCAGCCCGGGCACCGTCACCGCGAGCACGTGACCCTCCGTGGTACCGAGATACACCCGGCCGCCGTCGGCGACGGGGGTGCCGAGCACCGCCCCGGGAGTCGCCATCCTCGCCTCGATTTCCCCCGTCTGCCGCGACAGCAGGAACAGCGTGTCGGCAGTCGTGGCGACCACGACGTGGCCGCTCACGACCACAGGTCCCGCCCGGACCGCGCCCGCCAGGCGCCGCCGCCACGCGACCCGACCGGTTTCCGGATCGAGCCGCGCCACGAGGCCTTCCTCGGTGCCCGCAACCAGCGCGTCGCCGTCGAGGGCGAGCGGGGCCGCGACGCTGCCGAGCTTCACCTCCCAGAGCGGCTTGCCGGTCTTGAGGCGCAGCGCGTACACCTTGCCCTCGGGCGTGAGCTCGGTGCCGACGTACAGACGGTCCTGGTCGAGGAGCGGACCAGCGTGGATGGTCCCGCCGACCCGCTGGCGCCACAGCACATCGCCGCTGGCGCGATCGAGGAGCACCACGGTGCGGTCGGTCGTGCCCGCGGCGAGGATCGTCTCCCCGAGGGCGGGGCTGCCCGCCACCGCCCGGCCCACATCGGTGCGCCACAGCGGGCGTGGATCGGGATTCAGGGTCTCGGCGGCGGACGCGTCGTGCCGGAGCGTGCCGAGGTACGCGGGCCAGCCGGCCTCCTGGCGGTCGGGGCCGGGCTTCACGACGGGCACGCAGGCGATCGCGTTGACACTGCAGAACAGCGCCACTATGATGCCGCGCCTATGCCGGACGCCCATCGCATCGAGGACCTGCCGAAGCTCGTCGGACAGACCGTCGTCGTGCGCGGCTGGGTGATGACCACGCGCTCGTCCGGCAAGATCGCGTTCGCGGTGTTGCGCGACGGCACGGCCTACCTGCAAGCGGTCCTCTCCAAGAAAGATGTCCCCGACGCGGCGTGGGAGGCCTTCGGGAAACTAACCCAGGAAACGTCCGTGGCGGTGACCGGGGCGGTCCGCGCCGATCCGCGCGCGCCGGGCGGCGTCGAGCTCACGGCGAGCGACCTCGTGATTCTGGGCGCGAGCCACGACTTCCCCATCACGCCCAAGGAGCACGGGACCGCCTTTCTGTTCGAGCACCGGCACCTGTGGCTGCGCAGCCGGCGCCAGGTGGCGATCGCGCGGGTGCGGCACGAGGTGATCCAGGCGATCCGCGACTTCTTCTACGAGCGCGGCTTCACGCTCGTGGACACGCCGATTCTGACGGGGTCGATCGGCGAGCACGCCGGCACGCTGTTCGCGACGGACTACTTCGATCTCGGGAAAGCCTACCTCGCCCAGACCGGCCAGCTGTACGTGGAAGCGGCAGCCGCGGCCCTCGGTAAGGTGTACTGCTTCGGCCCCACGTTTCGCGCCGAGAAGTCCAAGACGCGCCGGCATCTCACCGAGTTCTGGATGGTGGAGCCGGAGGTCGCCTGGAACGACTCCGACGACAACATGCGGCTCCAGGAAGACTTCGTCAGCTACATCGTGGCGCGCTGCCTCGAGCGCCGCGCGGCGGAGCTCGCCGAGCTGGAACGCGACACCGCCCCGCTCGCGCGCATCGCCCCGTCGTTCCCCCGCATCTCCTACACCGAGGCAGTGGAAAAGCTCAAGAGCCTGGGCGGCACGATGGAGTGGGGGCGCGACATCGGCGGCGACGAGGAGACGCTGCTCGCCAAGCAGTTCGACCGGCCGGTGTTCGTGTACAACTATCCCAGGCGGGTGAAAGCCTTCTATATGAAGGAAAACCCCGCCGACCCGCGCACCGTGCTGAACAACGACCTCCTGGCGCCGGAGGGGTACGGGGAGATCATCGGCGGCAGCCAGCGCGAGGACGATTACGCCAGGCTGCTGGCGCGCATCCGCGAAGAGCAGCTCCCCGAGGCGGCGTACGGCTGGTACCTCGACCTGCGCAAGTACGGTACCTTCGTGCACTCGGGCTTCGGGCTCGGTGTCGAGCGCACGGTGGCGTGGATCTGTGGGATCCCGCACATCCGGGAGGCCATCGCGTTCCCGCGCACGCTGTACAAACTGTGGCCCTAGGCCGGGCGGTCGCCCTCTCCCGCCTTCGTTTCGTCCCACAGCTTGTCCAGCTCCGCTAGACTCGCCCGCCCCAGCTCCAATCCTCGGTCCTGCGCCAGGCGCTGCACCTGCTCGAAGCGCCGGCTGAACTTCGCGTTCGCCTGCTGCAGGGCCTGATCGGGGTCGATGCTGAGCTTGCGCGACAGATTCACCACGGCGAAGAGCAGATCGCCCAACTCATCGATCAACGCATCCCGCACCCCCCACCCCCCATCCCGGCCTTCTTGGTCCAGCTCCGCGATCTCTTCCTTTACCTTCTCCAGCGGGCCCAGAGCATCCGGCCAGTCGAAGCCGACGCGCGCGGCGTCTCCCTGAAGTCGATAGGCCTGGAGTAACGGGGACCGCGGGTGAGGGGACATGGCCCAAAGCTAGCGCGCGGTTGCTATGAGCGCCGAGCGGCGATTAGTTTCCCGCGCCTGTGAGTGCGTCCAACGTCGGGCGGTCGAGCAGCGCCTGGATCGAAGTCAGTCTCGCCGCCCTGGTCGAGAACGCCCGGACGGTGGCGCGCGCCGCGGGCACGCGGCTCCTCCCTGTAGTCAAGGCGAACGGATACGGGGTCGGAGCCGCCGCCGTTTCGCGGGCGCTGGAGGCCGTGGACCCGTGGGGCTACGGCGTCGCCACCATCGCCGAGGGCGTCGAGCTGCGCGACGCCGGGCTCGACCGCCCGGTGCTGGTCTTCAGCCCGGCCAGCCCGGAGACACTGGATGTCTATGCCCGCTACCGCCTCACGCCCGTTCTCGAGACGGCGGCCGCGATCCGCGCGTGGCTGAGCCGGGAAGGCGGCGCCTTTCACCTCGGCATCGACACCGGGATGAGCCGCGCGGGCGTGCGCTGGGACGAGATCGCATCGCTCGCGGCCCTGCTCGACACGCCCCGGTTGGAGGGCTGCTACACCCAGTTCCACTCGGCCGATCGCCGCGATCGCTCGGCCGACGAGCAGCTGGAGCGCTGCCTCGAGCGGCGGCCGCCGCTGCTGCACGTGGCGAACAGCGCGGCGGCACTCCGCGACCGGCGCTTCGCGCTCGATATGGTCCGACCCGGTGTGTATCTGTATGGCGGGGCACCGGCCGACTGGATCCCCGGCGGCCGGCCGGTGGTGAGCATCCGCGCCCGCGTCGTGAGCGTGCGCACCGTGCGCCGCGGCGAGACGGTCAGCTATAACGCCACGTGGACGGCCCCGCGCGACACCAGCGTCGCCACCCTCGGCATCGGGTACGCCGACGGGCTGCGGCGCGCGTTGGGCCGGGGTAGTGAAGCGTACGTCCTGCTCCGCGGTGCGCGCTGCCCGGTCGTGGGACTGGTGACGATGGATTACGTGATGGTCGAGACCGGTGGCACGGCGGTCCAGGTCGGCGACGTGGCGACGCTGGTCGGCGAAGCGGACGGCGGGGGGGGGCGCATCACACTCGATCAGTTCGCGGCGTGGAGCGGCGAGCTGCAGCGCGAGTTCCTGACCGGCCTGGGGCTTCGGCTGCCGCGCATCGCCACGTGAAGCGGCGCGCGGCGATCATCGTCCTCGACGGCCTGGGCATCGGCGCGGTGCCGGACCAGGCGGCCTACGGCGACGCAGGAAGCGACACGCTCGGCAACGTGGCGCGGGCCGTCGGGGGGCTCAAGCTGCCCAACCTCGAGCGTCTCGGGCTGGGGTTGTGCCGCGGCATCCCCGGACTTTCGTCCGGGGTCAGTCCGGCAGCGGCGCACGGTGTGGCACTCCCTGCGTCCCAGGGGAAAGACAGCACGACGGGTCACTGGGAGATCTGCGGCGTGGTTCTCGAGCGGGCGTTCCGGACGTATCCGCAAGGATTCCCGACGGCGTTGTTGGACGAGTTTGTTCGACGCACTGGCCGTGGGTATCTCGGGAACACCGCCGCTTCGGGGACGGCGATCATCGCCGAGCTGGGCGAAGAGCACCAGAAGACGGGGAAGTGGATCGTGTACACGTCCGCCGACTCGGTCTTTCAGGTGGCGGCGCACGAGGCGGTGGTGCCGCTCGATGAGCTGTACCGCGCCTGCGAGATCGCCAGGAAGCTCCTCGTGGGGGACCAGGCGGTGAGCCGTGTGATCGCGCGGCCGTTCGTGGGTCGTCCGGGTGCGTACACCCGGACGGCACACCGCCGCGATTTCTCGATCGAGCCGGTGGGGAAGACGCTGCTCGACTTTCTGGCGGAGCGGGGCATTCCCCGGGTCGGTATCGGCAAGGTCGACGACCTGTTCGCCGGTCGCAACATCACGAGCGAGCACACGCCCACGAACGCCGATGCGTACCGGCTGATCGAAGCGGCGCTGGACGGCCTGTCCGAGGGGTTCATCTTCGTGAACGTGATCGAGTTCGACCAGAGCTGGGGGCACCGCAACGACGTGCCGGGGTTTCATAGGGGATTGCTCGAGCTGGATGCCTGGATCCCGCGGCTCGAGACCCGCGTCCGGGAGGATGACCTGATCATCCTGACGGCGGACCACGGCAACGATCCGACGACCCCGTCGACGGACCATTCGCGGGAGGCCGTGCCGGTGCTGGTCTTGGGCGGTCGGGTGCGCCCGCGGGCGCTGGGGGAGCGCGGCAGCTTCGCGGATCTGGGCGCGACGGTGGCCGAGTACTTCGGGGTGGGGCCGCTCGCGGCCGGGACGTCGTTCTTCCGGGAGATCGCGGCGTGAGCGCCGAGCTGATCGGGCGGGCGCGCGAGGTGATGCGCCACGCGCACGCGCCGTACAGCAAATTCCACGTGGGGGCGGCGCTCGAGGCGGCCGACGGCCGGATCTTCGTCGGCACGAATGTGGAGAGCGCGTCTTACGGGCTGACGATCTGCGCGGAACGGATGGCGCTGGGGGCGGCGGTGGCGGCTGGGGCGAGGAAGTTCACGCGCATCGTCGTGACGACCGCGGTGGACCCGCCGGCGGCGCCGTGCGGCGCCTGCCGCCAGCTGCTGGCGGAATTCGGACTGGATCTGGAAGTGATCTCGGCGGGACCCAAGAGCGAACGCCATTGGACGCTGGGGGAGCTGCTCCCGGCCGCCTTCACCCGGGAGTCTCTCGACCCGTGACACTTCTCATCCGCCGCCTCGCCGTGCTCGGCGTCGTGGCCGTGGTCGCGGTGCTGGCCTGCACCGAGGATCTCACGGCGCCCGGCCGCTGCGACGACTTCTGCCCGCCGGAGAAGATCGTCATGCACGATACGATCCTCGACACCGCGATCACGCGCGACTCTGCCTACGGGCGGCCGATCGGCTACATCAACCCCCCCGGCGCGCCGGTGATGCTCGCCGAGACCCTGCCGGGCCTGCGGACCAGCCGGGCGCTGTTTCGGTTCAATCCGGTCGCGCTGCTGCGAAGGGTGATTGCCCCCCCCGATACGACAACGGGTCCGCTGCTGCAGCCGGACTCGGTGTTCGTGGCACTGCGCATCGTGCGGCGCGAGGCGAAGGCGACCAACCTCACGCTCCACGTCTATCGGTTGCCGCTGACGATCGACTCGACCACGACGTTCAGCGATCCGGCGGTCAGCGACAGCTTCGCCACGGCGCTGCTGCGCTCGGTGAACCTCGACACGCTGCTCGCGCGGCCAAAGATCAAGGACAGCCTCATCGCCATCGATAGTGTCCACTTCGACCCCACCACGGGCGATCGGATCGCCGTTGACACGACCACTGGCCAGGTGCAGTACCGGTTGATCCTCAAGTTCGACTCGCTGGCGGTGCCGTTCGATACGACCGACTCCGGGCGCGTCGCGCTCGGCGTCCGAGTGACGGCAGACTCGTTCGCCAGCATTTCCCTGAGTGCGAGCGAGCAGCTCAATGGGCAGCCGCCGACCATCCTGTGGTTCAATCGCTTTGATTCGCTCGGCACGATCGTTTCGTTTCGGCAGGCGCCGCGCAGCACCGGCGGCCCAGGCGCCTTCGGCGCCGCGCAGCACGGGCGGCCCAGGCGCCTTCGACGGTTTTATCGGCACGCCCGGACCCACCCCACTCGACTCCAACCTCCTGGTCGGGGGGCTGCCGGCCGCGCGCAGCCTGCTGCGGCTCAACGTGCCGCGCAGCATCCTCGATTCGACCCAGATCGTCCGGGCGACGCTCATCCTCATCCCTTCGGACTCGATTCGCGGCGTCCCGTCAGATTCCTTCAATCTCCTCGTGCTCCCTGCGGCGGTGGACTTCGGCGCCAAGTCATCGAACCTCGCCGATCCCACGCTGCCGCCGGATAGCGCGATCATGCGCGTGGGACTGCCCGACACCGTGCAGATTGAAGTGACGAAGATTCTGCGACGGTGGCAGGTGGACACCACGCTCCCCCGCACCATGATCCTAGAGCAACAGAGCGTTCCCCACCTGGCTGGATTCTTCAATGAAGGGGCTACGCTCGCGGAGGCCCGGTTCTATTCCTCGCGGGCGGCGCTGCAGCGGCCGCGCCTGCGCATCACGTACATTCCGCGCATCACGTTCGCCCCATGAGCCGCGCACTCCGCCCCCTCGCTCTGCTCGCCGCGCTGATCGGCATCGGCGCGCGTCCGCTTAGCGCTCAGGACTCGCAGTTCGGCATGTCGGGGCTGGGCACACCGGGACGGTTCGAGAGTGTGCGCAGCCGCGCCACGGGAGGGGCGTTCGCGCCGTTCGACGCGCTGTCGGCGCTGGTGGACGCGACACTCGCCTGGGCCGACCACATCACGATCACGTCGGGGAGCGCCACGAGCTATCGGGCGGTGGAGTTTCCCGACGGCCGCACCTGGGTCCGCGCCACGCGCTTTCCGGTCCTGGGGATCTCGGGACCGATCGGTCACGGCATCACGGTGGGCGGCGGCTTCGCCACGTATCTCGACAAGTCATTCGACATCTCGACGCGCGACACCGTGGTGATCCGCGGCGTGCCCGTGCCGGTCACCGACCGCTATACCAGCGACGGCGCCGTCGCGGACCTCCGCGTGGCGGCCGCCGGGCGGATCTCCCAAAAGCTGTTCGTCGGTGCCGGCGTCCACCTGCTCACGGGCTCGGCCCGGGTGCGCGCCGGACGCGACTTCGCCGACAGCTCCTACGTGGACACGTTCGAGTCGAGCGAGCTGAGCTATGACGGCTTCGGGGCCTCGGCGAGTCTCGTGGCGGTGCCGGTCCCGTCTTTCCGCGTCGCGGCCTTCCTGCGCAGCGACTCCCGCCTGCGCGCCCGCGAGAACGGGACGGTCCTGGCGCGCAACGATCTCCCGACGACGGTGGGCGCCGGGCTGCGCTGGCAACCAGGCTCCCGCGCGGCGTTCGCGGCGAGCGTCGTCTCGCAGTCGTGGGGCAGCGCGGGAACGAACGCCTACAGCACCGTGAATTGGTCCGCCGGAGCCGAGCTGGGGCGGGGGACGCCGCTGCGCCTGGGCGTGCGCGGCGGACACCTCCCCTTCGGGCCCGGTGGCCGCGCCCCTAGCGAGTTCGGCCTCGCGGGCGGCACGGGGTTCACGTTCAGCGAAGGGCGCGGGCTGATCGATCTTTCCCTCGAGCACCTGTCGCGCAGCGGGGTCGGCCTGCGCGAGCGCGTGTGGACCCTCATGGTCGGCATCACCGTGCGGCCGTGAACGTTTTCTTCCATACCTTCGGCTGTAAGGCGAATCAATACGACACCGAGCAGGTGCGGCAGGCGTTCACCGGTGCGGGTGCGACCGAGGTGGACGACCCCGCCGCGGCCGATGTCGCGGTCGTGAACTCGTGCACGGTGACGGGGGAGAGCGAGGCGAAGCTGCGCCGCTTCGTGGGGCGCCTTGCGCGAGGACGCTCGGACCTGCGCACCGTGGTGATGGGCTGTGCGGCGGCGCTGGACGATGGCCGCATCGCGGCACTCCCCTCGGTGCGCGCCGTGGTGGGCGGCGCGGAGCCGGAAGCGGTGCTAGCGTCGGCCGGAGTGATTTCCCAGCCGCATCTGACGTCTGACGTCAGACGTCTGACGACAGGCCAGGGCAGGCAGAGAGGCCTCCTCAAGATCCAGGACGGCTGCGACGAGCACTGCACGTTCTGCGCAACGACGCTGGCCCGCGGCGCCAACCGCTCGCGGCCAATTGCCGAGTTGGTCGACGAGGCTCGAGCCCTTTCGCGACGCCACGCCGAGATCGTGCTGACCGGAGTCCACATTGGCACGTATGGCCTCGACCGGACGACCGAGAACCGAGAACCGACAACACTCGGCCGCCTCCTCGAAGCTCTCGTTGCAGCGGTGCCCGCCGCGCGTTTCCGTCTCTCCTCCATCGAAGCCACGGAAGTCGACGACACGATCGCGCACCTCTTGATCGAAGCGCCCCGGCACGTCGCCGCGCACCTGCACGCGCCGCTCCAGTCCGGCTCGGACCGCGTCCTGAAGCGCATGGGCCGGCATTGGTATACCGCGGCGAGCTATCGCGCGCGGCTCGAGTGGCTCGCCGAGCGGCTCCCGGTGTTCGGCCTCGGCGCGGACATCATCGCCGGGTTCCCGGGCGAGACGGAGGCCGACCACCGCGCCACCGCCGCACTGATCGAGGCACTGCCCTTTACCTACCTCCATGTCTTCCCGTTCAGCGTGCGGCCGGACGCGCCCGCGGCGAAACTGCACGACCAGCTGCCTCCGGCGACGATCCGGGCCCGGGCCGCCGAGCTACGCGCCCTGGGAGACCAGAAGGCAAAGTCGTATCGAGAGCGTCGTAAGGGACAATTCGCGGACGGGGTGGTGAGTGGACGCCTCGCGGGCAAGCTCGACGTCGTGACGCAGGACTACCTCTCGGTCTATCTTTCCACCGACCGCTGGGACGGCCGCGCCCGCTTCGAGGTCAGGATCACCTGATGCCGACGATTTACATCGAGACGTACGGCTGTCAGATGAACGTCGCCGACTCCGAGCTGATGCTTGGGCTGCTGGCGCGGGAGGGGTACGTCCTCACGGACGATCCCGCGGCGGCCGACGTGCTCCTGGTCAACACCTGCGCGGTGCGCGACCACGCCGAGCAGCGGGTGCTGGGCCGCATGGGCGAGCTGAAACGCTACAAGCGCCCCGGCGGCGTGCTCGGCGTGGTGGGCTGCATGGCCCAACGGCTGGGCCCGCGACTCCTGGAGCGGGTGCCGCAGGTGGACCTCGTGGTGGGCCCCGACGGTTACCGCAGCCTCCCCGAGCTGATCGCCCGGGCGCGGAGCGGCGAGCGCGCCGCCGAGGTGGAGTTCAAGAGCTGGGAGCATTACGAGGACGTCCCCCCGGTGCGCGAGCGCAGCGCCTCGGCGTTCGTGACCGTGCAGCGCGGCTGCGATTATCGGTGCACGTTCTGCATCGTTCCGATGACGCGCGGGCCGGAGCGGAGCCGCAATTTGACCGACGTGGTGCGGGAGGTGGAAGGCCTCGCCGCCCGGGGCACCACGGAGGTCACGCTCCTTGGACAGACGGTCAACAGCTATCACGACGGGGCGCACGACTTCGCGGACCTGCTGCGGGCGGTCGGCGCGGTGCCGGAGCTGCGACGCCTGCGGTTCACGTCCCCGTACCCCACCGATTTTGCGGACCGCGTGCTCGCCGCCATGGCCGACACGGCGGCGGTGTGCGAGCACGTGCACCTGCCCGTGCAGAGCGGCAGCTCCAGCGTGCTCAAGCGCATGCTGCGGCGGTACACGCGCGAGCGCTACCTGGAAGTGGTGGCCGCGCTCCGGTTCGCCGTGCCCGGCCTGGCACTCACGACCGACATCATCGTGGGCTTCCCCGGCGAGACGGAAGCCGACTTTGCCGAGACGCTGTCGCTGGTCGAGGACGTGGACTTCGACGACGCGTTCACCTTCAAGTACTCGGTGCGCGAGGGGACGCCCGCCGTCCGCATCAAGGACCACGTTGCCGAGGAGCTCAAGGCGGAGCGGCTCGAGCGGCTCATCGCGGTGGTGCGCCGCGTGGCGCGGGCCAAGAGCATGGCGCTGGTCGGGAGCGAGCAGGAAGTGCTCGTCGAAGGGCCCGCCCGGCGCGGCGATCTGCTACAGGGACGCACACGCACCAACAAAGTGGTGCTGCTCGAAGGGCCCGCCGCCTGGGTCGGCACCTACCGCCGCGTGCGTCTCACGGGCACGAGCGGCACCACGTTCACCGCATGGCCGCTGGAGCGGGAGCCGGCCCTCATGGGGTAACGAACGTCACCTGGGAGGGCGTGCAGCGCGAATACGAGCGGCTGCGCGTGCAGTTCACCAAGTTCTGTGGCTGCGACATCTGCCGCGGGGACGTGCTTGTGTACACCCTGAACCGCCTGTCCCCGCACTACGTCTCGACCCGCGAGGGCGAGGTCATCACCGCGATCAATCTCGACACCGACCAGGAGAAGGCGAAGCTCGACGTCGTGCTGCTCGAGGGATTTCGCAAGGTCGCCGCCGCGCCCCGCTGCGGCACAAAGCCCGTCACGCTCTAAGTCCTTCCTGACGGCGGCGCCGTGCGGCCGCCGATTCTCTGGATCACCATCGCGTTCGGCACCGGTCTCGCCGTCGGAGTCCGGCTCATCGGGGATGTGGGGACGTGGGTGGTGGGCGTGCCGGTCGTGCTCGGCGCGCTGGTGCTCTCCCGACGTTCCCCCGTGGCTGCCGCGATGGGGATCGCGACCGCGGCGGGGTTGGTCTGGGGTGAAATCGCCGTGCAGCAGCGCGCGGCGAGCTGCGCGGGGATCGGCGAGAAGGGAGAGCTCCGCGCCGCGATCGTGCGGCTGCTCGATCCCACGCCCGCGGGTGGCGGTGTCGTGGATGCCACCGCGATCGGCGGGCCCTGCCGCGGGGCGGTGCGGCTGCGGTGGCCCGACGGCCCCGAGGCGCGCGGCGGCTCGACGTGGATCGTCGCCGGCCGGTGGCTCGGGTCGGCCAGGCTCGGGATTCTCGCGGTGCGCCGGGTGCGGCTGCTCGACGCCGAGCGACGGGGCCGGGGCGCCCTGCGCGATCGGCTTTCGGCGCGCGCCGCCACGCTGTTCGGTGCTCGCGCCCCGCTCGTCGAGGCGCTCGTCACCGGGCGGCGCGCCGAGCTCGACGCCGCCGTGCGCGAGCGCTATGTCGCGTCGGGGCTCGCCCACCTCTTGTCCATCAGCGGCTTTCATGTCGGTTTTTTCGCCGCCTGGATCGGATTGCTGCTGAGATTGCTGCGGCTTCCCCGGTCGCGACGCCTCGTCGTCGGCACGCTGGTGGTCTTCGCCTACGTGTGGCTGCTCGGCTTCCCCGCGCCGGCGACGCGCGCCGGGGCGATGCTGGCCGTCGACGCCGCCGCCCGGCTGCGTCAACGGGCCGTCACGCCGCGAGGGACGATCGCGCTGGCGGTGCTCTTCGTCCTCGCTATCGACCCGTGGGCTGTGACATCGGTCGGCGCGTGGTTGTCGGTCGCGTCGATCAGCGCGGTCATCTGGGCCGCCCGCGCGACGGTGCAGCGTCGTAGACTGACGCGCCTGCTCGCGCCCTCGATCGCCGCCACCCTCTTCACGGCCCCGATCACCGCGTACGCCTTCGGCACCGTGGCGCCGGTCGGCGTGCTGGCCAACCTCGTCGCGATCCCCCTGGCGGCTATCGCCGTTCCGGGCCTGATGATCGCACTCGCCCTGTCCTGGCTCGTGCCGCCGCTCGCGCACCTCGTCGCGGGCGGGGCTGGCCTGGGTCTCGCGTTGGTGGACCTGACCGCGCGGGGCGCCGCGGCGGTCCCCGGCGGGCACATGGTGATGGTGGCGGGAGTCCGGGCGGCGGCAATCTGGACACTGGTGCTCGTGCTGGCGTGGTGGCTGTGGGGGGGCCGGGGCCGGCGCTGGGTGCTGGCCGCGCGGGCCGCGTTTCTGGCTACGGTGCTGGTCTGGGCGTCGCTCGCCGGCGCTGCGTCTCTCGACGACTGCCGTTGCGTTCAGATACATTTCCTCGACGTGGGGCAGGGTGATGCGGCCCTGCTACGGACTCCCGCTGGTCGCTGGATCCTGATCGACGGCGGTCCCCGGACGCCCGTTCGCGACGCCGGGCGCAGCGTCGTGGTGCCGTTTTTGCGACGGCACGGCGCCGCCGGACTCGAACTTGTCGTCGCGACGCACGGCGACGCGGATCACCTGGGCGGGCTGCCCGCCGTGATCGGGGCGTTTCCGCCGCGCCTGGTGCTCGAGCCCGGGGAGCCGCTGGGGCGGCCGCTGTACCTCGAGTTCCTCGCGGCCGTCGAGGCCTCGGGAGCCGCCTGGCACGCCGCGCGCGCCGGGGACCGGTTCGTCGTGGACGGCCTGCGGCTCGACGTCGTGAGTCCCGACTCGGCGTGGCTGGCCGAGCCCGTCGAAGTGAACGAGCACGGCGTCGTGGTGGTGGTCAGCTACGGCCGGACGCGGGTGCTCTTCCAGGCCGACGCGGGGCTGCCGGTCGAATGGCGGCTCCAGAGCCGGGTGGGCCCGGTCGCGTTGCTCAAGGTCGGGCATCACGGCTCGCGCTCCGCGACGGGCGACGCCTGGCTGGACGAGCTCAGGCCGGGCGACGCGGTGATCAGCGTCGGCGCGCGCAACACCTACGGGCATCCCGCCCCCGAGGTCGTGGCGCGGCTCCGGGCGCACGGCATCCGGATTTGGCGTACCGACGAGGCGGGCGACATCACTTTCGAGGTGGACACGCTGCGTGGACTCACTCACGTCCGTCGTCACGATTGAGCGCTTCATCATGGAGCAGGAGCGGCTCCACCCGGAGGCGACGGGCGAGCTCTCCAACCTGCTCTACGATATCTGCCTCGCGGCCAAGATCATCTCGCGCCAGGTGCGCCGCGCGGGGCTCACCGACATCCTCGGCGGCAGCGGGACGCTCAACGTTTCGGGCGACCTGCAGCAGAAGCTCGACATGTTCGCCAACGAGACGGTCCGCAACGCGGTCCAGCACACCGGGCGCGTGTGCATCACCGCCTCCGAGGAGGACGAGGCGCCGCTCGTCTGCCCCCGGGAGGAGCAGGGCAAGTACGTGTTGCTCTACGACCCGCTCGACGGCTCGACGAACATCGACGTCAACGTCTCGATCGGCACGATCTTTTCGATCCATCGCCGCGTCACCGGCCAGCAGGAGGGCGCGTCCGAGCGTGACTGCCTGCAGCCGGGATATCGCCAGACCGCGGCCGGGTACATCCTCTACGGCTCGAGCACGATGCTGGTCTACACCACCGGTCAGGGCGTGCACGGCTTCACGCTCGACCCCACGATCGGCGAGTTCCTGCTCTCGCATCCCAGCATCCGCACGCCTGCCGTCGGCCGCTACTACAGCGTGAACGAGAGCAACTGGAACCGCTGGTCGCCGGCGGTGCAGCGCGTGGTGGGCGCATTCAAGAACGGCGACGGGGGGGCGGTGCAGGCGAAGAACGCGCGCTACATCGGCTCGCTCGTCGCCGACTTCCACCGCAACCTGATCTCCGGCGGCATCTTCCTCTATCCCGCCGATACCCGCTCGCCGGACGGCAAGCTGCGGCTGCTCTACGAGGCCGCCCCGCTCGCGTTCGTGGTGGAGCAGGCGGGCGGTGCCGCCACCGACGGCCGCCGGCGCATTCTCGACATCGCGCCCACCGCGATTCACCAGAAGAGCCCGCTCGTCATCGGCAGCAAGGCCGACGTGGAGTTCGCCACCGGCATTCTCGCCGCGTCCTCGCCCGCCGTTCCGGTGTGAGCGAGAAGCTTGTCTACGGCCCCGGTGATTGGGGCGGCGACTACCGCGCCGACCTCGGCGCGCCCGGAGTCTTCCCGTTCACGCGCGGGCTCCATCCGTCGATGTACCGCGGGCGGCTGTGGACGATGCGGCAGTACGCGGGCTTCGGCACCGCCGAAGAGACCAACGCGCGATTCCGCCACCTCCTCAAGGAAGGCCAGACCGGCCTCTCGGTCGCGTTCGACCTCCCCACCCAGATGGGGTTCGACTCGGATCACCCGATGGCCGAGGGCGAAGTGGGCCGGGTGGGCGTGGCGATCGACACCGTGGACGACCTGGAGCGGCTGTTCCACGAGATTCCGCTGGGCGAGGTGTCGACGTCGATGACGATCAACGCCACCGCCGCGATCCTGCTCGCGATGTACGTGGTGGTGGGCGAGGAGCAGGGCGTCGCGCCCCGGCAGCTCGAGGGGACGCTCCAGAACGACATCCTCAAGGAGTACGTGGCGCGCGGCACGTACATCTTTCCCCCCGAGCCGTCGCTGCGGCTGATCGCGGACGTGTTCCGGTTCGTCGCCGCGGAGGGGATGAGCTTCAATCCGATTTCGGTCTCCGGCTATCACATGCGCGAGGCGGGGGCGACGGCCGTGCAGGAGGTGGCGTTCACGTTCGCCAACGGCCTCGAGTACGTGCGCCGGGCGGTCGGGGCGGGACTGGACGTGAACGCATTCTCGCCGCGGCTCTCCTTCTTCTTCGCCAGCTATTCGAACCTGTTCGAAGAAGTGGCCAAGTTTCGCGCGGCGCGGCGGTTGTGGGCGCGGCTCATGAAGCAGCGGTTCCACGCCGACGACGCCGCCTGCCGGCTGCGCTTCCACACCCAGACCGGCGGCGCGACGCTCACCGCGCAGCAGCCGCTGAACAACGTCGTGCGCGTGGCGATTCAGGCGCTGGCCGCCGTCCTGGGCGGGACCCAGTCGCTGCATACCAACGCCTTCGACGAGGCCCTGGCGCTCCCCACCGAGCAGAGCGCCACGCTGGCGCTCCGTACCCAGCAGCTCCTGGCGCACGAAACGGGCGTGCCGGAGGTGATCGACCCCGTGGCGGGGAGCTGGTACGTGGAGCATCTGACGGACACGATCGGGCGCGAGGCCCGCGCGCTGCTCGACGAGGTCGAACGCCAGGGGGGTGCCGTGCCGTGCATCGAGCGTGGCGTGTTCCAGGAGGCCATTGCCCGCAGCGCGTACGCCGCCCAGCAGGCGGTGGAGCGCGGCGAGCAGGTGGTGGTGGGCGTGAACCGCTACGCGGAGGAGACGACGGCCCCCACCGCCGCGGTGCCCGACTACGTGGCGCTCGCGGCGGGGCAGCGCGAGCGCGTCGCGGAAGCGCGGCGGCGGCGGGATCGCACCAAAGTCGAGAAGGCTCTGGCGTCGCTGCGTTCGGCGGCCGCCTCCACCGAGCCGCTCATGCCCCTGATCCTCGACGCGGTACGTGCGCGCGCGACGGTCGGCGAAATCAGCGACGCGCTGCGCGCCGTGTGGGGCGTGTACCGGCCCGCTTGACCTCCGCTTGACCCCTCCGGGGTTTTTTCGCTATCGCCCGACTGACCGGGCGGTACGTTCACGTTCACCACTCGCGCGCCGGAGGCGCCCATGAATACCCGCATCCGCTGGTCCGTGCTCGCACTGCTCCCGATCGTGGCCGCGTGCACGCAGGACACCCCCTTGGCCCCGATGGCGGCAGACCGCGTTGGCGTCCCCGCCGCATCCGTGACGGACGCGGGCGCGGGCAGCATCACGGCCATGACCCGCAACCTGTACATCGGAGCGGATGTGGACGCCGTGATCCAGGCGCTGCTCACGCCCGATCCATCGGACGACTTCAACGCGCTGCTCCAGGCGATCACAGTCGTGGGGCAGACCGCCTACCCGCTGCGCGCCGAAGCGCTGGCGGACGAGATCGCGCGCAGCCGTCCGCAGGTCGTGGGTCTCCAGGAAGTGAGTGAGATCCACATCAACATCCCGCCGCTCGGCATCGCCGTGAATCAGGACTTCCTGGCCATCCTGATGGCGGCGCTGAACGCCCGGGGCCTGCACTACGAGGTCGTCGGGCAGAGCACGAACCTCGTCGCGACGCCATTCGCCGGCGTCGCTGTGACCGACCACGACGTGTTGCTGCGGGACGCCGACCGCGTGAGTCTCAACGGCCCGGTCATCGCCACGATCTACGCCGCGAACCTCGGCCACCTCGCGGACGGCGTCGATCTGAATCGCGGCTACGTCGTGGCGCGGTTGCTGATCGACGGCAGGCCTGTCACCGTCGCGACCACGCACCTCGAGTCCGGCAACGCGACCGGGCTGAACCTCTTGCGCGCCGCGCAGGCGACGGAGCTGATGGCCGTCGTCGGCGACGGGACCCCCGCGATCCTGCTCGGCGACTTCAACGACACGACGGGCTCGGCGATGCACCAGGTCGTCACCGGCGCCGGCTTCACCGACACGTGGGCGGCGCTGCGTCCCGGAGCGCGCGGCTTCACCTGCTGCGAGGTGGCCGACCTGTCGAACCAGGTGCCCCAGCTCGTGCAGCGCATCGACTACGTGTTCGCGCGCGGGCTCGGCGGCCCGAACGACAAGCTGTTGGGGCAGATTACGATCATCGGGGACCAGCCCGCCGATAAGATCGCTGGCCCCGCGTTCAATATCTGGCCGTCGGACCACGCGGGACTCGTGGCGAGCTTCCTGCGGACTCCCGCGGTACCCTGACGAAGGCACCCGTTGCACCCTCCGGCCAGCCGGGGTCATCATTACAGTCCGACCCCGGCCACCGGAGCTCCTCATGTCAGAGCCGCTGCCGCTTCTCGAAGCGCGAATTGCCACTCTCGAACGTCGGTTGCGCCGCGTGCAGTCCGTGGCAGTGCAGCCCCGGCAATGAGTCTGCGACGCGCGGCTGCTCCGGCGGCGTGGGCGCTCCGCACCTACGCTCAGTCCGCGGCGTGGCTGACGGTGGCGGCCGCGATCGCGCTCGCGGCCACGCTCGCCGCCCTCGTCGGCGCCAGTGCGCTCCAGCTTCCCGCCGTGCCGCGAGCGGACCTCGGCATCGCCTGGACGAGCTTCGTGCGCGCGCCCGCCACCTTTCAGCGCGAGGCGATCGACGCGCTGAGTGGCCTGGTGGTGGGGCTCGCCGTCGCGATCGTCGCGCTCGGCGTCCTGACGGTCGGCACCATCTCGCTGGCGCGCGCGTCCGCGCGCCGGGCCGAGCTGGCGGTGCGGCGGGCCGTGGGAGCGTCGCGGGCTGATCTGCGCGCCGCCGGGCTGCTGGAAGGAGCAGTGATGGCCCTCGCCGCGCTCGCGGTGGGACTCGCGGTCGGACTGCCGGGGCAGGGGCTGGCGCGGGCGGCGTGGCCCGGCGCCGCTCCGCCCGCCCCGGCTGGCCTCGCGGCGCTGGTCCTCGTGGCCATCGGGGGGGCGATCGTCCTCGGGGCCGTGCTGCCCGCGCTGTTCGCGGGCTCGGGCCGCCGCGGAATGATCGTCGGCGCCTTGCCGCAAGGGCTCGTGCTGCCGGTGGTGCAGTTGGGAGTCGCGTTTACGGTGTTGGTGGCGGCCTCGCAGCTCGTGCGTCACGGGCAGGGGACAGAGGGCCAGCGGCCGGCCCTCCGAGGCGACGGCGCCGTCTTCACCGTGGACGCCCGCGGCCTCGCGCCCGCGGCGCGGGCGACGACCTACACGGCGCTGCTCCGGCGACTCGGAGCCGATCCCCGGTTCACGACGGTGAGTCTCACGAGTCCGGGCGTGGTCGTGGGGCTTGAGACCGAGGACCTCATCGTCACTCGCCAAGGCGGCGCCGTGACCGTGGCTGTCAACGCGGTGTCGCCCGATACGTTCCGCTCGATGCGCTGGAAACTCGTCGCCGGACGGGGAATCGAGCCGTCCGATCGGTGGGACGCTCGCCACGTCGCGGTCGTGAACGAGGCGCTTGCCAGGTTCGCGATCCCTGGCATCGTCGGTCAAGAGATCCGCATCGGAGACGGGCCCGACGACCCGTGGTACACGGTGGTCGGCGTGGTGAAGGACGCGTGGGGCAACGGCTTTGGCGCCCAGCGCGGGCCCCTGTACGCGGTGTACCTGAGCGCGTTGCAGCGCCCGCCGCGCATCGCCGAGCTGGTCGTGCATGCGCGCCCGAGTGCGGCGCCGGTCGCGGTTGATAGCGTCGTGCGCGCGTCGTTCGGGGACGCCTGGAGCGTGACGCGGCGCGGCACGGAAGCGAGCGTCAAGGCGGCGGAGCTCGCCCCCGCGCGCTGGTTCGGCTGGGTGTTGTTCGGTCAGGGCATCGCCGCGCTCGCGATCGCGCTGCTCGGAACGTTCGCCGTGATGCGCATGTGGGTGCGCGCGGCGCTGCCGGAGCTCGCCGTGCGGCGCGCCGTGGGGGCGCGGCGCCGGCACGTGATCGGCTTCGTCCTGGCGCGGGCGGTGGCGGTCGCCGTCGCCGGCGTGGTGTTCGGCCGCTGGCTGGGACTCGTGGTCTCGGGCGTCCTTCCCACCGTGCTCACCGGCGTGCCGTCGAGCCGGATCGCGGAGCCGGCCCTCGCGTTGCTGGCCGCGGCGCTGGCGGGCGCGCTCATTCCGGCGTGGCAGGCGGCGCGGGCGAGCCCGGCGCTGCTCGCGGCGGCGGACGGGAATTGAGGCTGAGTTGACCCCCCCTCCGCGCTCCGCTAAACTCTCGCCCGATGCCCACCTACGAATACAAATGCCCCAACGGGCACGTGTTCGAGAAGTTCTTTTCCACGATGAACGACAAGCGCCACGCCGTGTGCCCGACGTGCAAGAAGCGGGCGGTGCGGCAGATCTCGGGGGGAACGGGCCTCGTCTTCAAGGGCTCCGGGTTCTACGAGACCGATTACAAGCGAGCGGGCGAGAAAAAGCCGGCGGGTGAGGCGAAGCCTGAGGCGAAGCCTGAGGCGAAGAGCGAGCCGAAGACGCCCGCCCCTGACACGAAGAAGAAAGACTCCACCGACAAGTGACGGCCCAGGAGACGATCCGCGCGGCGCTCGCTCGGGCCGCCGAGCGGCTTGGCGCGCCCGTGGCGGACGTCGAGGTGGAGCGGCCGCGCGATCCGACGCACGGCGACCTCGCCACGAATCTGGCGCTCAGCCTCGCCAAGACCCTCCACGCCAAGCCGCGCGCCGTGGCGCAGCAGCTGCTCGCCGCCCTCGAGCTGCCGGCCGGCCTCGTCAAGCAGACCGAAATTGCGGGCCCCGGCTTCATCAACTTCTTCCTCGCTGAGGAGCAGCTGTGGGCGGCGCTCAGCGCCGTGGTCGCGGCCGGGCCGGCGTATGGCCGCAGTGACGCCGGGAAGGGCGCGCCCGTGAATGTGGAGTTTGTGTCGGCCAACCCGACCGGCCCCCTGCACGTCGGCCACGGGCGCCAGGCAGCGCTCGGCGACGCGATCGCGTCGCTGCTGGAATGGACCGGCTGGAAAGTCACGCGTGAGTTCTACTATAACGATGCCGGCGCGCAGATCACGAACCTCGCCCGCAGCGTCCAGGCGTGGATCCGCGAGCGCAGCGGTCGCCCCGCCGAGATCCCCGAGGGTGGATATCACGGCGCCTACGTCAAGGAGATCGCCGACCGTTACGTCGCCGAGCACCCGCATGATCCGGAAGGCGCCGACCTGGAGGCGGTGCGGCGCTTCGCCGTCGAGGAGCTGCGCCAGGAGCAGGACCGCGACCTCGAGGCGCTCGGCGTCAAGTTCGACGTGTACTTTCTCGAGTCGTCGCTGTACGCCTCCGGCAAAGTCGACGACACCGTGCGCCGCCTCGCCGCCGCGGGTCACACGTATGAAAAGGACGGCGCGGTGTGGCTCAAGACCACCGATTTCGGGGACGACAAGGACCGGGTGATGCGTAAGCGGGAAGAAAAGGGGGGCGACTACACCTACTTTCTGCCCGACGTCGCGTATCATACCGCCAAATGGGAGCGCGGCTTCACGCGGGCCATCAACGTTCAGGGAGCGGATCACCACAGCACGGTGACGCGCGTGCGCATCGGCCTCCAGGCGCTGGAGATGGGGATCCCCAAGGGCTACCCCGAATACGTGCTGCATCAGATGGTGACGGTGATGAAAGGCGGCGAGGAGGTGAAGCTGTCCAAGCGCGCCGGAGACTATCTCACGCTGCGCGAGCTCGTCGACGAGGTCGGCCGGGACGCCGTGCGCTACTTTTTCCTGATGCGCCGCAGCGAGTCGCACCTCGTCTTCGACGTGGACCTCGCCAAGAGCCAGAGCGAGGAGAACCCGGTCTTCTACGTCCAGATGGCGCACGCCCGCATGAGCGGCATCTTCCGGGTCGCGGCGCGCGCGCCCGAGAGCGCGACGCCGGACGGCGTGGACCTGGCGACGCTGACCGAGCCCGAGGAGCTCGACCTCATGAAAACCCTCGCCGACTTCCCGGGGCTGGTGGCTGGCGCGGCGGCCGCGCTCGAGCCCCATCGCATCACCGGGTACCTCGAGACGCTGGCGCGCCTCGCGCACGGCTGGTACCACAAGTTCCGCGTGCTCGGCGAGCCCCAGGAGCGCGCGCGCCTCGTGCTCGCCCGCGCCGTGCGCCAGGTGTTGGGCAACGGCCTTGCGCTGCTTGGCATCGCCGCGCCGGATCGGATGTAAGATGAGCCTGCTCGTCGTGGGGTCGATCGCCCTGGATTCCGTGAGCACGCCGTTCGGCCAGACGGCCGACGCGCTGGGAGGCTCGGCGGTGTTCTTCAGCGTCGCCGGCGCCGTCCTGCACCGCGTGCAGATCGTGGGCGTCGTCGGCGCCGACTATCCCAAGGCGGAGCTGGAGCGGCTCGCGAAGATGGGATGCGGCATCGATCTCGCCGGCGTGTCACAAGCTGCGGGCGAGTCGTTCCGCTGGAAGGGCAAGTACAGCTACGACCTCCAGAACCGCGAGACGCTCGAGACCCGCCTCGGCGTGTTCGCGGACTTCCACCCCAAGATCCCCGAGGCCTTCCGGGCCGCGCGCTACGTGTTCCTCGGCAACATCGATCCCGAGCTGCAGCTCGACGTGCTCGACCAGGTGCGCGCGCCCAAGCTGGTGGCGTGCGACACGATGAACTACTGGATCCACTCCAAACGCGACGTCCTGCTCGAGCTGCTGCGGCACATCGACATTCTGATGGTGAACGACTCGGAGGCGCGCGAGCTGTCGGGCGACTGGAACATCTATCGCGCGGCGCGCTGGGTGCTGGCGCACGGCCCCAAGAAAGTCGTCATCAAGCAGGGAGAGCACGGGGCCTTGCTCGCCGATGCCGGCCTCGTCTTCAAGGTGCCGGGCTATCCGTTGGAGGAGGTGTTCGATCCGACCGGCGCGGGCGACGCCTTCGCGGGCGGCTTCCTGGCGCACCTCGCCCGCAGCGACGACGTCTCCGAGGGCAACCTCAAGCGCGCGATGGTCTACGGCGCCGTCATGGGTTCGTTCGCCGTGGAGGCGTTCGGCGTCCAGCGGTTTGAGCGGGTGACGGTACAGGACGTGGAGCAGCGCGTGCGCGCGTTCCATTCCCTCGTGTGGTTCGACGTCACCGAGGCGGCGACGTGACCGACCGCTACGCCGCCGCCGGCGTGCGCCTCGACGCCGCCGAGGAGGTAAAGCGCCGCATCGCCGAGCTGGCGCGCGCCACGCGCACGCCGCTGGCGCTCGGGAAGATTGGGGCGTTTGGCGGTATGGTCCGTGTGCCCGCCGGGATGCGCCAGCCGGTCCTCGTGCTCTCGACCGACGGCGTCGGGACCAAGGTGCTCGTCGCGATCCGCGCGGGGGTCCACGATACGATCGGTGAAGACCTCGTCAACCACAGCGTCAACGACATCCTGGTGCATGGAGCGGCGCCGCTGGCGTTCCAGGACTACATCGCCACCGGCACGCTCGTGCCCGAAGTCGCCACGGCGATCGTCACCGGCGTGGCGCGCGCCTGCCGCGCCCACGGCATGGTGCTCGCGGGCGGCGAGACCGCCCAGATGCCGGACGTGTACGCCGACGGGCACTACGATCTCGCGGGCACGATCGTCGGGGTCGTCGAGGAAGCGGACGCCCTCCACGGCGACCGGGTGCGGTCGGGGGACGTGTTGATCGGCTACGCGTCGAACGGACTGCACACGAACGGATACTCCCTGGCGCGGCGCATCGTCTTCGACGCGATGAAACTCGACGTGGGGGATCCGTTCCCCGACGACGGTCGGTCGGTGGCCCAGGTCTTGCTCGCTGTGCACGTGAGCTATGCGGCGGCCGTGATGCCGGTCATCCCGCGGCTCCACGCGCTTGCCCACATCACCGGAGGCGGTATCCCGGGGAACCTCATCCGGGTATTACCGGAGGGTTGTGAGGGGGTGGTGGATGCTGGCGGCTGGCCCTGGCCCCCCGTGTTCCGGGTGCTGATGCGCGAGGGACGCGTGGCGCTCGCCGAAATGCGGCGAGTGTTCAACCTGGGGGTCGGGATGATCGCCGTCGCGGCCCGCACCGACGTCGAGCCGATCATGGCGGCGGCGAAGCGGGCCGGCATCGAGACCTGGATCATCGGCGATGTGAACGCCGGCGTCGCTGGCGTGCGCTTCGCGGAACGGTAAGGAGACGCTATGCGCGGCATGAAACGGATTCCGGCGCTCCTCGGCCTCGCGGCGGTGCCGCTCGCGGCCCAAGAGCCGATGTGCAACGATGCGAACGCACAGGTCCAGGCGGCCTGCAACGCGGCCGTGGACGCGTACGCGACGTTCCAGCCGCTCGCCGGTATCGCCATCAGCGGCGGCAACCCCGAGCTCGGCACGGCGCGCGCGCTCGGCGGGCTCGGCCATCTGTTCGGCTCGTTTCGCGTGAACGTCGTGAAGGCCACGGTCCCGAACCCCGACACCACACAAAAGGCGATTTCCGGCGGCGTGCCCGCCCCGGTCGTCGAGGCCGGCCTGGGCGTCTGGCCCGGGCTCTCCGGGGGTCTGTTCGCCGTGGACGTCCTCGCCTCCGCCACCCTCCTGCCCACGGGGCTCGACAAGCTATCGGTGGATCCGAACGCGCCGAGGGTCGGCGACCTGGCGCTGGGCATCGGGTACGGGGTGCGTGTCGGAGTTCTCAAGGGCAGCTTCCCTATCCCCTCGATCTCGGTGAGCGCGATGCGCCGCACGGTTCCGCGCGTGCAGTACGGCAGTCTCGCCGCGGGCGATCAGTTTGAGTTCAACACCGACGTGAAGGCGACCAACATCCGCGTCGCGGCGAGCATGCGGCTGCTGTTCTTCGACGCGGCGGCAGGGTTCGGATTCGACAAGTATTCGTCCGCGGCGGCCATGCGGTTCTACGACAACCCGCCGCTCAACACCAGCATCCGAACCGTGCCGCTGAACCGCAGTACCTCGCGCCAGGTGCTGTTCCTTAACGCCGGGCTCGACCTCATGGCCGTCAAGCTCGTCGGCGAGCTGGGCTATCAGACGGGCAAGGACCAGAACCTGAGCAAGAACTACACGGCCTTCGACCCCAAGGCGGGGCATGTCTACGGAGGAGTCGGTCTCCGCTTCAGCTTCTGAGCGCGTCTCCGAACCGGAGGCGATGCAACGCGCCCTCGACCTCGCGTGGCGGGGTTGGGGGCGCGTTGCGCCGAATCCCCTCGTCGGCGCCGTCGTGCTTCAGGCGGAACGCGTTGTCGGCGAGGGATGGCATGCGGAGTACGGCGGCCCTCACGCGGAGGTCGTCGCGCTGCAGGCGGCGGGCGACGCCGCGCGCGGCGCCACGGTCGTCGTCACCCTCGAGCCGTGCGCCCATCACGGCAAGACGCCGCCGTGCACCGACGCGCTCCTCGCGGCGGGGGTGAAGCGCGTGGTGGCCGCGATCCGCGATCCCGACCCCGACGCCGGTGGTGGGCTCGACGTGCTGCGCGCGAAGGGGGTCGCCGTGGAAGTGGGCGTGCGCGCCGCGGAGGCCGCCGCCCTCAACGCGCCTTTCCTCTTTGTTCGCACGCACCCCGATCGGCCCTTCGTCGCGTTGAAGCTGGCGACGTCGATCGACAGTCGCATCGCCGATGCGGCCGGACACTCGCAGTGGGTCTCCGGGGAGGAAGCGCGGGCGCACGTGCACTGGCTGCGCGCCGGGTTCGACGCCATCGCGGTGGGCGGCACCACCGCGCTCAAGGACGACCCGGACCTGACGGTCCGCGGCGTCGTCACGCCGCGCCGGACTCCGGTCCGCATCGTGTTCGACCGCCGCGCGATGCTGAATCCCAGCGCGAAGCTGGTACGCACCGCCCGCGAAGTGCCCACATGGATCGTCGCGTCGCCGCAGGCCCCGGCGGGGAGCGTCGCCTCGCTCGAGCAGAACGGTGTGCGCGTGTTCCTCCCAGCGTCGTTGGCCGAAGGGCTCGCGCAGCTGCGGGCGGCGGGGATCCAGTCGCTGCTGTGCGAGGGCGGCGGGGCCCTGGGGGCGAAACTCATCGCCGACGGCCTCGTGGACCGGCTCTACTGGATTCAGTCCCCCGTGTGGCTCGGCGACGGCGCCATTCCGGCCTTTCCGGGCGTGCCCGACGCCCGCATCGACAGGGCGCCGCACTGGGTGCCGGTGGAGCGCCGCGCGCTGGGCCCCGATACATTATTGGTATTGGACCGGACGCTATGTTTACCGGCATCGTGAGCGCCGTCGGGCGCGTGGAGTCCGTATCCCCTAATGGGGGAGGCGGGAAGGGGGATGGGGGAAGGGAGCTGCGCATCCGCGCTCCATTACGCGGCCTCAAAAAGGGTGAGAGCATCGCGATCAACGGCGCGTGTCTGACCGTGGAGCGCGTGGTCAAGGGCGGCTTCACGGTCCACGTCGTGCAGACGACGGAGGGCCGGACGCTCTTCGCCGAGTACGCGGCGGGGCGCCGCGTGAACCTGGAGCGCGCGCTGCGCGCGACGGACCGGCTCGGCGGGCATTTCGTTCAGGGCCACGTCGATGGCGTCGGCACGATCGAGCGGGTGGCCGAGCAGGGGGACGCCGTATTGCTCGACATCCGCGTGCCGCCCGACGTGGACGAGGCCACCGTCGCCCACGGCTCGATCGCTGTGGACGGGGTGAGTCTCACCGTGAACGCGCGGCCGGCGCAGGGTGTTATCCAAGTGTCCCTGATTCCCTTCACCCGGGCGCAGACGACGCTCGGAGCGCTGCGGCCCGGGGACCGGGTGCATGTGGAAGGGGACGTGCTGGGCAAGTACGTGAGACAACTATGGCATTCGGATCGGTAGAGCGGGCGATCGCGGACATCCGCGCGGGGAAGCTGGTCATCGTCGCGGACGACGAGGCCCGCGAGAACGAGGGCGACCTGATCGGCGCGGGCGACCTGGTCACCCCCGAGATGATCAATTTCATGGCGACGTTCGGGCGCGGGCTCATCTGCCTGACGCTCACGCCCGAGCGCTGCCAGGCCCTGGGACTCCCCCAGATGGCCGAGCACAACACCGAATCGCACGAGACGGCGTTCACGGTCAGCATCGACGCCGCGGCGCGGTTCGGCGTCACCACCGGCATATCGGCCGCCGACCGCGCGATGACGATCAAGGTGGCGATCGACCCCGCGACCGTTCCGGCGGACCTGCGTCGCCCTGGGCACGTGTTCCCGTTGCGGGCCCGGCCCGGCGGCGTGCTGCAGCGCGTCGGCCAGACGGAGGCGAGCATCGACCTGGCGCGGCTCGCGGGGCTCTACCCGGCCGGCGTGATCTGCGAGATCCTCAACCCCGACGGCTCGATGGCCCGGCGGCCCGAGCTGGAGGCGTTCGCGCGCCGGCACGACCTGTCCTTCATCAGCGTCGCCCAGCTCGTCGAGTACCGGCTCGCCAAGGAGCGGCTGGTACACCGGGTGGCCGACGCGCGGCTGCCGACGCCCTACGGGGAGTTCCGCATCATCGGCTACCGCAACGACGTCGACGCTGCGGAGCACGTGGCGCTGGTGTACGGCGACGTGACGGGCCGGCGGAGTGTGCTGGTGCGCATGCACTCCAAGTGCCTCACGGGCGACGTGTTCGGGTCGGCTCGCTGCGATTGCGGCTGGCAGCTGCACAGCGCCATGCGGATGGTCGCGCAGGAGGGGCACGGGGTCATCGTCTATCTCGATCAGGAGGGCCGCGGCATCGGGCTCCTCAACAAGCTCAAGGCGTACGAGCTCCAGGACGCCGGACGCGACACCGTCACGGCCAACGAGGAGCTGGGGTTCAAGCCCGACCTGCGGAATTACGGCATCGGGGCGCAGATCCTGCTCGACCTCGGCCTCTCGTCCATTCGCATCCTCACCAACAACCCCCGCAAGCTGGTCGGGCTGGAGGGGTACGGGCTGGAGATCGTCGAGCGCGTGCCGATCGTGCCGCCGCCGTCCGACGAGAACCGCGCCTACCTCGACGTCAAGCGCGACAAGCTCGGCCACTTTCTCACGCACTGACCTGTGGCCGAGATCCAAGGCTCCCCCCGCGCGCCCGGCAAGCGGCGGGTCGCCGTCGTCGTGAGCCGCTTCAACGAAGATGTCACGACCCGCCTCCTCGAAGGCGCGCGGCGCTGTCTGGCCGAGCACCGGGTCCCGGACGCCGCGGTCGACGTGATCTGGGTCCCCGGAGCGTTCGAGCTGCCGGTCGCCGCCGAGGCGGCCGCGGCGAGCGGGCGCTACGGGGCGATCGTGGCGCTGGGCTGCGTGATCCGCGGCGAGACCGCGCACTTCACCTACGTCGCCGGCGAGGCCGCGCGCGGCCTCGCGAACGTGGCGCTGGCCCACCGCCTCGCGCTCGGCTTCGGCGTGCTCACGACCGACACCGAGGAGCAGGCGCTGGCCCGCGCGGGCGGCGCCGCCGGCAACAAGGGCTACGACGCGGCTGAGGCCGCTCTGCGCACGGCCGACGCGCTTCACCAGCTCGACCGTGCAGCGCCCCGAGACTAAGGCGCGCGCCCGCGCGCTGCAGATTCTCTACTCCTGGGACCTGACCGGGCAGCCCTCCATCGAAACGGTCGTCGCCCGCATCGCCCGCATCTACGGCCGGGCGCCCGAGGGCTACGATCGCGGCGCCGACCTCGCCGCGCGCGCGGCGGCGGGCCGCGCCGAATACGACCGGCGCATCGCCGACGCGGCCGAGCATTGGCGCCTCACCCGGGTCGCAGCCGTCGAACGCAACATCCTGCGGGTCGCCCTCGCCGAGCTGGATGAAGGGCTCACGCCTCCCAAGGTGGTGATCGCGGAGGCCGTGAAGCTCGCGCACTGGTTCGCCGGCTCCAAGGCGCCGGCGTTCGTGAACGGGGTCCTCGACACCGTGGCGCGCGAGCTCGGCGTGCTGTGAGGGTCCTCCTGGTCAACTGGAACGACCGCGAGAACCCGCACGCCGGCGGCGCCGAGATCCACCTGCACGAGATCTTCGGGCGGCTCGCCCGCCGCGGCCACGCCGTCGACCTCGTCGCGAGCGGCTGGGGGGGGGCCGCGCCGCGCGCCGAGCTCGACGGCATGCGCGTGTTCCGGACCGGCGGCCGCCACAGCTTCGCGCTGCGCGGCCGGCCGCTCGTGCGCGAGCGCCTCCGCGCCGAGCGCTACGACGTGGTCGTCGAGGACATCAACAAGCTGCCGCTGTTCCTCGCGGGGATGACGCGGTTACCGTTTCTCGTGATCGTCCCGCATCTGTTCGGCGCGACCGCCTTCCGGGAGGCGAGCTGGCCGATCGCCGCGATCGTGTGGGCGGCGGAGCGGCCGCTCCCCTGGGCGTACCGCCGCGCCCGTTTCCACGCGATCAGCGACAGCACGCGGGACGACCTGGTGGCGCGTGGGGTGCCGCGCGAGCGCATCGAGGTCGTGTACCCCGGGGTCGACGCGGAGTGGTATCGGCCCGACTCGGCCGTCGCGCGGGCCGAGCGCCCCACGTTCCTGTACGTCGGCCGACTCAAGCGTTATAAAGGAGTGGAGATCGCCCTGCGCGCGCTCGCCGAGGCGCGTCGCACCCGTCCGGACGTGACCCTGGAGATCGCAGGGCAGGGGGACGACCTGCCGCGGCTTCGGGCGGTGGCGCGCCGGCTCGGCCTGGACGCCGCGGTGCGCTTCCTGGGATTCGTTCCCGAAGAGGAAAAGCGGCGGCTGCTGCGCCGTGCCTGGGCCGCCGTGTTCCCGAGTCCCAAGGAAGGGTGGGGCATCTCCAACGTCGAGGCCGCCGCCTGCGGCACGCCGGCGGTGGCCTCCGACAGCCCGGGCCTCAAGGAATCGGTGCGGCACGGCGAAACCGGGTACCTGGTACCGCACGGCGACGCGCACGCCCTGGCCGAGCGGCTGCTCGCACTCGCAGCCGATCCCGCCCTCGTGGCGCGGCTGGGCCGCGGCGCGCGGGCCTTCGCCGAGACGCTGTCCTGGGAACGCACCGCGACGGCCACGGAGGTGCAGCTCTCGCGCCTCATCGCGGAGGGAGGGGGACCGTGACCCGGCAGATCAAGATCCGCGACTTGCTCGCCCGCAAGGGCGATCCGCTCGAGCTCGAGCCGCTGACGGGCGACGCGGGGCTCGATCGCGTCATCCCCAATCCGGAAGCCTCGAGTCCCGGGCTCGTGCTCGCGGGCTTCACGGCGCGCTTCGTCGGGGACCGCCTCCACGTCCTCGGCGAGACGGAAATCAGCTATCTCAACTCCCTCGCGCCCGAGCGGCGCCGCGCCGCGCTGGAGACGTTCTTTTCCTTCGATCTGCCCGGCGTGGTCGTCACCAAGGGCCAGGATCCGCCGCCGGAGCTGCTCGAGCTGGCGCGCGGCAAGGGCGTCGCGGTCATCCGCACGCGGCTGAAGACGGCGGAGTTCTTCCGCCGCCTGCGGCCGTTCCTCGACGCGGTGTTCGCCGCGGCGACGACGGTGCACGGCTCGCTCGCGGACGTGTTCGGCGTGGGGCTGCTGTTCACCGGCCGCTCGGGGATCGGCAAGAGCGAGTGCGTCCTCGACCTCGTCGAGCGCGGCCACCGCCTCGTCGCCGACGACGTGGTGCACATCACCCGGCACGGCAACGACATCCTCATGGGCCGCGGCCACGAGCTGTCGCATCATTTCATGGAGATCCGCGGCGTGGGCCTCATCGATATCAAGGGGCTGTTCGGCGTCCGCGCCGTGCGCCAGCAGAAGCGCATCGAGGTCGTGGTCCAGCTGGAAGACTGGGACGCGAATCGCGAGTACGACCGCACGGGGCTCGACACGCGGGAGACCGTCCTGCTCGACGTGCACCTGCCGCTCGTCACCGTGCCCCTGAACCCGGGCAAGAACCTCACCGTGATCTGCGAGGTCGTCTCGATGAACCACCTGCTCCGCTACGGCGGCGTGGACTCGGCCAAGGCGTTCAACGAGCGGCTGATCCGCACCATGCGCGAGCGCACTGAGGTGGAAGAGTATCTCGAGGAAGACTATGAGTGAGCCGCTGCGCGGGATCGTCGTGTCGCATGCGGCCGTCGCGCAGTCTCTGGTGACGGCGGTCGCCGCCATCGCCGGCGTGGAGGACGCTCTCGTGCCGGTGAGCAACGAAGGGTGCGACGGACGCGCCCTCACCGACCGGCTCACGGCCGCGATCGGCGGGAAGCCCGCGGTTCTGTTCGTGGACCTGCCCGGGGGGTCGTGCCTCACGGGCGCGGTGCGCTACGCGCACGGGAAACCGGACCTCGCGGTTGTCACCGGCGTCAACCTCGCCATGCTGCTCGACTTCGTCTTCCACCGCGACGTGTCGCCGGTCGAAGCCGCCAAGCGGGCCGCGGAGGCGGGCGCCCGCGCGATCCGCACGCCCGCCGCATGAGCATCGCGCTCTACCGCGTCGACGACCGGCTCATCCACGGGCAAGTCGTGGTCGGCTGGGGCCAGCCGCTGGATGCGGGGTTGATCGTCCTCGTGGACGACGAGGTCCGCTCCAGCGAGTGGGAACAGGACCTCTATCGCATGGGGGTGCCGCCGCACATCGAAGTCGTCTTCGCCTCGGTCGAGGAGGCGCGACGCCGCCTCCCCGAATGGAATGCCGACCCGCGTCCCGGCATCCTCCTCGCCGGCGACATCGACACCATCGCCGCGATCGCAGGCGACGCGGACGGCCTGATCCGGCAGATCAACATCGGCGGCGTGCACCATCGCGTGGGGCGCTCGGAGCGCCTGCGCTACGTGTACCTGACCGACGCGGAAGCGAACAAGCTCCGGCAGCTCGCCGCGCGCGGCATCG
>WNGG01001278.1_pt1 | contig 57955 bp, 50 predicted proteins | sample 5400661 | NCBI WGS metagenome assembly WNGG01 (sample SAMN13153372, study PRJNA577476) | soil metagenome | isolation source: 100 cm soil or saprolite under Garry oak tree replicate 1 | place: USA:California | collected 2016-06-15
TCGGCCGGGTCGAACTCGATCGCGGGCAGCTCGTACTTGCGGCGCGTGATGCGATACCCGTCCTCGGCGTCGAAGACGCTGTTTCGCCCGGTTTCGAGGGGAACGCCTAGGTCGCGCAGTTCGGCCTTGTCGCGCTCGAACATCCGCTTGAATGCCTCGTCGGTGCGCGGATCGCCGTCGGCCGGTTCGTAGCCGGGCACGACGTCGCGGATGCGCTCGGCGGTAAGGAACTGGCGGGTGGACAGCAGGCAGATCACCAGGTTGACCAACCGCTCAGCCCGTCGCGCCGCCATGTCCTCGAAACTAATGTGCGCCCGGGCACGCCGTGCGGCGGCTCGCCCACCCGACGCGAGCTGGCTTGTCATAGTCCGATCATTGCTGATCCTGGGCCGATTGCGCACTGCGGTTAAGGTGCCGGGGTGATCCGGTGGCGAAGCGGCACGGTGCTCGACGTGCGGCGCGAATGGCGCGGCGTGCGCGAGGTGGGCGTCGACGTGCCCGCGGAGGGACTGGTGCCGGCCCTGGCTTACGTGGCCCTCGTCGGCGCGCCCGAGCCGGGCGATCGGGTCGTGCTGAACACGACGGCGCTCGCCATGGGCCTCGGCACCGGCGGGCACGCACTAGTCGTGGCGCTGCCGGACCGGCTGCCACCCGACGCGCCGGGGCCAGGGCACATCGTCAAGGCGCGCTACACACCCGCCCAGGCGACCGTGCTCGGGGTGGACGAGCCCGCCTCCCCGCACCACGCGGAGATCACGGCCGCGACGTCGATCGACGGTATGCCCGTGGTCGTGGCCGACCTGCACTCCGCGCTCGGCGCGATCCTGGCCGGGATCCGTGCCGACGCGCCGGAGGCCCGGGTGGCCTACGTGCTGACCGATGGCGGGGCGTTGCCGCTGTGGTACTCGCACAGCGTCGCGGCCCTGCGCCCGCTGCTCTGCGGCACGGTCACTACCGGGCAGTCCTTCGGCGGCGACCTGGAGGCCGTGACGGTGCACACCGGGTTGCTCGCGGCGCGGCACGTGCTGCGGGCCCACATCGCCGTGGTGACGCAGGGGCCGGGCAATCTGGGCACCGGCACGCCGTGGGGCTTCTCCGGAGTGGCCGCGGGCGAGGTCGTGAACGCGGTCGCGGTGCTCGGCGGCCGGCCGGTCGGCGCGCTGCGGCTCTCCGACGCCGACCCCCGCGAGCGCCACCGCGGCGTCTCCCATCACGCGCTCACCGCGTTCGGCCGGGTGGCCATGGTCCCAGCCGATCTGGTGGTGCCGGCCGGCCTAGAACCGGCCCTGGCCCGGGCCGTCGCGGACGACCTCGCCCCGCTCGGCGGACGGCACCGCATCGTCACCGTCCAGGTCGACGGGCTGGACGCGGCGCTGCGCAGCCTGCCGGTCGCCTTGTCGACGATGGGCCGCGGCCTGGACGAGGACTATGCCTACTTCGTCGCGGCCGCCGCCGCCGGCCGCCACGCTGCGACGCTCAGGCCGGTTTGAAGTCGACGTGCGTGGTGAGCCGCCGGTAGCCGAGCTGCTCGTAGAGCGGGGCCATGCTGTCGGCGCAGTGCAGCCAGGCGAGCCCCGCCTGGCGCACCGCATATGACGTCGCCGCGGCGGACATGAGCCGGCCCAGGTCACGGCCTCGGCACTCCGGCAGCACCGTGACCGCGGAGACGTAGGCGGTGCCGCCGGTCTGGGTCACGCGGGCACAGGCCACCGCGCGGCCCTGCTCGCGCAGAACCAGGAACGCGCGACCGGGCCGGCTGATCTGCCCGGCGACGAGCGGGGCGAGGTCGTCGCCGAGGATCGCTACGAACTCGCCGGCGTCGGCGGCATCGCCGATGGAGACGCCGTCCGGCGCGCGCAGATACGGCCGGCGATCGGTGATCCAGACGCCGAGCTCCAGCGCCGGAACAAGCCCCATGCCGCTCAGGTCGGCGCGCTGCTCGTCCCGCACACGCACCTGCCACGAACCCGGACGCCTCGCCTCCAACCAATCGAGCACAGCGCCGAGCTCGTCCGGCACCGGCAGGTCGGCACGCCCGGTCAGTGCCGCCTGCGTCGCCCAGGAAGTGTCGATGTCGAAACTCGCGCACGGCACGCCGTGTACGTCGGCGGCGATCGCGGCGCCATCGGCAGACGCCCGCAGCCACTGCTCCGCCGCCCGCCCGACGAGGTCGATGAGGTCACCCGGATGCGGGGCACGGTCCGGATCGCCGGGCCATTGCAGGAGCGTCCACGCATTGCCGTCGACACTGAGCTCCGCGACACCGCAGTTCGGGATCGGGTGCTCTCGCGCGTGGTGGTCGACGACATCGGACGCGCACCGCGGCAGAGCTAGACGCATCGCGCCGCCGTGGCTCACGACCACCACCGTCTCGCCGCGATGCATGTCGGCGACCTCGTGCAGCGCCTGCCGCATCCGGGCGACGATGGCGTGGCCTGTTTCGCCACCGTCGATGCCGTCCGGCAGATCGCCGTCGAACCAGCGCAGGAATGTCGCGTCGACCTGCGCCCAGTCCTCGTCGGCCTCGCTGCCTTCGTGCCGGCCCATGCTGACCTCGCGCACGCCGTCGAGCGTGCCGAGCCCGACACCGAACGCCGCCGCGAGCAGCTCGCCGGTCTGCTGTGCGCGCAGCAGCGGCGAGGCGTACACATGGGCGATCTTGCGTGCGCGCAAGCGTTCTGCCACGGCGGCCACCTGGCCTCGTCCGCGCTCGGTGAGCGGTTCGCCCGGAGCCGCCGAGGTGAGACGACGCCCGAGGTTGCCCTCGCTCTCGCCGTGGCGCACGACCAGGATCGTCGCCGGACACTGCAGGTCGCTCACCGCATCACGGTAAAGCGAGTCACCGACAAGGCGACATGTCGCCTATCCCTGGCCGATGTCTTCCGCACCCGGCGGTGTCGGCACGCTGCGCCATCGCGCGGCAGCCTGGTTGTCGGCCTCGGTGAGCGACGCCGCAACGTCGGGCGGGATGCTGGACTCGTCGCTCGGCAGCTTCTGGATGCGCCCGATCTCGACCCATCGGCGCATCAGCGCCGCCGCGCGCTCTTCGTCGATCTCGACCGTCTCGTCCCAGGAGCCTTGGTACTTCTGCTTCCAGAGGCGGTCGGTGTTTGTCCACTCGCCCGACGGGAACAGCTGCTCAGCCAATGCGACCGGCGCCCCGACCGGAAGGCGGATCAGGCCCGCCTCGCCCTCGTCTGCCAACTCGGGAGTGTCACCTGACAGGTAGTACTGCCACTTCGTCATCGATCCGCCTCGCCCGTCACCAATTTATTTCAGCCGCCCCGGGAGGCCGTTCGACCATTCGGAATATGCCGTCCTGGAGGTTACCCAGGGTGTCGCGAACCACCGGATGCAGTCCGGGCAGCCGCTGGAAGTCGTATATCCCGTGGGTGCCCTCCTTTGCCGCCAGGCTCTCGGTCGAGTGGAACTGCACCTCGATGAGCTGGCCGGTCTGCGTGTCGCGCCACACGCTGTTGATGCCCTTGTAGCCGGCTTCGTTTCCCCAGGTGTTCTTCAACTTGCCGAGCGACTCGAAGCCTTCGGCCCGCAGCTTGCTGATCGCGTCCTCGGTGACGCGCTTGTAGTCCGCGCTGGAGGACTTGAACGTGTAACGCACCGCGTCCTTGATGTTGGCGAGCGAGGGCCCGACCTTCTTACCGTCCGCGACGACATCGGTGGCCACCTTGCGCCGTAGCGAATCGGCCGACTTGAGCCGGAACTCCTTGCCCGCGAGCTCCGCGCCCGGGATCGCCTTCTCGATCCGTTCGAGCCTCGGCGTGATGGTCTTCTCGGCCTCTGCCGCCCGCTTGGCGAAGGCGTCCACGGCCGCGTGCTCATTACGGCTCAGCCCGCCGACGAGATCCTTCTCCATCGAGCCGAGGATCTCCTTGGCTCCGCGTGTCTCGCCCCGCTTCGCCGCGTCCTTGGCGACGGCCTCCTCGGCATCGCGCAATGCGCTGCGCGCGGCCTTGGCGATCAAGCCGCGGGCCGCCTCCTCGCCGCCACGGACGGCGGCGCCGCCGCCTACCACGGCCACCGCCGCGACGCTGCGGTCATCGCATCCGCCCCCTGCCTGCCCGGCCCACCGTCTCGTCACTCAGCTCAGGATCGCCATGATGACTTCGTTGATGATCGCGTTGACGATGCGTTCGGCGATCTCCTTGAACACCGGGATCTCAGCGAGCGACGCGCCGAACGTCGGCACCGCCGTCGCGATCGCTTCGGCAATCTCGCACGCAAGGATCACGAGGTTGACGATCGTGTTGATCTTGAGGCCGAGCACCAGGCCCGCGCACGCGAACATCGCCGCGCCGACGGCCTCGACGCCCGTCGTGGCGTCGCCGAGCACCGACGCAGGCGAGTCGTGGCTCTGGAACTTGTCGTGGAACGCGTTGAGCGCGTCGGCCTGGTTGTTCGCCATGAGCTTCTGCGCAGCCGTCATCGTGAGCTGATGGGACTGGCCGACCGCCGAACCGAACTGGCACCAGGACTGGCCGACCGTGAACAGATCCTGCTCATCGACCTCAGGCCAGGTGAAGCCCAGGTCGTTGAGCAGGCGTTCTAGTTCGCCCGGCAGTGTTACGCCCATACAGGCGCCCTCCCCGTCACTCTGCTTTGAACAGCGTCGCGCTGTTGTCCTCGGCGTCTTGGTAGTGCTTCGCCATCGTCTGCAGTCCGTCGGCGTAGGTACCCAGAGCCTGGTGCGACGTGCCGAAGCACGAGTCGGCGACCGCAACGGCGCCCATGAGCGTCATCTGGATGAGCGGCGCAACCATGTCGGTCTGGCCGAACTTGATGCCCATCGTCTGCGCCTTGAGCTGTTCCCATTGCTGGTGCAGGTCGCCGCCGGCCTGCACCAGCGCGTCGCCCGTGGTGTGGAAGTCCTCAGGGTTGACGAGGAAGCCGGCCATGCCTACTGCGCCTCCAGTCGGGTCACCGCAGCCGTGAGCGCGCCACTCATGCGTTTCATCTGCTCGGCGGACTGCTCCTGGATCGCCTTGAGCTCCTCGATCAAGCTCGACGTCGACGACTCCGCCGGACGGGCGTCGACGGCCTGGTTCACGGCAGCCGCGATACCGTCCGCGAGCTCGGTCGCAGGCCTGCGCAGCATCGTCGGATCGACCGAGATGGACGCGACGTCGCCATCTGGGCCGACGATCACCGAGATCAGCCCGTCGTCGGACGTGCCGGTCGTGGCTTCACCGGTGCGGCGCCCTGATCCGGACAATACGGCGCTCGTCCGCATGAGTAGGTCGTCCATCTCCTGAACCGGGTCGGGCTGCACCTTCGTGACTCTAGCGGCGAGTCGATCCAATTTCGCCGAGCTAACCAGCCGAATCTTCGGCACGTTCCCCGCGCGCTGCCCGCACGTGCTGCTCCACCTCGGCCATGGCCTGGACGATCGCCGTGAGCTCGGTCCGGGCCTGCTCACGCATCGCCTTGAGCGCGGCGGCCACCGGGGCGAAGTCGACCTTGCCGGGACGCGAGGCGAGTGCGCCATTGATCGCTGTCTGGATCTCCGCGGTCACGTCCGCAAGCGGGCGGCGCAAGACGCTCGGGTCGATCGACAGCGACCGCACCCGGCCCTCGATGCTGACCTCGGCTGTGATCAATCCGTCCGCGGCGGAACCCAGGTGGGGACCAGTGGCCGCTTGCGTTGAGTCGGGAAGCTTTCCCGCAAGGGCCGCCCGCGCCTGCGTCGCGAGAGCCTCGAGCGACGAATCCATGAACGCAGACCTTAATGGGCCGACGCGTTGGGTGAGCCCGCAGCCGCGCTGACGCAACGTGAACCGATCGCGCCTTCCAGCGCGATCTGACGGCCGGCGCGTTGGGTGAGTCCTGGTGACCAACTACGAGCTCGCAGCCGCGCGTACGGATCGCGACTCGATCGCGCCTTCCGGTGCGATCGAGTCGCTCTACATGGAGTTGATCAGCTTCTCGACTCGGTCGTCGACGCTTCGGTACGGATCCTTGCAGAGCACGGTGCGCTGGGCCTGGTCGTTGAGCTTGAGGTGTACCCAGTCGACGGTGAAGTCGCGGCGACGTTCCTGCGCGCGGCGGATGAAGTCGCCGCGCAGCTTGGCCCGGGTCGTCTGCGGCGGCACGTTCTTCGCCTCGAACACGGTCAGGTCATTGGTGATCCGGTCGACCGCGCCGCGTCGCTGCAGGAGGTAGTAGAGGCCGCGTCCACGCTGGATGTCGTGATAGGCGAGATCGAGCTGCGCGACCCGTGGCGACGACAGCGGCAGGTCGTGCTTGGCCCGGTAGCGCTCGATTAGCGTGTACTTGGTGGCCCAGTCGATCTCGCGGTCGATCTTGCTCAGATCACCCTCCTCGACCGCATCGAGCGTGCGCCCCCACAGTTCGAGCACGCGCTTGGACGCGTCCTCCACGCCGGTGCGCTCGACGAAGTCCACGGCCTTGCCGTAGTACTCCCGCTGGATGTCGAGCGCCGAGGCACTGCGCCCGGCCGCGAGGCGAACCTGCCGGGAGCCGGTCAGGTCGTGCGAGATCTCGCGGATCGCGCGGATCGGGTTCTCCAGCGCGAGGTCGCGGAACGTCACTCCGTGCTCGAGCATGCGCAGCACCAAGTCGGCCGAGCCGACCTTGAGCATGGTGGTCGCCTCGTTCATGTTCGAGTCGCCGACGATCACGTGCAGGCGCCGGTAGCGCTCGGCGTCGGCGTGCGGCTCGTCGCGGGTGTTGATGATCGGACGCGACCGGGTGGTCGCCGAGGAGACGCCCTCCCAGATGTGCTCGGCGCGCTGGCTCACGCAGTACACGGCGCCGCGCGGCGTCTGCAGCACCTTGCCCGCGCCGCAGATCATCTGCCGGGTGACCAGGAACGGGATCAGCACGTCGGCCATCCGGCTGAACTCGCCGTGCCGGCCGACCAGGTAGTTCTCGTGGCAGCCGTAGGAGTTGCCAGCCGAGTCCGTGTTGTTCTTGAACAGGTAGATGTCGCCGGCAATGCCCTCGTCGTGCAGGCGCTTCTCCGCGTCGACGACGAGGCCTTCCAGGATTCGCTCCCCCGCCTTGTCGTGCGCCACCAGCGAGGTCAGCGAGTCACATTCCGGCGTCGCATACTCGGGATGGCTGCCGACGTCCAGGTACAGCCGCGCGCCGTTTCGCAAGAAGACGTTCGACGAACGGCCCCACGACACCACACGGCGGAACAGGTAGCGCGCCACCTCGTCGGGCGACAGGCGCCGCTGGCCGTGAAAAGTGCACGTGACGCCGTACTCGTTCTCGATTCCGAAGATGCGCTTGTGCACCACGACAGCCTATGCGCTCACCGGTACGCAGCGCTGGCGAAAGGCCCGGCGCCGCCGTCGAGCCGCGTCATGTCGATCAGAGCGGTAGCGCCAGCAACGGCTTGCCGCTGACCGTGGTGATGTCGACCTCCTTGACCTGGGAGCGCGGGAGGGCGATGCCGCTCTGGTAGGTCGTTGCCTTTCCGGGGACGAGATTCCAGGTGCCCAGATCGTGGTGGACGCCGCTTCGGTCGACCACGACCAGCGCGTACGGCCGCACCGGTTGCGACGTCTCGTAATACCGGCAGACCAACTCGATCTTCGTCCCCCAGCCGACATCACGCACGTCGGCGGTCGCCGTGATCGGAGCGGGTGCCACGGCCGTCATCGCGACCGGATGCGACGCCGGCGCGGACGTCGGCCAGCTGACGACGACAGCAAGGGCGAGCACACAGGCTGCCGCGGCAGCCACGCCGCTCACGATCCAGCGACGACGGCGCACCGCGCCGCGTGCTCGTCGTTGCAAGGCCGGCAACAGCGACAGCGGCGGCGCCTCGTCGACGAGGGCCGACTCGGGCACGGAAGCGAGCACGGCCGGCAGGCCGCTCAGCTCACGCACAGATGCGCTGCACGCGTCGCACTCGGCGAGGTGAGCTTCGAACGCGATCCGATCAGCGTCGGAGAGGGCGCCCAAGACGTACGCCCCGTCGAACATGGCAAACGAGTCGCTGGTCACAGCACACCTCCCATCTCGTCAAGGGCCAGCCGAAGTGCCCGCAGCGCGTAGTGCGCACGAGACTTCACGGTGCCTTCGGGCACGCCGAGCCGTTTCGCCGCCTCGGCCACGGACGAGCCGCGGTAGTAACACTCGAGCACCACCTGGCGGTGTTCGATTGACAGCTGTCGCAACGCCGCCGTGACGACCGCCGCGTCCATGGCCTTGTCGGTGGCGTCGGCGACCTGCTGTTCAGGAGGTTCGGCGGTCACCACCTCGTGCCGGCTGCGCGACGTGCGCCAGTCGTCGATCACGATGCGCCGCGCGACCGTGAACAGCCATGCTCGCGCGGAGCCCTGCGACTGGTCGAGTACCTGTGGATGCCGCCAGGCACGCAACATCGTCTCCTGGACGACGTCCTCGGCCCGGGCCCGGTCGCCCCCAGTGAGATGTACCGCATAGGACCACAGTGCGCGGGCGTGCTCGTCGTGCAGCGCGCGCATGAGGTCGGCGTCGCTCGTCCGCACACCACTCCCGGTAACTTGACCTGACTGCATCGCCCGGCGCCGCGCGTCGGTCACCGTGCAGTCTGCCCCGCCAGTCAGGGTCAGCGCGACTGTCGCCATAGCATCCACGACGCAAGACCACCGAATACGACCGCTACGTACTCCGCTACCTGCGCCAGTACCTGCGGCTGACCGCTTGCGACCTCGTGCAGGCCGAACAGGCCGACCGACACCGACAGGTAGAACGCCACGAGCGTCCCGGCGCCGAAGCCTGCGGCAGCGAGCGCGGGCAGCCAATGCGACCACGACAGCACGACCAACCCGATCAGCACGCCGCTGACCGCGTTGAGAAGGAACAGCGGGCCGATGGTAGGGATGTGACGGAATCCCTGCGAATACCACAAATCGAGGTGAACATCGGCGGAGAGCAGCACACCTGCCGCGGCCAGGCCGCGCGCGACGTTCGTCGCGACGCGACGCTGAACGGCAGCCGGCATCGCGATGTGCACGCGGCTCGGCGCATGTACGGACATCTGCGGCCTCCTCGAGATCTTCTGTGCTAGACACGGCGCGAGCGACCGTGGGGTTCACTCCGCCGAAACACTGAACCCGTCGCCCCGCCCGCGCGTATCGGTAGGTGTCCGTGTCGAGCGAGTCCGTGGAGGTAAACCGATGAACGACGACCCGACCGTTTCGCGCCGTGCCGTCCTAGCGGCTGGCGCCGTCGGGGCAGGGGCCGTCGCTCTGGCCGCGTGCTCGAGTTCGTCCAAGCCGGGTGCCACACAGCCGGCCGGCGCGCAGCCCGCGGGCTCGCAGCCGGCGGCGAGCGGGAACGACCTTGTCAAGCTCGCCGACGTCGAGGTCGGCAAATGTGTCGCGGTGAAACTGCCTGACGGCAAGCCGGGGATCGTGTCGCGACCCACCGAAGACACGGCTGTCGCGTTCAGTGCCAAGTGCACGCACATGGGTTGCACTGTCGCGCCGGCGGGCAGCGAGCTGCACTGCCCGTGTCATGGCTCGAAGTACAACGCACTGACCGGCGCCGTGCTTCAGGGTCCGGCACCGCAGCCGTTGGCAAAGATCGACGTGCAGGTCGTCAGCGGCGAAGTCGTCGCGAGCAGCTAGCTGCCGTCGGCGGATCCAGGCGAGTCCGGCGCGTCGTCGGCGTCGTGCCGCGGCGTGTCGGCGGGCGCTGGCTCGGCCGGCCGGCCCGCTGTGTCGGCGGGTAGCAGCGGGCTCAGCGCGGCACCGGTGATCCGCTTGAACTTGCGGGACGGACGCGTGCGGTCGAGGACGGCGACCTCGAGCTGGTTGGCGGGTAGCGTGCGTGGCGAGCCGTTGCCGCCGACCGACCCGAGCGCGCGCACCGTCACGGCCAACGCCTCGGCGAGTGGCAGCCCCGCCTGGTAGGTACGGCGCATCTCGGTGGTGACCGCCTCGGCCTGCCCGCCCATCACCAGGAAATCAGGCTCGTCGACGATCGTGCCGTCGTAGGAGACGCGATACATCTGGTCCTCGTCTGACGTGGCACCGACCTCGGCGACGCACAGCTCGACCTCGTAGGGCTTTTGCTGATCAGTGAAGATCTGGCCCAGTGTCTGCGCGTACGCGTTGCCCAAGGCTCGGGCCGTGACGTCGCGGCGATCGTAGGAGTACCCGCGCAGGTCGGCCAGCCTGATGCCCGCGACGCGCATGTTCTCGAACTCGTTGTACTTGCCGACCGCGGCGAACCCGATGCGGTCGTAGATCTCGCTGACCTTGTGCAGCGCCGAGCTGGCGTTCTCGGCGACGAACAGGATGCCGTCGGCATAGGTGAGCACTACGACGCTGCGGCCACGTGCGATGCCCTTGCGCGCGTACTCCGAGCGGTCGCGCATGATCTGCTCGGCCGACGCGTAGAACGGCATCGTCATGGTCGTGGTCTCCGCAAGGTCGAGGTGATCGGGACGGGGTCAGGAGCCGGGCTGATCGCGGCGCTCGTCGAGGATCGCGCGGACGATCGTGTCGAGGTCGGAATCGCCGACGCGCGCGGTGCCTTCGGCGGTCGCCAGCATGACGACCGGGAAGATCTGCCGGTTCAGGTCCGGCCCGCCGGTGGCCGAGTCGTCATCGGCAGCATCGTAGAGAGCCTCGACGGCGACGCGAATCGCGCCGGCGCGGTCCAGGCCAGGACGCCATCGCTTCTTCAACGATCCCTTGGCGAACAGGGAGCCCGATCCGATCGAGTCGTAGTACCGCTCGGGGAAGCGCCCACCGGCCGGATCGAAGCTGTAGATCCGTCCGGCGTTCGCCGGATCGTCGGCGTCGATGTCGAAGCCGGCGAAGAGCGGAACGACGGCCAGCCCTTGCATAGCCATGGCGAGGTTGCCCTGGATCATCGTGGCCAACCGGTTGGCCTTGCCGTCGAGGGTGAGGTGGGTGCCCTCGATCTTCTCGTAGTGCTCCAACTCGACCTGGTAGAGACGCACGATCTCGACAGCCAGGCCGGCTGTTCCGGCGATGCCCACCAGCGAGTACTCGTCGGAGGCGAAGACCTTCTCCATATCGCGCTGCGCGATGAGATTTCCCATCGTGGAGCGCCGGTCGCCGGCCATGATGACGCCGTCGATGAAGGAGGCGGCGACGATGGTGGTGCCGTGCGCGGCGAGCTCACCGGCCGGCAGCAGGCGCTGGCGCGGGAGCAGATCTGGCGCGGCCGCGCTCAGGAAGTCGGTGAAAGACGACGATCCGGGTGAAGTCGCGTACCGCAGCATGCTCTGAATGGCGGCTGCGCCGGTGTACCGGTCGATGCTCACGACGCTCCCTCAATGTCGACTGCTGGCCACGACCCTACCTATGCGCGCGGGAGTCATGTCACGCGCAGGAGGATGACCGCGGTCATCCGGAGCGCGCCGTCACTCCCCTCCCTTTTGCACGAACGACCGGACGAAATCCTCGGCGTTTGTTTCGAGCACGTCGTCGATCTCGTCGAGCAGCGCATCGACGTCCTCGGTCAGCTTCTCCTGCCGCTCGGCGACATCAGAGGTGGCGTCGACATCGACCTCATCGGCGTTTTCTGGCTGGCGCTGTGGGCGGCTCTGGCCGCTGTCGTGAGTGGGCATGTCGACTCCCTGTGCTGGCCGGTACCGGTCGAACTTCACCCTAGCTCGACATGGTGACGTATCGATGACAGTTTGCCGAAAGCCGTCCGGGAACGGCCGGTATCACGGCCAGCGCTAATCGCATATACCCGGCGTCGGGTCAGGCCGACCGGGGCACCGGTGTCGCCGCAACGCACACCACGTTGCGGCCGGCGCCCTTGGCGGCGTACAGGGCCCGATCGGCGGATCGGATGAGCGCGTCGAGTTCCGTGCCGTGCCGTGGATAAACCGCGACGCCGACCGAGGCGCTCAACGGCACTTGGCGAGCGTCCACGCCGCCGTCGACCACCCGGAGCGACTCGATTCGCCGGCGCACGCGTTCGGCGACCCCGGGCGCATCGTCGACGCCGACCTCGGGCAGCAGCGCGACGAACTCCTCACCGCCGAAGCGTCCGACGGCGTCGTACCCGCGAAGCTCGTCGGCAAGGGCCTCACCGACGGCGCGCAGCGCGTCGTCGCCTGCCAGGTGACCGTGCGTGTCGTTGATCTGCTTGAAGTGGTCCATGTCGATGAGCAGGATCGCGGCGCTCTGGTCGCCGCGCTCGGCCCTGGCGAGCTCGCGGCCGGCGAGCTGACGCCACGTGGTGGCATTGAGCAGATCGGTCTTCACGTCCATCGTCGCTGCCTCGACGAGTTGTTTGATCAGGTTCTGGTGCTGGAGCAGGAACACCGCGGGCAGCACCATCACGACGAACCAGGGCGCGTACGCGACGCATCCGGCGGTGACCGCGCCGAGCGCAAGCGTCGCCAACTCCAGTGCGTGGTCAGACCAGCGCCCGACGAGTGCCGCCCGCACCGGGGCACCCGCGCTGGCAACTACCGCGATCGCGACGATGCTGCGGTTGACCAACCGGTATACGCAGACGCCGAGCACGATGAGGCCGGCTGCTGCGATCGGTGTGGATCGGAAGACGCCGTCCGGCGCGAGGTGCCGCAGCATCGTCGAGACGGCGAAGCAGGTGAGCGCCACCCCCGCGGCGCTGTACACGACACGGTAGGGTCGCGCGCCATCGACACGACTCCACGAGCGGGCCCACAGGTGAGCGAAGCTTGCGACTACCGCAATCACGGCGAGACCCGGCGGAAGAATCAGGGCTCCGGCGAACAGCCAGACCGAGGTGACGTCGACATGCGCTGAGCCGGCGGCGATGAGCCGGCGCTGGAACTCGATTTGCCGAGATACCTCGATGTACGCGACGCTCAGCAAGACCAGCACGCAGAATCGCACAAGGTCTGCGTTCGTAACCGAGTCGGTGACAATCGCATATACCATAAGTGCTACTGCAACAGCATCAACCGACACGACAAGGGCGACGAGCCGGCGTGGCAGGCTCCAGAGTGCCCATCGTCTGGACACTGGCGATGCTCTCCGCTCCGTCGACACTTCGCTCTCGGTCACGTCTGCCCCCGTACGCCCCCGATGACGCGAGACGAACGCTATCCCATCCGTCCGTCTGTGTCATTACCGGACAGAACGATCCGTATGCAGAACGTGGCGGGTCATGAACCCGTCGACCAACCGTGAGATGGCAGCCAAACCTCGATCGGCGGGAGGTGAGTCTCGATGTCGCAGAGCGAGAGCTGGATCTAGACCCGCGGTGACCATTCCCACGAATTGAAGGCGGTGAGCTCATGACGCAGAGCGAGAGCTGGATCTGAGTGCGGTTGGGCGCGAGTATCGCTACCGCGGGCCGACCAGGGCCTCGATGAGTGAGGCAGCCGTCGGGCACCGGTCGAGCAGTTCGCCGACGTGAGCTCGGGTGCCGCGAAGCGGCTCGAGGGTCGGCACCCGCACCAGGGATTCGCGTCCCACGTCGAAGATGACCGAGTCCCACGAAGCGGCGGCGACGGCGGCGCCGTACCGCTGCAGACACTCACCACGGAAGAACGCCCTCGTGTCGTCCGGCGGTGTCGACATAGCCGTTGTTGCGATCCCCTCCGGTAGCAACGTCTTCATGGCGCCCCGGGCGACGAGGCGGTGGTAGAGGCCCTTGTCGGGACGCACGTCGGCGTACTGCAAGTCGACGAGCTGAAGACGCGGCGAGTCCCAGTCGAGTTCGTCTCGGTCGCGGTAGCCGTTGAGCAGGCGCAGCTTCGCGACCCAGTCCAGTTCGTCGGCGAGCTGCATCGGATCGGCCTCGAGCCGGGTGAGCGCCGACTCCCACCGAGCCAATATGTCGCGCGTCTGCGTGTCGGCGTCCTCGCCGTAGCGGTCGTCGACGAACTTCCGTGCGCGGTCGAGGTATTCGCCCTGCAAGCCGATAGCCGTGATCTTGCGCCCGTCCGCCAGCCGGATGAGGTGCGTGAGTGTCGGGTCGTGCGAGATCTCGTGCAGTTCCCGCACCGGCTGTGCAATGCCGAGGTCGTCGGGCAGGAACGCGTCCTCGATCATCGCCAGCACCAGCGACGTCATGCCGACCTTGAGGTAGGTCGAGATCTCCGACAGGTTGGCGTCGCCCACGATGACGTGCAGGCGGCGGTAGCGGTCGGCGTCGGCGTGCGGCTCGTCTCGCGTGTTGATGATGGGGCGCTTCAACGTCGTCTCGAGGCCGACCTCGACCTCGAAGAAGTCGGCGCGCTGGGAGAGCTGGAAACCGGCCGTCCGGCCGTCCTGACCGATACCGACGCGGCCGGCGCCGGTGATCACCTGACGCGAGACGAAGAACGGGACGAGGTGGCGCACGATGGATACGAACGGCGTCGAACGGCTCATCAGGTAGTTCTCGTGGGCGCCGTAGGACGCGCCCTTGTTGTCGGTGTTGTTCTTGTACAAGTTGATCTGCGTGCCGACCCCCGGCATCGACGCCACGCGCCGTGCAGCGTCGGCCATGATCAACTCGCCCGCCTTGTCCCACCGGACGACGTCGAGCGGTGTCGTGACCTCCGGCGTCGAGTACTCCGGGTGGGCGTGGTCGACATACAGGCGAGCCCCGTTGGGCAGGATGACATTGGCCATCCCCGCGTCCTCTTCGGCCTCGATGAACTCCTGGGCGACACCGGCGCCCCCGCCGAGTTCGAAACCGCGGGCGTCACGCAGCGGTGATTCCTCTTCGAAATCCCAGGCAGCGCGGCGGGCCCGACCGGCCGGCAGAGTGCTCGCGTAGGCGTTGACCACCTGCGCCGACAGCAGCATCGCGTTCGCCGACGGCTGGCCGGGCAGGCTCACGCCGTACTCGACCTCGGTGCCCATGACCCGACGAACGCTCATTCCCCAAGGCTACGGCCCCGGCCTTGTTCGCGAAGGATGTATCCGCGCGCCTGCCTGGCCCTCCGTTCTTCCGGCGGCGACAGCTAGCTAACGATGTGGCAACGGTTCGTGTCTCGAGGCATCGGTTGGGGTGCCCACCGCGTCATTACGGTTGACGCGCAGATGTTCGCGGCCGCGTCCGGCAGGGATGGAGGGGCCTCGTGAAGAGCAACCCGCTACGCACCGGTGTTGCCCCGGCGCACGCGTCCGCGCGGCCTGTCGCGCCCGCCGCCGGAGCCCACGCCGACGACGTCGTCGCCTGGCTCAACGACGCGTCGTTCCGCCTGCTCGAGGCGCGTCTGGCCCGCGCCCGCAGCCGCGCCGCCACCCGCGCCCGCAGCGACTGACTAACCCCTACAGGTACTGGCCGGTGTTCCCGACGGTGTCGATGGAGCGGCCTGCGTCGGGGCCCTTGCCCGACACGAGCGTGCGGATGTAGACGATCCGCTCGCCCTTCTTGCCGGAGTTCGTTCTCGCGGAACTCATCGACGCACGCGGCGAGCAGATGCTGCACCCGCAGCCCACGGGCACCGGTGGTGAGGACGTCCTTGATCGCCATCTTCTTGGCCCGGTCGACGATGTTCTGGATCATCGCGCCGGAGTTGAAGTCCTTGAAGTAGAGCGTCTCCTTGTCGCCGTTGGCGTACGTGACCTCGAGGAAACGGTTCTCCTCGGTCTCGGAGTACATCCGCTCGGTTGTGCGCTGGATCATCGCGTCGACGGTCGCGCTGATGTCGCCGCCGTGCTCGGCGAGATCGTCGGCATGGATCGGCAATGTGTGCGTGATGTACTTCGAAAATATGTCACGCGCCGCCTCGGCGTCCGGGCGCTCGATCTTTATCTTGACGTCGAGGCGCCCTGGCCGAAGGATCGCCGGGTCGATCATGTCCTCGCGGTTGGACGCGCCGATCACGATCACGTTCTCGAGCCCCTCGACGCCGTCGATCTCGCTCAGCAACTGCGGCACGATCGTGTTCTCGACGTCGGACGAGACGCCGGATCCGCGGGTGCGGAACACGGAGTCCATCTCGTCGAAGAACACGATGACCGGCGTGCCCTGGCTCGCCTTCTCCCGAGCGCGCTGGAAGACCAGCCGGATGTGCCGCTCGGTCTCGCCGACGTACTTGTTCAACAGCTCCGGGCCCTTGATGTTCAGGAAGAAGGACTTCGCAGTCGAGCCGTTGCCGCGCACCTTCTCGACCTGCTTGGCCAGCGAGTTCGCGACGGCCTTGGCGATCAGCGTCTTGCCGCAGCCGGGCGGGCCGTAGAGCAGGATTCCCTTTGGCGGGCGCAGTTCGTGCTCGCGGAACAGGTCGGCGTGCAGGAACGGCAGCTCGACTGCGTCGCGGATCGCCTCGATCTGGCGGGTCAGGCCGCCGATGTCGGTGTAGTCGATGTCGGGGACCTCTTCGAGGATGAGCTCCTCGACCTCGCTCTTCGGGATCCGCTCGTACGCGTAGGACGAGCGCGTCTCGAGCAGCAGCGAGTCGCCGCTGCGCAGTGGTTGCTCACGAAGGATGTCGGCGAGATGGACCACGCGCTCCTCGTCGGCGTGCCCGATGACCAGTGCGCGCTCGCCGTCCTCGAGCAACTCCTTGAGCATCACGACCTCGCCGGCCCGCTCGTGGCCGCGCGCGGCGACGACGTTCATCGCCTCGTTGAGCATGACCTCCTGGCCGTGCTGCAACTCATCGGTGGCCACGTCGGGTGAAACCGCGACGCGCAGCTTGCGGCCGCTGGTGAAGATGTCGACGGTACCGTCGTCGAAAGCCTCGAGGAACACGCCGTAGCCGCTCGGCGGTTGGGCGAGCCGGTCGATCTCCTCCTTCAGCGACACCACCTGGTCGCGCGCCTCGCGCAGCGTCTCGACCAGGCGGTCGTTGCGCTCGCCGAGGCTCGCTACCCGAGCCTGCGCGTCGGCCAGCCGCTCTTCGAGAATGCGCATGTGCCGCGGAGACTCCGCCACTTTGGCCCGCAGCAACTCGACCTCTTGCTCCAGAAATGCGGTGCGCCTACGCGCCTCGTGCACCTGGTCGTCGCCGGGGTCATTCGAGCGGATCGTCTCGTCGGACTCGTGAGCCATGCGGCCACCTCCACTCGTGTGGTTCGCGAAAATCCACCCTACACAGCCGGTCGAATCGTGGCGGGATCTACGCTCGATTGCGACGGCCCGCCGCTGGCGTTGCGGCGGCCGACGAATCAGAGAGGATCTCGCAGACCTTGAGTCAGCCGCTTCGTGTCTGGATCGATCAAGACCTGTGTACCGGTGACGGTCTGTGCGTGCAGTACGCCCCCGAGGTCTTCGAGTTCGATGTCGACGGCCTCGCCTACGTCAAGGACGGCGACGGTGCCCTGCTGGCGCAGTCCAGAGCGTCCGCGGACGTGCCGGAGCGACTTCGCCTGGACGTGATCGACTCGGCCAAGGAGTGCCCCGGGGCGTGCATCCATGTCGTGCGCGCCTCTGACGGCGGCGAGGTCGCCGGCCCGGGCGCCTGACATCGCACGATTCCCCCGCGTGTCTTGCGTGGATATCGCCGGGCCATCGCTGATACTGATGTGTTTGGTGAGGCCCTTGTGAATATTGGGACGTCGACGTACGGTGGTGCGCGGTCGCGCTATCCGGCGGCCACCCAGGTCGGCCCAGGCTGACACCGATGAGAGCTCCGCGCTGTCAGCCGAGGGCGTTCCCTCCTCGGGCACGGGGAAGGATCGTCCATGGCACGCCTCAGCACGCCTCGTCTCACGGCGCTCGGCATCTGCGCCGCGCTCTTCACCGGCACCCTCATGGTTCTCGTGCCGTCGAACACGGCGTGGGCCGACCCGTCCGCCGACGCCTGGCACCAGCTACGTGTCTGCGAGTCGGGCGACAACTACTCGATCAACACGGGCAACGCCCACTACGGGGCATACCAGTTCGATCTTGCGACCTGGCGCAGCGTCGGAGGATCGGGCTACCCGTATCAGGCCTCCGCCGGCGAGCAGGACGCGCGGGCGCTGGTCCTCTACCGGATGCGCGGCTGGCAACCGTGGCAGTGCGCGACCATCCTCGGGTTGCACGAGGACGCCGACGCGCGGTCCGGGCGGATCAGCGACATCCAGGTGCCCGGCGGCGGCCTTCCCCCGGCATCGCACGCGTGGCCCGGCACGTACTACACGTTCGGCGCGCGCAGCGCGGGCCTGCGACAGTGGCAACTGAAGATGAAGTCGCGCGGCGCGCCGCTGACCGGCACCGGCCGGTTCGGTAAGAACACCCTGGCCACGGTCACGCGAGTCCAGCGCCTCAATCACCTACCCGTCACGGGCGTGCTGGGCCCGAGGACCTGGGCACTCGCCTGGACCGGTCGGTACACGACGGCAGTTGCGAAGCCGAGGCCGAGGCCGGTCGCCGCCCCGCGCTGGCCCGGCAGGTACTACTCGATCGGCGACCACAGCCTGAACATCCGCACGTGGCAGCTGCGGATGAAGGCCCGCGGCGCGGCGCTGACCGGATCCGGCCAGTTCGGCAAGAACACCCTGGCCGTGGTCAAGCGGATCCAGCGCCTCAACCACCTGCCCGCGACCGGCATCCTCGGGCCGGTCACCTGGCCGCTCGCATGGAAGGGCAAGTACTAGCCGTCGCCGTCGGCCTCGACGGTTTCGACGGCCTTGGCCGGGCGACGCTGGCGAGTCGGCGCGATGACCCCGGGTGCCAGCCGGCGGGCGGTCGCGAGGAACGCCGTATGCCCGATCATCCGGTGCTCGGGGCGTACCGCCAAACCCACCACGTGCCATCCGCGCACGAACGACTCCCAGGCCGAGGGCTCGGTGTAGCCACCCCGTTCGCGCAGCGCCTCGACGAGCCGCGACAGCTGCGTCGTCGTCGCGACGTACCCGATCAGCACGCCACCGGGGCGCAGGGCCGCCGAGACGGCGTCCAGAACCAGCCACGGCGACAACATGTCGAGGATGACCCGGTCGGCGGCCTCGGAGGCCGGGTGCTCGGCGAGGTCGCCGATGCGAAACGTCCAGTTGTCCGGACGCCCGCCGAAGAACGTCTCGACGTTGCGCGTCGCCACCTCGGCGTGGTCGGCGCGAATCTCGTAGGAGATCACGCGGCCGGCCGGGCCGACTGCGCGCAGCAGGGAACACGTGAGCGCGCCCGAACCGGCCCCGGCCTCGACCACGGTCGCACCCGGATAGATGTCGCCGAGCATCACGATCTGCGCCGCGTCCTTGGGGTAGATGACGGCCGCACCGCGCGGCATCGACAGCACGAAGTCGGCGAGCAGCGGCCGCAACGCCAGGTACTCGGTGCCGCCGGTCGACGTGACGACGCTGCCTTCGGGCAAGCCGATCAGCGCGTCGTGCTCGATCGCCCCGCGATGGGTGTGGAACTGCTTTCCCACCGTGAGCATGACGGTGTGCAGGCGTCCCTTCGGGTCGGTCAGCTGTACTCGCTCTCCCTCAGCGAACAGCGCGCTGCTCATGCGGCCGGACGGGTCAGCGCGGCGACCAGGTCGGCCGCCGCCAGGATCCCGGCGAGCGAACCGTCGCGGTGCACGACCAGGTACTCGTGTGCGGGCGTGTCGCGCAGCGCATCGAGCAGCCCGTCGCCGGACAGGTCGACGCCGAGCACCATGCCCGGCTCGATCGGCCGGGCGACCTCGGACACGGCGACCCACGGGCGGCGCTCAGGCGGCACGGCACCGATACGCGCCTCGTCGACGATTGCGCGTGGTTCGTCGGCCGAGTCGACGACGACGAGGCCGCGCGCCTGCGCCTGCCAAACGCGGCGAAGCGCCTCGGCGACCGGTACATCAGCGTGCACGAGCACACCGGGACGTACCAGTCGGCGCATCGACACCCGCGGCAGGCGTTCCTGCAGTTCGGCGTACCTCAGCGACTGCGTCGCGCCGATCCAGATGAAGGCACCGAGCGCGAGCCCCAACACTCCCGTGCCGACGTTCCAGTCGCCGCCGCCGGCGTCGAGCAGCACGGCCGAGCCGGCCACGAAGATGGCGATGAACCGGCCACCCCAGGCGGCGAACCTCGTGCCGGTCAGCCGTGACCGCGTCAGCCGCCACACTCCGGCGCGGAGCGCGCGTCCGCCATCCAGCGGTAGGCCAGGCAACAGGTTGAACACGGCGACCAGCAGGTTGCTCAACGTCAGCAGGAGCAGCAGCACGGACAGTACCGAATCCGGTGGCGCGAACCCGTGCGCGAGCCAGCAGCCGCCGCCGATTGCCAGCGAGACGAGCGGGCCGGCGATCGCGATCAGCAGCTCGTCGCGAGCCCGGCGGATCTCGCCTTCGATTTCCGACACACCACCGAGCAGGAAGATGACGACGCGCCGCACGGGCTGCCTGAGCGCGAGGCTGACCGCCGTATGACCAAGTTCATGGGCGAGCACGCAGAGTGCCAACAGAACGGCGAATCCAAACGCCACGACATACGACGTCGGACGGCTAATCCGGTCGACCCGGTCATAGATGACGCCGTTGTACGTGACCGTGATGAGTGCGGCGATCAGCACCCACGAGGGCGCGAAATACAAGGGAACCCGGCGAAAACTGCCGACATGCAGCAGCCGCCGTGGCACCGGGCCGGGAGGGTCGTTCGCACTCATCACCGCGATGCTACGGCGCGCTGCACAGCTCGCCGGGTTAGCGTATACGGGCAGTGAGCGACACCGACGATCTGCGGAGCCGGATAGAGGCTCAGGTTGCCGCGCGCCGTGGCAAACCCAAGGGTCGTCATGCCCGCGTCCACCACGCTGAGCGCGGGCATCATCAGGCACCGAGGATCGCGTCGCCCGTCGCCGAAACGCAGCTCATCGAGCGCGTGCGTCCCGATGCCGCCAGGACTCGCGGCGAGTCGCGCCGGCCCGGTAAGCGCGAGCGCCGGTTCAGCCTGATTGTCCGAGTCCTCGTCCTGATCTCGGTGGCCGGCATGCTGGCGGTGACTCTGCGCACCTTCGTGGTCGAGCCGTTCTGGATCCCGTCCGAGTCGATGGAACAGACGCTGCACGGCTGCACCGGCTGCAACGACGACCGGCTTCTCGTCGACAAGCTCTCCTACAAGCTGCACCCGGTTCACCGCGGCGACGTGGTGGTGTTCCGGCGCCCGCCGTCGGTCAACGCCAGTGAAAAGGTGCTGATCAAGCGGGTGATCGGGCTGTCCGGTGAGACCGTGCGCGGCCGCGACGGCAAGGTGTGGATCGACGGCCGCCTGCTCGAGGAGCCGTACGTGAACGGGGTGTGCGACGGGACCCAGGACTTCGCCGCGGTCACCGTTCCGGCAGGCGACGTGTTCGTCATGGGCGACAACCGCTGCGACTCGACCGACAGCCGGGTCTTCGGGCCGATCAAGAAGTCCTCGATCATCGGCCGCGCATTCCTGATCATCTGGCCGCTAGGGCGGATTCACTGGCTGTGACGGATGCGCCTGGCACAAACTGTCGGCGGGCCGATCTACTGTTCGGTTCATGAGCGACACGGTGGTGGCAACCGGCCCGGTGGCCGAGACGGTGATCGGATCGTTGTCGCCCTCGCGCGCGTCGGACTTCAAGACGTGCCCGCTGCTCTATCGCTTCCGCGCGATCGACCGTCTACCCGAAGCGCCGTCCCCGGCCGCCGCGCGTGGCACCGTCGTCCACGCCGTTCTCGAGCAGCTCTACGACCTGCCGTCCGGCGAGCGCACGCTGGCCGCCGCGACAAACCTGGTCGAGCCCGCCTGGCAGCACCTGCTCGCCGAGGAACCCGCGCTCGGCACGCTGTTCGCCGACGACGCCGAGGGCGCCACGCTGTCCAGCTGGCTCGACTCCGCGCGCGACCTCGTCGCGAGCTACTTCGACCTGGAGGATCCGGCGGCGCTCGAACCTGCGGCGCGAGAGGAGCTCGTCGAGGCGGTCGTCGACGGGCTGCGACTGCGCGGATATGTCGACCGGCTCGACATCTCGTCCGCGGGCGACATGCGCGTCGTCGACTACAAGACCGGCACGATCCCGCGCGAGGCGTTCGAAGCCAAGGCGCTGTTCCAGATGAAGTTCTACGCGCTCGTGCTGTGGCGCACCCGCGGCGTCGTGCCGCGGCAGCTGAAGCTGATCTACCTCGCCGACCGCGACACGTTGACCTACTCGCCGGACGCCGACGAGCTCGTCCGGTTCGAACGCACGCTCAAGGCAATCTGGGCGGCCATCGCCCGCGCGACCGAGAAGGGCGATTTCCGGCCGAGCCCGAGCCGGCTGTGCGACTGGTGCGACCACCAGGCCCGGTGCCCGTCCTTCGGCGGTACTCCCCCACCGTTCCCGGCCGATGCGTTGGCAATCCTCAACCGCGACCGGCGCGAAGTCACGCCGCAGGTGGTCGAGCCGGAACTGTAGTCGAGCTCACTGTCCACTGTGGACGATCAGCGGAATCGCGCTCTCCTCCGCAGTCATCGCGCCGTGGTACGCGACGAGCTTGCCGACCCGCTTGTCCTCGTGCTTCGTGGCGAGCAGGACGCATCGGTCCTGGCAGACCGCGACGACGTCGCCGATGCGCGCCAGATGTGCTTGCGGTACCGGGCCGAACCAACCGGCGGCCACGGCTTCGTCGCGCGTGACGACCTGTGCCGCGGCGCCGAGCACTGATCGCCACGCACCCAGCACGTCGTCCTGGGCACCGGGGTGGGTGTGCACGTACCGGGCTCGCGGCTCGCCGGCGATGACGCGCACGCCGGCTCGCAGACTTCGGTCGGCATCGACGTCGATGCGCTTGCCGGCCGGAACGTTCATGCCGCCGTGATCGGCCGTGACGAGCAGCGCGGCGTCGGACGGCAGCTCGTCGACCAGCCGGGCGAGGAGCCGATCGACCTCCGCGGCCGCGGCCATCCACTGCGGCGACTCGATGCCGAAGACGTGCGCGGCGGTGTCGAGTGGCGGGTGGTAGCCGTACACCAGCCCCGGCCCGGCGCGAAGCGCCCCCAGCATCTGCTCGGCGAGGGCGTCGGGGTCGGCGGCGCCCACGAATTCGACGTCGCCGTACGCCGCGACGGTCAGCCCGCTGCCTTCGTATTCCGGCCGCGACACGGTGGTTACCCGCATGCCGGCGGACGCGAGCGTGAAGAGGCTGGGCACCGGCTGCCAGGTACGCGGGTCGGGGTCGTGGCGCCAGTCGACGTGGTTCAGCACCCGCTCGGTGCCGGGCACGTTGAGGGTGAAGCCGAGCACGCCATGCGCGCCGGACGCCACACCGGTGCCCAGCGACACGAGACTCGTCGGCGTGGTCGACGGGAAACCCGACGAGATTTCGAGAAGCGTGCCGAGCCGCCCGTCCACCACGTCGGCCAGGACCGGCGCGACGGGGCGGGCCAGCGGAAGCAGGTGGTAGCCGAGGCCGTCGACGAGCAACAGTGCGATCCGGCGGACGCCGCCGAGCGCGTCGCGGAGCCCGAGCCGATCAGGCGATCCCGGCAAGCCGAGCACTGCCAGGGCGCTCGGCAGCACGTCGGCCAGGGTCGGACGGTTGCCGGTGACTGCCATCGACTAGCGCTCCACCGGCACGTTGCGGCGCCGGCGCGTCCAACGTGCCTGCGCGAGAAGCACGAGGTACGCCGCCAGCACGATGCCGACGAGGTTGATCGCCAGCTGGGCGGCCGAGCCGAGTGCCTCGTGGTAGAGCCCGAGAACGGCAGCGACTGCCGCGTTTCCTGCCGCCGGGATGGTGGTCACTGAAATGAAGACGCCGACCAGCACGGTCGACCTGTTGGACGTGAGCGAGAGTGTTCCGGCGGCGCCCGCGAGCAGTGCCGTGATGACCGACAACGCGCCCGGGTGGTAGATGAACTCGGTCTGCCGGTGACCTAGTAGGTCCGAGGCGTGGACGAGGCCGGCAGCGCGGCCGAGCGCCGTCGCGCCGGCCGCTACGAGCAACGCGAGGGGAAAGCCCATGGCGAGCGCGAGCGCCGCCCGGCGTACCGCCACCATCCGGCCGCGCAGCAAGCCGACGGCGACTCCGGCCAACGGCCCGAACTCGGGCCCGACGACCATCGCGCCGACGATGGTCACCGGCGAGTCGGTGACCACGCCGATCGCGGCCAGCAGCGTCGCGAGCACCATGAAGGCGAGGAACGTCCAGGTCAGCGTGGAGTCCTCGCCGGTGCGTGCGACGATCTCGTTCCAGATCACGGCGTCGGCACCCTCGCCCGGTGCGTCTCGCTCGGCCCGCTGCACCGAATCGCCGATGGCGGTGTCGACGGACACGAGGCTGACCGACCCGCGCTCGGTGACGCCGAGCCGCCGCAACTTCGCGAGCACGGCCGGAACGGACTCCCGCGCGAGATCGGCAAAGATGAGATCTCCCGGCGGTTCACGAGCGGCGCAGACCACGGCGATGTTCGTGGCACCGGGCTCGCCATGCAGGACGCCCAGCACCTCGTCGGTGGTGCCGGTGGGGGCGACGGCCCGCAGGTGGATCATGCCCACGACTGCTACCCGGCTTCGAGCAGGGCAGCGAGATCGTCGATGGTCAGCCCGACCAGGCTCGCGCGGACCGTGCGGGTAGGCGCCGCCTCGATCGGCACCTCGCTCGGCACGGCGAGCACTACGCATCCGGCGGCTTCGGCCGACGCGACACCCAGCGGCGAATCCTCGATGGCGACGCAGAGCCGCGGGTCCGCGCCGAGCAACCGAGCCGCGACGAGATAGGGATCGGGTGCGGGCTTGGGATGCGCGACCTCGTCCCCGCAGACCGTCGCCTTGAAATGCGCGCGGCCTATGACGTCGAGGGCGATCTCGGTGAGCCGCCGGTGCGTCGAGGTGACCAGGCCGGCAGGCACCCCGGCTTCGTTGACGGAGCCGAGCAACTCCTCGGCGCCTGGCCGCCAGACCAGGTCGGTGCGGAACAACTCGGCGGTGCGCTCGGTCAGATAGCCACCGCTGCTCTCCGGATCGGCGTCGATGCCCAGATCGTCGTGCAGGATCGTGATGGACCGCGCGAGGCTGGAGCCGACCATCCGCCGCCGCGCTGCGTCGGACAGCTCCCCGCCGAGATAGTGCGCGAGATCGTCGAGGGCGACGTCCCAGACCTTCTCCGAGTCCAGCAGCGTGCCGTCCATGTCGAAGAGGACGGCGGCCGGCATGCTCACGTGTTGAAGTACTTCGCCTCGGGATGGTGCACGACGATCGCGTCGGTCGACTGCTCCGGGTGCAGCTGGAACTCGTCGGACAGTTCCACGTTGATCCGCTCGGGGCGCAGCAGCCCGACGATCTTCGCGCGGTCCTCGAGGTCGGGGCAGGCGCCGTAGCCCAGGGAGTACCGGGCACCCCGGTAGCCGAGTTTGAAGAACTCCTCAACGTCGGCGGGGTCGTCGTCGGCGGCCGGCTTGCCGCCGGGCAGGATCAGTTCCTGACGGATTCGGCGGTGCCAGTACTCCGCCAGCGCCTCGGTGAGTTGCACGGACAGCCCGTGTGCCTCGAGGTAGTCGCGGTAGGCGTTGGCCTCGAACAGCTGGTGGGTGAACTGGCTGATCTTGTCGCCGACCGTGACGACGGTGAACGCGACGACGTCGGTCTGGCCGGAGTCCTCGGCCCGGAAGAAGTCGGCGAGGCACAGGCGCCGCTCGCGACGCTGCCGCGGGAACGTGAACCGCGTCCGCTCGTGGCGGCCCTCGTCCAGCACGATCAGGTCGTCGCCCTTGCTGACACAAGGGAAGTATCCGTAGACGACGGCCGCTTCGAGCACGCCCTCGGTCTGGAACCGGTCGAGCCAGTAGCGCAGCCGGGGCCGGCCGTCGGTCTCGACGAGTTCCTCGTAGGACGGCCCCTTACCGCCGCGGGCGCCGCGCAGGCCCCACTGCCCCATGAATGTCGCCCGCTCGTCGAGCAGTGACGCGTAGTCGGCCAGCGCAATGCCCTTGACGACGCGGTCGCCCCAGAACGGCGGCGTGGGGATCGGGTTGTCGGTCGCGACGTCCGAACGCGACGGCACCTCTTCGGCGGCTTCGGCCGCGCGGCGCTGCTCGGCGATCCGCAGCGACCGTTCGCGGCGGGCCTTGCGCTCGGCCAGCTTGCGGGCCTCGTCGTCGGACAGCTTGGCGTCCGGGGGCCCGTCCGGCGTGGTCGCCACTCCGCCACGGCGCACGGCCATCAGCGCGTCCATGAGTCGCAGCCCCTCGAATGCGTCGCGGGCGTAGCGGACGTCGCCCTCGAACAGCTCGGCGAGATCCTGCTCGACGTAGCCACGGGTGAGCGCCGCGCCGCCGAGCACGACGGGGTACCGCTCGGCGATCCCCCGCGTGTTCATCTCCTGCAGGTTCTCCTTCATGATGACTGTGCTCTTGACGAGCAGCCCGGACATGCCGATGACGTCGGCGGCGTGCTCGTCGGCGGCTTCGAGGATCGCGTTGATCGGCTGCTTGATCCCGATGTTGACCACGGTGTAGCCGTTGTTCGACAAGATGATGTCGACGAGGTTCTTGCCGATGTCGTGCACGTCGCCCTTGACCGTGGCGAGCACGATCGTGCCCTTACCCGAGCCGTCGGACTTCTCCATGTGCGGCTCGAGGTAGGCGACGGCCGCCTTCATGACCTCGGCCGACTGCAGCACGAACGGCAGTTGCATCTCACCGGACCCGAACAGGTCGCCGACGGTCTTCATGCCGGACAGCAGCGTTTCGTTGATGATCTCCAGAGCGGGGCGGGTCAGCAAGGCTTCGTCCAGATCGGCCTCCAGGCCGTTGCGCTCACCGTCGATGATGCGCCGTTGCAGCCGCTCGTCCAGCGGTAGCAACGCAAGCTCTTCCGCGCGCGAGGCCGCCGACGACTGCGCGGACATGCCCTCGAACAGGCGTAGGAACTGCTGCAGCGGGTCGTAGTCGTCACCCCGGCGGTCGTACACCAGGTCGAGTGCGACCTTGCGCTGCTCGTCCGGGATCTTCGACATCGGCAGGATCTTGGACGCGTGCACGATCGCGGAGTCCAGGCCGGCCTCGACGCACTCGTGCAGGAACACCGAGTTGAGCACCTGGCGCGCGGCCGGGTTGAGCCCGAACGACACGTTGGACAGGCCCAGCGTGGTCTGTACGTCCGGATGCATCTGCTTGAGCTGCCGGATGCCCTCGATCGTCTCGATGCCGTCGCGGCGGCTCTCCTCCTGGCCGGTGGCGAGCGTGAACGTCAGGCAGTCGACCAGGATGTCGCCCTCGCTCATTCCCCACTGCTCGGTCAGCGTGGTGATCAGCCGGTGCGCGATCGCGACTTTCTTCTCGGCGGTGCGTGCCTGGCCCTCCTCGTCGATCGTCAGCGCGATGACGGCGGCGCCGTGCTCACGGATGATCGGCATGACGCGGGCGAACCGGCTTTCCGGGCCCTCGCCGTCCTCGAAGTTGACCGAGTTGATCACCGAGCGGCCGCCGAGCATCTCCAGGCCGGACTCGATGACCTCCGGCTCGGTGGAGTCCAGCACGATCGGAAGCGTGGACGCCGTGGCGAAACGGCCGGCGACCTCGCTCATATCGACACGTCCGTCTCTGCCTACAAAGTCCACGCAGACGTCGAGCAGGTGCGAGCCGTCGCGGATCTGCGCGCGGGCGATCTCGACGCACGCGCCGTAGTCGGCAGCCAGCATTGCCTCGCGGAATGCCTTGGAGCCATTGGCATTCGTGCGCTCGCCGATCATGAGCACGCTGGCGTCCTGGCGGAACGGCACCGACTGGTACAGCGACGCGGCCGCCGGCTCGAGACTCGCCGGGCGAGCCGGCGGCGAGAGTGACTCGACTGCTGCAACGACCGCATTGATGTGTTCCGGCGTCGTACCGCAGCAGCCGCCGACCAGCGCCGCACCGAACTCGGTAACGAACGACGCGAGCGCCCTCGCTAGTTCTGGAGCGGTCAGTGGATAGGTGGCGCCGTTCGGGCCGAGCTCGGGCAGCCCCGCGTTCGGCATGACCGACAGCGGGCGGCGCGAGTTGCGCGACAGGTAGCGCAGGTGCTCGCTCATCTCGGTCGGGCCCGTCGCGCAGTTGAGCCCGATCAGGTCGACGCCGAGCGGCTCGAGCGCGGTCAGCGCGGCACCGATCTCCGAGCATGATGGCGGACTTGGCCTGCAGCAGATCCTGGCAGGTCTCGACGATGATCGCGTCCGCGCCGCCCTCGATCATGCCGGCGACCTGCTCCTGGTAAGCATCGCGCAGAACGGTGTAGTGCACGTGCCCGAGCGTCGGCAGCTTGGTACCGGGGCCCACCGAGCCGAGCACCCACCGCGGGCGGTCCGGGGTCGACCAGCCGTCGGCGACCTCCTTGGCGAGCGTCGCGCCGGCTCGGGCGAGCTCACGGATCCGGTCGACGATGTCGTACTCCGCGAGGTTGGCCCAGTTCGCGCCGAACGTGTTCGTCTCGACGGCGTCCGAGCCCGCCCGGAAGTAGGCATCGTGGACGCCGCGCACGACGTCCGGGCGGCTCACGTTGAGAATCTCGTTGCAGCCCTCCAAGCCCTCGAAGTCGTCGAGGCTCAGGTCGGCGGCCTGCAACATCGTGCCCATCGCCCCGTCGGCGACGACGACTCGCTCGGCGAGCGTGTCGAGCAACGATGGTCGAGACGGGTTGCCTGGCATGAGGCAAGGCTACCCAGCGGGCACGACGGCGAGCGCCGACCACGCGCCGCCGCGGGCGAATGCCGTCGAACGGACGCGGCGCGGCTTTGAGCGTAACCGCGAAGGTTGCGGCATCCCCGGTCGTAGGCTGGGCGAATGACGGAGTCCGCCGAGGAAGACCAGCGAGCCGAGATCGAGTTCGAGGGCTGGCCCGAACTGACCGACGCAGTGCTCGTCGCGGCGTTCGAAGGTTGGAACGACGCGGGCGACGCGGCGACGGGGTCGATCGAGCACCTCGAACTCGTCTGGGACTCGCAGCCGCTCATGGCGATCGATCCGGACGAGTACTACGACTTCCAAGTGAATCGGCCAACTGTCTCAATGGTCGACGGGGTGACCCGCCGGGTCTCGTGGCCGACGACGCGGCTGTCGGTCTGCCGCCCCCCGGGCGCGGCCTTCGACCTGGTGCTCGTGCGCGGCATCGAGCCGAACATGCGGTGGCGAGCCTTCTGTGACGAGCTGCTCGACGTGATCCGTGCGCTGGACGTCCGCGTGGTGGTCACGCTCGGCGCGCTGCTGTCCGACACGCCGCACACCCGGCCCACGTCGGTCACCGGCACGTCCTACGACCAGGCGTCGGCGGTCAAGTACGGCCTGGAGAAGTCCCGGTACGAAGGTCCGACCGGCATCGTCGGCGTCCTGCAGGACGCCTGCGTTGCGGCCGGCATCCCGGCGATCTCGTTCTGGGCCGGCGTCCCGCACTACGTGTCGCAGCCGCCCAACCCGAAGGCCACCATCGCGCTTCTGCACAGCGTCGAGGAGGTGCTCGACGTGCCCGTGCCGCTGGCCGAACTCCCCCAGCAGGCCGACGAGTGGCAGAAGCTCGTCGACGAGATGGCCGCCGAGGACGACGAGGTCACCGAGTACATCCGCAACCTCGAGCAGCGCGACGACGAGATCGACCGCGGCGAGATGGGCGCAACGTCAGGTGACGCGATCGCGCGCGAGTTCGAGCGCTACCTGCGCCGGCGCGACCGCGGCCACGGCTTCGGTTCCGGCAGCGGGCACGGCCCGACCGTCGGCTGAGACCGTTCCCGGGGCAAGACGAGCCAGGGTCGACGTGCTCGGTTTAGACTGCCGTGCGCCGCATTTGTTCCGATCAAGCCAGCTGGGGTTGACTCAAGCCAGCTGGGGTTGACGCGTCGATGATGTCCGTTCAGTGGGGCTCCGCCACCGACCCTGGACGGGTGCGTGAGATCAACGAGGACAGTTACCTGGTGGCGCCGAACCTGTTCGTGGTGGCCGACGGCATGGGCGGGCACGCGGCGGGCGAGGTTGCCAGCGCGATCGCGGTCGGCGAGTTCCGGGCGCTGGCCGAGCGGTCCGAACTGCGCACCGAGGAGATCGCCGAGGCGATCAGCCGCGCCAACCGGCAGATCCTGCACAGCGGGGCGCAGCACCACACGCGCGCCGGCATGGGCACGACGCTGGCCGGCCTGGGCGTCGTCCGGGCCGGCGGTTCGGCGCACTGGGCCGTGTTCAACGTCGGCGACTCACGCGTCTACCACTATGTGCACGGCGAGCTGCACCAGGTCAGCGTCGATCACTCCGAGGTGCAGGATCTGATCACCGCCGGCTACATCACGCCCGACGAGGCCAAGACGCACCCGGACCGCAATGTCGTGACGCGCTCGCTGGGCACGGAGCCCGCGCCCGTCCCGGACATGTGGGTGTTCCCGCCGATCGCCGGCGAACGGTTCCTGATCTGCTCCGACGGGTTGTCCCGAGAGCTCGAGGACGCCGAGATCGAGGCGATCCTGCACGCCCAGCCGATCGCGCAGGAGGCCGCCACGACCCTCGTCGACCAGGCTGTCGAGGCCGGTGGGCACGACAACATCACCGTGCTGGTGGTCGACTTCGCAGGCAGCATGGCCGACGGGCTCTCGCACGAGATCGACGAGGACACCGCCCCGCGTACACACGGACTGGTGGGATTCTGAGCACCATGCCGCCCGAGTCCACTGCGCCGCTCTACACGCCCGGCACCTGGGTTGCCGTGGGCGCGGAGTCCGGATGGCTCCTCGCCGACATCGACCCGTCCGACCCGATGGTGTTGCAGTGCTGGTCGCTGATCCGCGGCGGCGCGCCGATCGACGAGATCCTCGACGCCGTGCTGCAGCGCGGTCTGCGCGCAGTCAGCAGCTTCGCACTGGTCCGACTGTCCGGCGGCGGTCGCCGCGCCGTCGTGATCCGAGGCGCGGCCCGGGCCGACGTCACCGTTGACGGCGCCGACCACTCGCTGAGCGCCGATGGTGTGTCGACGTGGCGCGAAGTCGAGCTGCCGACCGGCACGACAGCGGTACGCGTCAGCTCCGGCGACGGTCCGGCAGTGGGCGGCGAGACGTCGCTGTCGCCGGGAGTGACGCTCGCGTCGAGCATCCGGTTGACGGTCGGCCCGGTGTCGGCCGTCGCGCCGCCGCCGCCCGGCCCCCCTCCAGGTCCGCCCGCCGGCCCGCCGAGCCCGCCGCCTGCTCCCCCTCCCGGTCCGCCGCCCGGTCCGTCGGATACAGCGGAACCAGCCGAGGGAACGCCAGAGCCGGGCCTCATCCCATGGCTCGACGAGCCGCGAAGCGAGACGCCACCACCGCCGCCCGGCCCGCCTGCCCCGGTGGGCATCCAGCTGCCGGTGCAGTTGCCGCCGATGCCGGCTCCACCCGCACCGACCGAACAGGTGCCACCTCCACCACCGTCGTCCGAGCCGGAAGAGAACTCGATGCCCTGGCTGGCCGCGGTCAAGCCGCTCGAACCCGCTACCGATGACGGTCCGCCCGCTCCGCACCCGCGTCCCGCCGAGGTGGCACCGCCGCCGGGCGTGGTGGGCGGCGTCGGCATCGGTCTGGACGGTCCGCCCGGCCCGACGCCTGGCCCGCCGCCCGAACCCGAGGTGAACGGCGAGCCGTGGTCGGGGCCCCCGCCGCGCGGGCAGGAACAGGATTCGGCCGACACGACGGTGAGCCGGGCCTCGCTCGGCGAGCTGGCCGGCCAACCCGGCCCGGCCGGCTCGATGGTGCAGGCAGTGCGCTGCCAGCACGGCCACCTCAGCCCGCCGATGGCCGTCTCGTGCCGGGTGTGCGGGTTTCCGCTGATGGGCCAGGCTCCGATCAACGTCGCGCGCCCGACGCTCGGCGTGCTGCGCCTGTCGACCGGCGACGTCGTCCCGCTCGACCGCAGCGTGATCATGGGACGCAACCCGAAGGCCGACGGCGCGAACGAGGCCGAGCGCCCGCACGTCGTGCGGCTGCCGAGCCCCGGCCACGACATCTCGCGCACGCACGTCGAGATCCGGCTCGACGGCTGGCACGTCTTGCTCACCGACCTCAACTCGGTGAACGGCACGATCGTCACGCCGCCGTGGCAGGAGCCGCAGCGCCTGCGTCCGAACGAATCGGTACCGATCGAGCCGGGCACAGTGGTGAGCCTCGCCGACGAGGTGACGTTCCGGTACGAGGTGACGGGATGACGCATCGCCCGGCGTTGCTGACGTGAGCACGACAGGACGCACCGCGCAGCCGCCGGACCTGCCCGGCCTGCTCTACATCGCGCCACTCGGCTCGGGCGGCTACTCCGACGTGTACCTCTACGAGCAGCAGATGCCGCGGATGAAGGTCGCGGTCAAGGTGCTCGCCGCGCACAGCCTGTCCCACCATGCCCAGGCCCGGTTCAGTGCCGAGGCGAACGCGATGGCGCAGCTGGCCGACCACCCGCACATCGTCCAGGTGTTCCGCGCCGACATGGCCCCTGACGGCCGGCCGTTCCTGGTGATGAAGTACTACCCGCAGCCGAACCTGGCCCAGCGGGCGCGCGGCGAGCGCTTCTCCGTGCCGGACGTGCTGCGCATCGGCATCCAGGTCGCGAGTGCCGTCGAGGCGGCGCACCGGATCGGCATCCTGCACCGGGACATCAAGCCGGCGAACATCCTCACCGGCCAGTACGGCACGCTCGGCCTCACCGACTTCGGCATCGCGGCCACTAAGGCCGAGGCAGCGGCCGGCCAGACCGACGGTGTGTCGATCCCCTGGGCGGCGCCCGAGGTGCTGTTCAGCGCCGAGCGTGCAGACGAGCGCTCGGACGTCTACTCGATTGCGGCGACCTTGTGGCACCTGCTCGTCGGGCGTTCGCCGTTCGACCAGCGTGGCGGCGACAACTCCGCGGTGGCGCTGATGCACCGGATCACGTCGATACCGGCGCCGCCGACCGGGCGTGGCGACGTGCCGCCGTCGTTCGAGCGGTTGCTGCACAGCGCCCTCGCCAAGGAACCCGGCGCCCGCCCGGCCACGGCGCTGGCATTCGCCCGCGCGCTGCAGGCGATCGAGCAGGAGCAGCGCCTCGCGCTCACCACGATCATCGTCGCCGACGACCCGCGCCGGACCGCCTCGACGCTTCGGCCGGCCGGTACGTCGACCGACGACGACGGGACGCGCGTGCGCCAGCCGGTGCGGATCGACGGCGCCGACCATCGCGAGCCGAGCCCCGCCCACCAGCAACTCGACGACGACCCGACCAGGCGCAAGCAGCCGACGCGGATCGACGCGCAGGCGCCGCCGCTGCCGCCGTGGCAGCCCGCGCAGATCCAGGGCCTGCCCCAGCAACTCGCACCGCCGCCGGAACACACGCCACCACCGGCCCCGCCGCAAACCCCGCACTCACGGCGCGGCTGGTATCTCGCGGGCGCCGCCTGCGCCGCCCTCGCCGTCGCGATCACGGTGGCGTTCACGGCCGGCGGCAGCAAACACCAGCCGCAGGACATCACCCCGACGGACACGCAAGTGGCGCTGCCGACCGGCCCGCAGCAACAGGCGCCAGGCACCCCGCAGGTCTTGGCGGTGCGCGTGGCCGGCGGCGGGGTGCGATTCAGCTGGGTTTACGACGCCCACGCCGCCGGCGACAGCTACCGGTGGCGCCAGGTCGGGGGCCCGCAGAGCGGCGTGACCGACAAGGCCGAACTGGTGCTCCCCGCAGCGGCCGGCGCGTCGGTGTGCGTGCAGGTGCAGGTGTATCGCAGCACCGGGAGCTTCGCGTCGTCCTGGTCAGATCCGACATGCAGCGGCTCGTGACGATCGTGTGGCCGTAGTCCCACAAAACCTGAATTTCGTGAACTCGTAACGATCGCCTAGCCGTAGTAGTAGAAAACCTGAATTTCGTGAATGAGAAGATGATGTCGTGAGCGCGCCGACCTTCGCTCGGCGGCACCGGGGGTCGATCGCCGCCACTGCCGTCGTCGCTGCAGCAGCATCCGTCCTCGTCGCATACGCGATCTCGTCCGACGGCTACGCCGCGCGCCACGTCGACCTCAACGACGGCGGCATCTGGGTCACGAGCAACGCTGATGGCCTCTACGGCCGGTTGAACAAGCCGATCGGCCAGCTCGACGCCGGGTTCTTCCCGCCCGGCGGTGCGCAGGCCGCCTACACCGTCGACGTCGTGCAGGACGGCTCGGCCGTGCTGGCATTCGACAAGGGCGCCGGGAAGGTCTTCCCGGTCGACGTGCGCAGTGGCGCGCCCCTCGCCACGCAGGCGGCCGTCGTCCCCGGCAACGACGAGCTTCGGCTGGCGGGGTCCACGGCCGCTGTGCTCGACCCGTCCAGCGGACGGCTCTGGGCGGCGCAGGTCACCGGCGACGATCTGTCCGGGCTGGCCAAGCTCGACACCGGCGAGAAGCCGCTGGTGACGGTCGGCGCCGGCGCGGACCTTGCCGTCTCCTCCGACGGGACGATCTTCGCCGCGTCTGCCAGCAAGCAACAACTGGTGACCATCCGGCCGGCGAACGGGCGGTTCGCCAGGCCCGCGATCACCGAACTGCACCACCAGATGGAGAGCCTGGCGATCACGTCGGTCGGCGACACGCCGGTCGTCGTCGACGCGACGGGTGGCGTCGCGCTCCTCCCGGGCGGCCGCACCGTTCCCGTACCGAAGGACGCCACGGACGCGGTGCTGCAGCAGCCGGGTCCGAAGGCACCGGCTGTCTACCTCGCGACGTCGTCCACCCTCGTGTCCGTGCCGCTGAGCGGGGGCCCCAGTGCCACGCTGTTCGACGCCGGTGCGGGCACGCCGGCCCGTCCCGTCGTCATCGGCGGCTGCGTGCACGCGGCGTGGGGCGGCACGCCCGGCGTGTACGCCCGCTCGTGCGACGGCAAGCCCGCCGAGGGCCAGAAGCTGCCGTCCAAGGCGAAGGTCAGCCAGCCGGTGTTCCGCGTCAACCGCGGGCAGATCGTGCTCAACGACCTCGCGAGCGGCGGCGTGTGGGTGGTCGACGACGCGATCCGCCAGGTCGACGACTGGCAGGCGATCCGGCCGCCCAAGCCCAAGCCGAACAGCAAGAAGCCGAAGAACCCGAGCCACGAGAAGCAGCCGTCCGCGCAGAACCGCCCGCCCCAGCCCAAGGACGACACGCTCGGCGCTCGACTGGGCCGCACCACGGTCTTGCACCTACTCGACAACGACTCCGACCCCGACGGCGACATCTTGGCGATCACGTCGGTCGGCGCGGTCGACGGCGCGGGCGCGACCGTGTCGGTTTCCGCCGACGGACAGACCGCCCAGGTCGCGATGCCGCCGTCCGAGTCGTCCAACGTGCACTTCAAATACACGGTCAGCGACGGCAAGGGCGGGTCCGGCACGGCCGACGTGACCGTCGAGCAGCGCGTCGGCGACGCCAACGACGCACCCACCCTGCGGCCGGGCTACGAGAAGTCAAAGGTGTGGACCGTCGCCGCGGGTGCGACGTTCACCTACCCGGTGCTCCCCGACTGGCGCGACTTCGACGGCGACCCGCTGGCGCTCGTACACGCGAGCGTGCCGCAGGGCAGCGCCGTGACGACCGCCGACGGCTCGATCGTGTTCACCGCCCCGGGCGACGCGGGCGTGCAGCAGATCCAATACGAGGTGTCCGACGGCATCGGCGATCCGGTGCCCGGCACGCTGAAGGTCAAGGTGCTCGCCCGCTCGGCGACCGACGCCGTGGCAGCGACCGCCGAGCCCGACGTCGTGCGGGCCGTGGTCGGGCGGCCGATCACGATCACCCCGCTGGCGAACGACGTTCCGGGCTCCGACCCGACCGACCCGTCGGCGAAGCTGGCCCTTGCGGCGCCGCTGCCGCAGCCGATCGGGGCGGCCGTCACGACGGACCTGGCCGGAGGCACGGTCACCGTCACGGCGAAGCACGTCGGGACGCTGTCGCTGAAGTACCAGGCGGCGTTCGGCTCGGCCAAGCTGTCCACCGGCCTCATCCGGCTGGACGTCGTGGCCGACCCGGCCAAGGCCCAGCCGCCGGTCGCCATGCCCGACACCGCGGTGCTGCACGGGCAGCAGGCGGCGACCGTCGACGTGCTGGCGAACGACTTCGACCCGTCTGGGGACGTGCTCGTCGTGCAGCGCGCAGTGGCCGCCGACGACGCCGGCCTGCAGATCGCGGTGGTGCAGGGCCACTGGCTGCGCCTGTGGTCGACCCAACCGGTCAGCCCCGGCGTGCGGTTGGTCCACTACACGGTCACCGACGGGTTGACCCAGCCGGTCACCGGCGAGGTCAGCGTGCTGCAACTGCCGACACCGGAGGTCGACACGGCACCCTCGCCGGTCGACGACCTGGCCACCGTGCGCGCCGGTGACTCGGTCGACATCCCGGTGCTCGACAACGACATCGACCCCGACGGCGATCCGATGACACTGCAGCCCGGCAAGCTGGTCACCACACCGGAGGGCACCGGGGCCGGCTACGTGTCCGGCAACGTGCTGCGCTACGCGGCACCGCCGTCGGTCACCACGTCGACACAGGTGGTGGTGGACTACGTGGCGGTCGACCCGTCCGGGCAGACAGCCGTAGGGCACGCCAGGATCACGATCAACCCGGTCCCCGCCGACCCCGCGCACGACCAGCCACCCGACCCGGGGCCCGTGTCGCGTTCGGTCGTGGCCGGCGACCAGGTCACGATCACCATCCCGTGGACCGGCGTCGACCCGGACGGCGACTCGGTCACCGTCGCAGGTATCGCGAGCCCGCCGCGGCTGGGCCGGATCACCGCCACCGGGCCGGCCACGCTGACTTACCAGGCCTATCCGCTCTCGGCGGGCACCGACACGTTCAGCTACCAGGTGAGCGACCGGTTCGGGCTCAGCGGAACGGCCACGATGCGCATCGGCGTCGTCCCGCCCGGTGATCCGCAGCCGCCGGTCGCCGTCGACGACAACGTCACCGCGGCGCCCGGGGCGACGGTGCACGTCGCGGTGCTCGGCAACGACCTGACCGCGCCGGACGACGACGTGTCGATCGCGCCGCTCGCGTCCACGAACGAACCGGTGCCTGCTGGGGCGAGCCTGCAAGACGATCGCGTGGTCGTGCAGACCCCGCCGGCAACGGGCAAGCCGCTGATCGTCTGCTACGCGATCACCGACGGCACCGGTGGGCGGTCCGTGGCCAAGGTGATCGTCGACGCGCGGCCGAAGTACGACATCCCGCCCGTGGCACGCGACGACGTCGCCAAGGTGGCGCCCGGGGCGACCAGCGCGACCGTCGACGTCCTCGCCAACGACGACGATCCTGACGGCACGCCGGACGCGCTGACGATCTCGCGTGCGTTCCTCCCTGCCGCCCATGTGGCGAACCGGCAGCTGGTCGTGCCGGTGCAGGCCTTCCCGCAGGCGATCGCGTACGAGGTGCGCGACCACGGCGGCGCCACGTCGATGGCGCTGGTCCACGTCCCGGGCAACGGAACCGCGCAGCCGCGACTGCGCCCCGACGCCGCCCCGATCGAGCTCGCACCCGGCGGTACCAAGACCATCAACGTGGCCGACTACGCCGTCGACCCGGGCGGCAAGCCGCTGCGTCTGACGACCACCGACCAGATCTGGGGATCACCCGACGACGGCCTGGCGGTCGCCAGCAAGAGCGCGACGACCCTCGAACTCACCGCGAAGAAGGGCTACACCGGCCCGGCCTCGGCGGTCTTCGAGGTCACCGACGGCACGAGCCTGTCCGACCCGCGCGGCCAGAAGGCGCTGATCGCGGTACCCGTCCAGATCGGCACGCCGCAGCCGGTGCTCCGCTGCCCGTCGAGCACGCTCACCGCGATCCAGGGCGGCGCCCCGCTCAAGCTTGACGTCGCGACCGTGTGCCATGTCTGGCTCGACGACCCGAGCACCATCGGACAGGTCGACTTCACCTCGCGGTGGACCAAGCAACCACAGGGTGTCTCGGTCAGTGAGGACGGCAACTCGACGATCACGATCACTCCCGGTTCGGCGGCTCGCCCCGGCACGACCGGCGTGCTCGAGGTCGCGGTCGCCGGAACTCAGGTCAAGAGCACGCTGAACATCCGGGTCGTCAAGGCGCCACCGCCGGTGGTCTCGCCGATCACGGTCCGCGGGCTCAAGGCGGGGTCCAGCCAGACCGTCGACCTGCGCACGTACGTGCGGTCGCCGATCCAGGGCGCTTCGATCAGCGCCCTCAATGTGCACCAGCTCAGCGGCCCGCACCTCGGCGTGACGACGGCCGGTCCGAAGATCACGCTGTCGGCGCCGCACGACTCGCACGGCAACATGGTCTTCGACCTGACGGTGACCGACGTCGCCGGCGCCGGGCACGACGACCGGCATGTGCCCGCGCGCCTGTCCGTCGAGGTGCTCGGCCTGCCCGGCACGCCCGGCCGGCCGTCGGTGCAGTCGGTCAGCAGCCACACCGCCGTCGTCGCGTTCACTCCCCCGGCGGCGAACGGGGCGCCGCTCGACCAGATCGAGCTGCACGACAGCCATGGCGGCACGCACTCGTGTCCGGCGTCGCCATGCACCGTCAGTGGGCTGACCAACGGGCAGAGCTACACGTTCACCGTGCGCGCGCACAACGTCGTCGGCTGGGGAACGTCCAGCGCGGCGTCCGCGCCGGGCACGCCCGACCAGGTGCCCGACCCGGTCGCGGGCGTCGTGGCCACCGCGAAGGATCAGTCGGCGGCAGTCCATTGGCCGGCCGGGCACGTGGACGGGACGCCGATCACGGCCTACCAGGTGCAGACCAGCCCTGCGCCGTCGTCCGGCGTGTCGATCACCACCGTGCAAGGCACCTCGACGACGGTCAGCGGGCTGAGCAACGGCATCGCCTACAGCATCCGGGTGCGGGCCACGAATGCCGCCGGGTGGGGCGCTTGGGGATCGGCCGCGAAGGTCACCCCGTTCGGTACGCCGCCGGCGATGGCCGCGCCCACCGCGCAGGGCGCCGACTCGGCCGACAATGCCGAGAAGGCGATCACGGTGTCGTGGCCGGCCGCCGACGGCAACGGCCGCGCCATCTCGAAGTACACGGTGACGCAGTACAAGAACGGCGCCGCCGCGGGCACTCAGACCGCGACCGCGCTGAGCACGACGTTCTCCGGGCTGGTCAACGACGGCTCGAAGTACACCTACACGGTCACCGCCACCAACGCCGGCAACCTCACCTCGCCGCCGAGCCCCCAGTCGAATCCGGTCACCGCGACCGCACCGCCCGCCCAGGTCGGCGGCGTCACGGCCACCGACCACGACGCTTCCGCGATGAACGGGTACGACGGCAAGATCCACGTCCGCTTCGTCCTGCCGCAGCCGCACGGGGCGTCGCTGACGCGAGTCGACTACCTGGTCAGCAACGGCGCGCAGGGCTCGTGGAACAGCCCGGGCGCTCCAGGCACGACGGTCACCGAGAGCATCGGCAGCCTCAGCAACGGCACCAACTACAGCGCGCAGGTCCGCGGCTGCAACGAGGCGAACCAGTGCGGGCCGTGGTCACCGTCGTCGAATGTCGTCACGCCGTTCGGCCCGATGTCGGCTCCGTCGGCGGGTGGTTCGCACAGCGGGTGCGGGGCGGTCGGCGACACGACGGGCAACATCACGTTCAGCTGGTCCGGCGGCAGCGGAAACGGCCGGCAGGCCACGTACCAGACCAGCATCGACGGCGGTGGCTGGGTGAACCGGAGCACCGTTCCGAACGGCGGCTCGGTGCAGAACACCTACAACTGCAACTCGACGCACACGATCCGGGTCCAGATCGTCCGGTCGATCGACGGCCAGACACAGGTCGCCGGGCCGGTGTCGCACTCCGAGAGCCTGCCGGCTGCGCCGAACCCGCAGCCGAGCGTCACCCTCGTCGCCGGCGCCAGCGCGGCGGGTCAGCCGGGCTGCTCGGCGGTCTACTGCCACTACCTCAAGGTGACGATCAACAACATGAACAGCGGCACGTATGGCTACAAGTGCATGGAGAACGGCAGCGTCTTCTCCTCCAACACGACGTCGTTCACCGAGGGCGTCGGCAAGCAGCTGTCCTGCTACGACGGCAACGACGCCGACGTCTACGCGATCGTGAACGGCGTCGCGTCCAACCATGTGAATCCCAAACGGGACTGGTGAAAGTCCCGTTGTCCCCGGAAGGTCATCGAATGAACGACATGACGCCCGAGCAGGCGATCTGGTTCGCCGACGTGTTCGGCAAGCTCAGCGCCAACGTCGGCCAGGCCGTCTTGGGCAAGCAGCACGTCGTGCGGCTGGCCCTGACCTGCCTGATGTCCGAGGGGCACCTGTTACTCGAAGACTTTCCCGGCACCGGCAAGACGTCACTGGCCAAGGCACTCGCGAACACCGTGCACGGCACGAACTCGCGGATCCAGTTCACGCCTGACCTGCTGCCGTCCGACGTCACGGGTGTGACGATCTACGACCAGCACAAGCAGACGTTCGAATTCCACGCCGGGCCGATCTTCGCCACGATCGTGCTCGCCGACGAGATCAACCGGGCATCGCCGAAGACCCAGTCCGCATTGCTCGAGGTGATGGAAGAGGGGCGCGTGACGGTCGACGGCACGCCGCATCCGGTCGGGCGGCCGTTCATGGTGATCGCCACCCAGAACCCGATCGAGCAGGCCGGCACATATCGCCTGCCCGAGGCGCAGCTCGACCGGTTCCTGATGAAGACGAGCCTCGGCTATCCCGACCACGAGGCGACGGTCGCGTTGCTGGCAGAGTCGGCCGTACGCGACCGTACGGTCGCGATCAGGCCGGTGGTCACGTCTCAGCAGGTCGCCGAGATGGCCCAGCTGGTATCGGGCGTGCACGTCGATCCGGCCGTGCTCGGCTACGTCAGCCGGCTCGCGGAAGAGTCCCGCCGCCACCAGCACGTCAAGCTGGGCCTGTCGGTGCGCGGTTGCCTGGCGATGGTGCGCACGGCCAAGACCTGGGCGGCGTCGCTGGGCCGGAACTTCGTCACTCCCGACGACATCAAGGAGCTGGCGGTGCCGGTGCTCAGCCATCGGATCCTGCTCGACGCCGAGGCGCAGTTCAGTGGCACGACGGTGTACGAGGTGATCGACGCGATCATGACGACGGTCGTGCCGCCGACCGAGCGCGCCGCCTGAGGCCATCGTGCTCGAACGGTTCACCGATACGTGGTCGACGCTCGCGTCGATCCTGACACGGCCCGAGGGTCCCGCGGCGAACGTCGCGGAGCGCACCTCCCGCGCAGCACGGGTGGTCCGCCGGGTCGTGACGCCGATCGGCTGGGCGGTAGCGGCGATGATCATGATCGCCTGGCTGGTTGGCTCGCAGCTCGGCTGGCGCGAGGCGATGCTGATCGCTGCCGCTTGCCTGCTGCTGATCGTCATGTCGCTGTTCTTCCTGATCGGGCGCGCGACGCTGCGGGTGAACGTGATCCTGCAGCCGAGGAGGGTGTCGGTCGGTGCCCCGGCCGCAGGGCAGATCGCCATCACGAACGTCTCGCCGCGGCGCATGTGGCCGATCCGCCTCGAACTGCGGGTGGGCGCCGCGGTCGCCCGGTTCAACCTGCCGTCGCTGGCCAGCGGTCGCCAGCACGACGAGCTGTTCGTGATCCCGACGACGCGCCGCGCGGTCGTGCCGGTCGGCCCGGCACTCACCGTGCGCGGCGATCCGCTCGGCCTGCTGCGCCGCGAGGTCGCCTGGACGGGCGTGACCGAGCTGTTCGTCCACCCGCGCATCGTGGGTCTCGACCCACTCGGCTCCGGACTGCTGCGCGACCTGGAAGGCCAGAGTTCCAACGACATCTCGATGAGCGACCTGGCATTCCACACGCTGCGCGACTACTCCGCGGGCGACGACCGCCGCTACATCCACTGGCGTACGTCGGCGCGTACCGGCAAGTTGATGGTGCGGCAGTTCGTCGACACGCGGCGCATCCATGCAACGGCTGTCGTCGACGGCGACCCGGCGAGCTACGCGACCGAGGACGAGTTCGAGATCGCGCTGTCCGCGGCCGGGTCGATCGCCGTGCGGGCAATCCAGGACGAGCAGCAGGCCAGTGTCATCGCGTCGCACGAAGCTGTGGCCGACGGCTCGATCCAGCAGATCCTCGACGGCCTGACCCGCGCCGAGTTCGGCGGTGACCCGCTTGCAACGCTCGCGGGCAGCGTGCTGCGCAACTCGCCCGACACGAGCATCGCGATCCTGATCACCGGATCGCTGCCGGCGTTCTCGGTCGTGCGTCGGGCCGCGGCGGCGCTGCCGATCGAGATCGACACGGTGGCGCTGCGCGTCGACCCGCGCGGTGATCCCGGCATGACCACCGTAGGCAACCTGACGGTCCTGAGCCTGCGGGCACTCAACGACCTTCCAGCGCTCATGCGCGTAGTGGCCGAACGATGAGCGCTCGCGCGAAGAGCCCCCTGCCGCGACGCGGCCGCGCCGAAGGCGCGCGCGGCGGGGAGGACTGATGAGCCGGCACGTTCACACGGACGCACCGGACGGGCGGGGCGTCGCTCCCACCCTGGCGCAGCTGGGTGATCTGGCGATCCTCGCCGGTCTGTGCATCCTGGCGCTGCTCGGCCTGCACTCGACCTACGGCGGCACGGCGTACCTCGTCGCCGGTGCCGTGGGCGTCGCGGCAGGGTTGCTCACCGGGTATGCCGGCGCCGCGCTCGGGCTGCCGGCACCGGTCGTCGCGGCGATGACCGTCGCCGCCTACTTCTTGGTGGGTCTCGTCTCGCCGGGGCCGCGTTCGCCGAGCGGGCTCGTCGACCTCGCCGGTCACGGCTGGAAGCAGTTGCTGACGACGCTCCCGCCGATCGGCAACAGCGGCCCACTGCTCGGGCTTCCGTTCCTGCTCGGCCTCGTCGCCGCCGCGCTCGGCAGCAGCCTCGCGCTGCGCACGAGGCCGTCGTTCGCTCCGCTGATCGCGCCCGCCGCGCTGCTCGCCGGCGCGATCCTGCTCGGCATGCCGAAGGCGTCGTCGCTGCTGCTCGGCGGCGCGTTCGTCGCGCTGGCGCTCGGCTGGGCGGCCATGCGTCATCACCGCACCAGGCCGACCGTGCAACACGGTTCGCGGCAGACCACGCGCCTCGCACTCGCCGTGGGAATGCTCGCCGTCGCCGCGCTCGGGGCGTCCGCAATCGGGCCGGGACTGCCGCTGGCCAAGGCGAATCGGCGCGTCGTGCTGCGCAACTACGTCCACCCGCCGTTCGACGTCCAGCAGTACCCGAGCCCGCTGTCCGGCTTTCGCAAGTACACGAAGAACGGCCCCCTGTACGACAAGACGCTGTTCACCGCGTCCGGGCTGCCCGCCGGGGCAAGCCTCCACATCGCGACGATGAACACCTACGACGGCCTCGTGTGGGGCACCGGCGACCCGAGCCTGACGACGTCCTCCAGCGCCACGTTCCAGCGGGTCGGCACGTCGATCAGCACGACCGCCCGAGGGACGTCGGCCACGGTGAGCGTCCAGATCGCAGCGGACTACAACGACGTGTGGCTGCCGACTGCCGGGCAGCTGTCAGGAGTCAGCTTCGCCGGCCCGCAGCGCAAGGCGTATGGCGCGCAGTTCCGCTACAACCTCGACACATCGACCGGCGTGATCCCGCAGCGGCTGCGGGGCGGCGACACGTACACGACGCACGCCGTCGTGCCACCGCCCTCGCCTGATCCGACGCACGCCACACCGTTCGGCGGCGAGGGCATCGCCCCCGAGTTCACCGCGTTCCTGGCCAGCGCCGTGGGCCAGTGGACGAACGGCGTCAACGGCATCTGGCCGCAGGTCATGGCCGTTGCGCGGCACCTGCGCGAGGCCGGCAAGTACAGCGACGGCGCGGGTGACGAGGCGCAGTACCTGCCGGGGCACAGCGTCGGCCGCTTGACGTCGTTCCTCGCCGCGCGGCAGCTCGTCGGTGACGACGAGCAGTACGCGGCGATCTTCGCGTTGATGGCCAACTTCCTCGGCGTGCCCACCAGGGTCGTGCTCGGGGCAGCGCCCGAGTCGGGCGGCGTCATCAAGGGCAAGGACGTCCACGCCTGGGTCGAGGTGCACGTCGCGGACGGGAGCTGGTTGGCGATACCGACCAGCCAGTTCACGCCCGACACGTCGAAGCGTCCGGACAAGATCCCGCCGCAGGAGCAGCAGAACACGTCGGCCTCGGTGGTGCCGCCACCGAACGCGGTCCACCCGCCGAGCACGAACGACAGCCCGGATCAGCCGAACACCCGCGTCGATCACCGCCGTAGCGACAGGCAGTCGTCGCACGGAAGTGGCTTCCACATACCGCACGCAATCCTGGTCGTCGGCACGTACGGCGGCCCGCCGGTGCTGGCGATCCTGCTTGCCTGCCTCGGCATCGTCGGCACGAAGCTGATGCGCCGCAACCGGCGGCGAACCCGCGGCGCCCCGTCGACCAGGGTCGCGGCCGGATGGCGCGAGCTGATCGATCACGCCCGCGACCTCGGCGGGGCCGTGCCGGCAGGCCAGACGCGCCGCGAGGACGCCCGCAGTGTCGCCCCACTCGGCCTGGAGTCACTCGCCTCGTCGGCCGACGCGGTCGTCTTCGGCCCGGGGCGTCCGCTGCCGGAGTCGGCAACCTGGTACTGGTCGGAGGTCGACCGGATGCGTAGCCAGATGAGCAATGCGGTAAGCCGTTGGCAGCGGCTGCGCGCGGCGGTGAGCTTGCGCTCGCTGCGCGCACCGCGGCGCCAGATCGTGGCCTGAGCGCGGCCGCGCCCGCGGCCTAGAGTTCGACGCCGAGCAGCGCGTCGACCAGGTCACGCACCAGCGTCGGTGCGTCCGAGTCGTCGCCCCGATTCGTATTCGCCTCCTGGGCCCACCGGTCGACGGCCCCCATGGCACTCACGGTGTCCAGGTCGTCGGCCAGGAACGAGCGCACCTCGGCAAGCAGCGGGCGCGCGTCGGGGCCGGACTGCAGCGCGACGGCGTAGCGCCAGCGCTCGAGCCGGGCCTCGGCGGCGGGCAGCCGGCCGCCGGTCCACTCGCGGTCGGCGCGATAATGCCCGTCGAGCAGAGCCAGCCGGATCGCCATCGGGTCGACGCCGCCGCCGCGCAGTTTCGACACGAACACAAGGTTGCCGCGGGACTTGCTCATCTTCTCGCCGTCCAGGCCGATCATGCCGCAGTGCACGTAGTGCTTGGCGAACGGGTGCTCGCCGGTCAGCGTCTCGGCATGCGCCGCCGAATGCTCGTGATGCGGGAAGATCAGGTCCGAGCCGCCGCCCTGCACGTCGAAGTTCATCCCGAGCCGGTTCATCGCGATCACCGAGCACTCGATATGCCAGCCGGGCCGGCCCCGCCCGAGGTCGGTGTCCCAGTACGGCTCCCCGTAGCGGTGTCCGCGCCACAGCAGGGAGTCCAGCGGATCGCGTTTGCCGGCATGCTCCGGATCACCGCCACGCTCGCCGAACAGCCGGACCATCGTCGCCCGGTCATAGCGCGACACGTAGCCGAAGTGGCCGGACGTCTCGATCGAGTAGTAGATGTCCTCCCCGACGTGATAGGCCGCACCGCTCGCGAGCAGGTCGGCGATTGCCTTGGTGATCTCGGTGACCGTCTCGACCGCCCCGACGTACTCCTGCGGCGGCAGGACGCGCAGCGCCGCCATGTCCTCGCGGTACAGGGCGATTTCGCGCTCGGCCAGGTGCATCCAGTTCTCGCGAGTATGCGCGGCCCGTTCGAGCAGCGGGTCGTCGACGTCGGTGACGTTCTGCACGTAGTGCACGTCGCGGCCGATGTCGCGCCACACCCGCTGGATGAGGTCGAAGGCGATATAGGTCGCGGCATGGCCGAGATGGGTCGCGTCGTAGGGCGTGATGCCGCAGACGTACATCCGGGCCGTGCCGTTCGGCGTCGAGTCGCGGATCTCGCCTGCTGTCGTGTCGAACAGCCGAAGCCGGTTCGGGGACCCGGGAGGCGCCGGCAGCAGCGGCATAGCGCTGGCCATCCACGAGTCCATGCACTCCAACCTATCCGGCAGACTCTGCGCATGGGCCACGGCCTGGTTACCCAAACTCGAATGATCACCGCCGATCCGCAGGCGCTCTTCGACATCGTCGCCGACCCCGCGATGCACCCGGTGATAGACGGATCGGGGACGGTACGCGCCGCGCGGCCGGGCAACCCCGAGCGGTTGTCCGAGGGCGCGAAGTTCTCGATGGACATGCAGCTCGGGGCGTCCTACCGGATCTTGAACACCGTCGTCGAGTTCGAGGAGGGCCACCGGATCGCGTGGCGGCACTTCAACGGTCACGTCTGGCGGTACGTCTTCGAGCCGGTCGACGGCGGCACCCTCGTTACCGAGCAATGGGATCCCACCGGCGCGACGAGTCCGCTCGCGCTGCGGTTGAGCGGCTTCCCGGCACGCAACCGGCGCGCGATGCGCCGCACGCTCGAGCGCCTGGACGAGGTCGCGACCGGCGAACCCTAGTGTCGCGCTAGATAGGCGGCCAGGGAATCGCCGGGCGGTCGGCCGACGGCATCGGATGCTGTTGCCGGGTCAGTAGCTGGTCGACCCGCCGGATCGTGCGGCGCACCTCGCGGGTCGTGAGCAACTCGTGCAGGCGCTCACCGAGCCTGTTGTCGAGCGCCCCGCGCAGCTCGCACAGCACGTTGACGGCATCTTCGGGCAGCGGCTCGCCGGCCCACTGCCACAGCAGCGTCCGCAGCTTGGGCTCGACGTGAAAGCTGATTCCGTGGTCGACGCCGTAGATGTGCCCTGCACGTGTCGGCAGCAGGTGGCCGCCTTTGCGGTCGGCGTTGTTGATCACCGAGTCGAAGACGGCGATCCGGCGCAGCTGCTCGGACGTGGATCCTCGCACCAGCGCCACGATGTCGACGGCGTCGTCGACGTCGATCCACAGCTGCACCATGCCGGGCCCGAGCGGCCCGTCGCGGTACACGGTGGGTGGCACGACGGTCCAGCCGGTCGCCACGGAAACCTCGTATGCCGCGACCTCGCGCTCGGCGAGCGTCCCGTCGGGGAAGTCCCACAGCGGCCGCTCCCCCGCCACCGGCTTGTAGACGCACGCGGCGTCCACGCCCTCGTGCTCCACCGAGCAGTACAGGGTCGTGTTCGACGCCTCGACCAGGCGCCCCTCGACCGTCACCCGGCCCTCGCGCAGCAAGTTCACTGCGTCGTCGACCGGCAGCTCGCGCGCCGGCGTCAGCTTGTCGGGTCTCACGGGTCGAGCGGGGTTCGGCGGTGGTAACCGTTCTGCCGGGGGCAGACGTGTCCTGCGCCGGGGTCGAGCGGCAGGCCGCACAGCGGGCACGGCGGGCGCCCCGCGGCGAGGACGCGGCGGGCTCGATCGACGAAGTCGCGGGCTGAGCCCGGCTCCAGGCGAACCCGCAGCGCGTCCGGCCCGTCGTCGACGTCTTCGAGCAGCGTCTCCTGGGCGATCTCGGCGTCCTCGACCGGTGCTTGCGCCTCGATGATGACGACGCGGGAGTCGCTGTCCCACGCCAGCGCCATCGCGCTCACCCGGAACTCCTCGTCGATCGGCTGCTCGAGGGCGTCGGCGTCCGGGTCGCCCGACGCGGGCAGCGCGGTGCCGGTGCGGGCGACGACCTCGTCCAGCAGCTGCTCGATGCGGTCGGCCAGGACGACGACCTGCTGCTTGTCGAGCGAGACGGAAACCACACGGGCGGAGTCGGCGGCCTGCAGGTAGAACGTGCGGTCTCCGGGCTCGCCGACGGTGCCCGTGACGAATCGACGCGGGCGATCGAAGAGAAAGAGCTGGCGCGGCATGATTGCCATAAAGCCTAATGGGTGCGCTCAGACGGCGCCTTGACCTTCGCCACCGCCGACAGTGGCATCACCTGCGCGCGGGCGGCGTCGCTTCTTCGGCGGCGCGAAGCCGGCCAGCTCACCGCCCGTGTCGTTCACGCGCAGCACGTACGGGCGGGTGTCGGTGTAGCGCACGACCGACGCCGAGCCGGGGTCGACGACGATCCGCTGGAACTGGTCCAAGTGCAGGCCCAGGGCGTCGGCGAGTATCGCCTTGATCACGTCGCCGTGGCTGCACGCGACCCATACGGCGCTCTCGTCGAGCCGGGCGTCCCAGTCGCGGACCGCCGAGACGGCCCGCGCCGCGACCTCGACGAGCGACTCGCCGCCGGGGAACCGCACCGCCGACGGCTGCGTCTGCACGACTTTCCACAGCGGATCGCGGGCGAGTTCCTTGATCGGCCGGCCGGTCCAGTCCCCGTACCGGCACTCGATCAGCCGCTCGTCGAGCTGCCATTCCGGAGTTCGGCCGGCCTCGTGCTGCGTAGCCAGCACGGCTTCGGCCGTCTCGACGCAGCGCTCCAGCGGGCTGGTGACCACTGCATTCAACGGCAGCGCGGCGACCCGCTGCGCGAGCGCAGCCGCCTGCTTGCGGCCGCGTTCGTCGAGCACGACGCCCGGCGTATGACCGGCCAGCACGGGGCCGGTCATCGGGGTCAGTCCGTGGCGGACGAGCAAGACGGTGGACATCGCGCTACTTCGAGGTCGCGTCGATCACGCCGGTGGCGAGCAGGCCGATCAGCAGCCCGCCTATCGCGACTCGGTAGAAGATGAAGATGTAGGTCGTGTGCCGCGTGATCCAGCGCATCAACCAGGCGATCGACGCGAGGCCGACAACGAATGCCAGGACCGCCGCGACGATGGTCAAGCCCGCACCGGCACCGCCGTTGTCGCCGATCTTGCGGGCTTCGTACAGCCCGGACAGCAACACCGCCGGAATCGACAGCAAGAACGAGAAGCGGGCCGCCGTCGAACGGTTGAGCCCGCGGAACAGCCCGGCGGTGATCGTCACGCCGGAGCGTGACGTGCCGGGAATAAGGGACAGCGCCTGCGCCGTGCCGACGGCGAGCGCGTCGCGACCGTCCAAATCCTCCTCGTCGCGATTGCGCGCGCCGACGCGTTCGGCCCAGGCAAGCATCATCGCGAGCGCGATCATGGTGACGGAGATGACCCACAGGTTCCGCGCGCCGGTCTCGATCTGGTTGCTGAACGCGACGCCGAAGATCGACACCGGGATTGTCGCAAGGATCAGGTACCAGCCCATTCGATATTCGAGGGCGCCGCGGACAGACTTGTCGACAAGTCCGCGAAGCCATGCGACGACGACCTGCACCAGTTCGCGCCAGAAGTACAAGATGACCGCCAGCGTCGTGCCGAGCTGGATCACCGCGGTGAACGGCGCGCCCGGGTCGTCCCAGCCGAACAGCGCAGGGACGATGCGCAGGTGCGCGGTGGACGAGATCGGCAGGAACTCGGTGAGCCCCTGGACGATGCCGTAGACCACCGCCTGGAGGAAGGTCATGTCGCTCTTGGGCGACGGCGCCGAAGCCAGCTGCTGAACCAATGGATGCCCGGCCGAGAGCAACGTCACCCCGCGGCCCCGGACTTCGAAAGGGCGCTCACGGCTGTCTCCAGCGCGCGCAGCCGGTCGTCCAGCGTGGCGGCGAACGGCGTGATCGCCAGCGTGGTCACGCCCGACTCGGCGAACGCGGCCATCCGCTCGGCGATGCGGGCAGGCGGACCGAGCAGGGACGTCGAGTCGACGAACTCGACCGGGACGGCGGCGGCCGCGCCCTCGTAGTCGCGTGACAGGAACCGATCCTGCACCTCGGCCGCTTCGTCGGCGTAGCCCATGCGCACGGCCAGCGCGTTGTAGAAGTTCTCCTCGCGGCTGCCCATGCCGCCGATGTAGAGCGCGGCGTTCGCGCGGCCCGGCTCGGCGCACGCCGCGACATCGTCGCCGATGACCAGCGCAGCGTTGGCCACCACGTCGAAACCGTCCATCGTCGTGCCGATCTCGGCCCGTCCGGCGCGGATGTGCTCGACGAGCTCTGCCCCGTGAGCGGGCGAGTAGAAGATCGCGAGCCACCCGTCGGCGATCTCGCCGGCCAGCTCGAGGTTCTTCGGGCCGACGGCAGCGAGGTAGATCGGGATGTGCTCGCGCACCGGATGCACGGTCAGCTGCAGCGCCTTACCCGGCCCGTCCGGCAGCGGCAGCGTGTACGTCGAGCCCTCGTAGCGGACCCGCTTTCGGGCCAGTGCCATCTGGACGATCTCGACGTACTCGCGGGTGCGAGCCAGCGGCTTGGCGAACCGCACACCGTGCCAGCCTTCGGACACTTGCGGACCCGACACGCCGAGGCCGAGCCGGAACCGCCCGCCGGAGAGCGTGTCGAGGGTGGCTGCCGTCATCGCGGTCATGGCCGGCGAGCGGGCGGGGATCTGCATCACGGCGCTGCCCACGTCGATCCGATCGGTCTGCGCGGCAACCCACGCGAGGACGGTCGGCGAGTCCGATCCGTAGGCCTCGGCTGCCCAGACCACCGAATACCCGAGCCGGTCGGCCTCGCGTGCGAGCGCCAGGTTGTCGGCATTGTTGCCCATGCCCCAGTAGCCCAGGTTCAGTCCCAACTCCACGCGGCTCACCCTAGAGCCCGCCTTCATAGACTGGCCGAAGGCACCCTGCGGTGTCAGGTCGCACGCAGCCGCTAGGTTTCAGGCCGTGAAGCAGCGCAATGTCGGCCACAGCGGGCTGAAAGTGTCACACCTGGGCCTGGGCACGATGACGTGGGGTCTGGAGACCGACGCCGACGACGCCGCGGCTCAGCTCGTCGCGTTCCGCGAGGCCGGTGGGACCCTCGTCGACACCGCCGTTTCCTATGGATTCGGCGCGGCAGAGCAGATCCTCGGCCAGTTGATCGCCGACGTCGTGCCGCGTGACGAGGTCGTCATCGCAACGAAGGCGGGGATCATCCGCACCGAGAACGACCGGATCGTGAACGTCGGGCGCGGCGAGCTGCTGCGCCGGCTCGATCAGTCCCTGCAGCGTATGGGCACCGACTACGTCGATCTGTGGTACGTGCACTACGTCGACGACACGGTTCCGTTCGACGAGACGCTCTCCGCGCTCGACACCGCGGTCGCCGCAGGCAAGGCGCGCTACGCCGGAGTTTCGAACTACTGCGGCTGGCGGATCGGACGAGCCGCGACATGGCAGCGTGCCGTGCCTGCTCGGGCGCCGATCGTCGCCAACCAGGTGCGGTACTCGCTGCTCGAGCGCGGCATCGAACGCGAGGTGATCCCAGCCTGCGAGGCACTCGGGATCGGCGTGCTCCCGTTCTCGCCACTCGGCGGCGGCGTGCTGACCGGCAAGTACCGCGGCGGCGTCCCGGCCGACTCTCGTGGCGCCGCAATCGGGCAGAGGCTCAGCGACATCGCGAGCGAGCGCGACATGGGCATCGTCGAGGCCGTGGCCACCGCCGCCGAAGGCCTGGCCACCTCACCGATCGCGGTCGCGCTCGCCTGGGTCCGCGACCAGCCCGGCGTCACGGCGCCGATCCTCGGCGCACGCACCCTCGGCCAGCTCACGGCGGCGCTCGCGTCCGAAGTGCTCCTCCTGCCGATGGAGATCCGGCGCGCACTCGACGATGTGTCGGCGCCGGCCATCGGATACCCCGAGGACGTCCGCTGAGCGAGCCCGCGTTCGTCGCGTTCTGCGACGCCGGGCTCTGGCCGGGGCTCGGCAAGAAGCTCGCGTCCGCGCTCGGCGACGCCGGCATCCACGGACCGGCCGACGTCACGGCCGAGCGCCTGGCGCTGTTGCCCAAGATCGGCGCCACCCGGGCCGGACGGCTGCTCTCGTCGTTCCTGGCCGCGGCTCCCGTGTACGAGCTCGTCGAGCTGCTCGTGCCGGCCGGGCTGGACGCCCGGGTCGCCAGCCGGATCGTCGACGCGTTCGGCCCGCCGGCGCCGAGGCTCGTCCGCGACGACCCGTGGCTGCTGCTGGCCGTGCACGGCGTCCTGCCTGCGGATGCTGACCGGGTCGCTCGGGCGGCGCTGCCCGGGGTCGGGCGCGACGATCCCCGGCGGGCCCGCGCGCTGGTCGGCTACTCGCTCGCCCGCGACGCGCGCGACGGTCACACGATGAGCCCGGCCGGCGCGGTGATGGACGCGCTCGCCGAGTTCGGCGCGGGTAACGCGCGAGCCGCGGTCGACGCGGCGGTCGAGTCGGCCACGGTGATCAGGGTCGGCGACGACTTGGGCCTTGCCCGATACGCCGAGGCCGAGGACTCGATCGCGCAGGCTGTCGGGCGACTGGTCGCCACAGCCGAACCGATCAAGGCGAACATCAAGCGCGGCCCGATCGCCGACCTCGACGAGGCGCAGACCGCAGCCGTGGCCCATGCGCTGCGCTCCGGGGTGAGCGTGCTGACCGGTGGGCCCGGCACGGGCAAGAGCCACACGGTGGCAGCCGTCGTCTCGCTGGCTGAACGGGCCGGATGCATGGTGGCGCTCGCCGCGCCCACCGGCCGCGCCGCCAAGCGCCTCGAAGAGCTCACCGGGTCCCCCGCGTCCACCATCCATCGCCTGCTCGGCGCGCAGGCCCGCCAGCGCGGCGGGGAGCTCGAGTTCAGCGGTGGCTTCGCCCGCAACGCCGAGGCACCGCTCGACGAGGGCCTGGTCGTCGTCGACGAGGCGTCGATGCTCGACGTCGAGCTGGCCGACGCGCTGCTCGAGGCGTGCGCTGACGGCACGCATCTGCTGTTCGTCGGCGACGCGGCGCAGCTGCCGTCAATCGGGCCGGGCCGGGTGCTCGGCGACCTGATCGACGCGGGCGTCGTACCCGTCACCGAGCTGACGACGCTCTACCGCCAGGCCGAGGGCGGGGCCATCGCCCGGTTGGCGACGAGCGTGCGCGGCGGCGAACTGGCGCGAGTCGATGACCCGACCCGCGAGGTCGTGGTCGTGCCGGCGCGGGGGTCGGCGGAGGCGGCGCACCGGGTCGTCCAGCTCGTCACCGACTCGATCCCCCGCGCGCTGGGCATCGCGGCCGACCAGGTCCAGGTCGTGACGCCCGTGCACCGGGGCGCGTCCGGCACGATAGCGCTCAATGCCGCGCTCAAGGCGCGCCTCAATCCGGGCGACGGGCGCACTCGCTTCGACCCGGGCGACCGCGTCGTCGCGACCGCCAACCACATGGAGGCGGAGCCGTTCGGGTACGCCAACGGCGAGGTCGGCATCGTGGTCGACGTCGAGCGCGACGGCACGGTCACCGTCGAGTTCGCGTCGGGCCCCGCCGAGGTCAAGGGCAAGGCGCTGGCCGACCTGCTGCACGGCTGGGCAATCACCGTGCACCGCGCCCAAGGCTCGGAGTTTCCGGCCGTCGTCGTCGCGCTGCCGCCCGAGGCCGGCGGCATGCTGTCGCGCCCGCTCGTCTACACCGCCCTCACCCGGGCGCAGCGGCATCTGTCCGTCGTGCACGCCGTCGGGCCGGCGCTCGCCCGCGCCGTCAAGCACGTCGGGGCGCTGCCCAGGCGGACGCGATTGCGCGAACTGCTCGTCGAATACGTCACGCAAGATGCGGGCCGATCCGCGCCCGGCCCTAGAGATCGGCGCCGGTGAGGGGTTCAATGGCGACCTATGACGGCGACCACCGCCGAGAAGGCGGGCGCAGACCCAGACTGGGAATACGCACCGCTGCGGATTCCGGCAGACGTAAGCCGGACGTCCGCGGCGGTGCGGCTCTCGTTGCACGCCGAATTCGGCGGCTGGGAACTGGCGCGTGTCCAGCGATATACCGACGGCACCCGACAGGTGCTGCTACGCCGTAAGCGTCTCCTCGCGCCGGGCGGCGTAGCCCTGCCCGGGTTGTCGAGCTGAGTCTGCTGCACGCTGCTGCGGGAGTGATTGCGCGAGGCCATGGCTATTCGTCACGTCATCACGATCCAGGTCGCACCGGGTAGAGCCGACGATTTCGCCGGCGCGTTCCAGGTCGTGCAGGCGAGCGCGCACCAGGAAGCAGGCTGCGAGCAGTACGAGCTGTTCCAGAGCCTCGACGACACCGACAAGCTGGTGCTGCTGGAACGCTGGTCGAGCCAGGAGCTACTCGACGCGCACATGGAAGCGGAACGTACGCGCAACGCTTCGCCCGTCGACGCTCTCGTGGCGCTCTGGGCACCGGGCGTGCCCCCAGTTATCGAGCGCTTCGAGACTTGATCCGCGTCGGGCGGGCAGCTAGTCGGCATACAGCGAACGCACCATGTCGATCGTGTCGGCCTCGGCGGCGCTCTTGTCGTCGCGGTAACGTACGACGCGCGCGAAGCGCAGGGCCAGGCCGCCCGGGTAACGCGACGACGTCTGCACGCCGTCGAACGCGATCTCGACGACCTGCTCGGGCCGCAGCGGCACCACCCAGTCGTCGGTGGGGCCGACCGCCAGCGACTGGAACCGCTCCGTCTGCCAGCCGAGCATCTCGTCGGTCATGCCCTTGAACGTCTTGCCGAGCATCACGAAGCCACCGTTCACCGGGTCACGGGCGCCGAGGTGGATGTTCGACAGCCAGCCGCGCCGGCGCCCGGACCCCCACTCGACGGCCAGCACGACGAGGTCGAGCGTGTGCACCGGCTTGATCTTCAGCCAGCCCGCGCCCCGGCGCCCGGCCTCGTACGGCGCGGTCAATGACTTTGCGACGAGGCCCTCGTGCCCGTGCCGCAGCGTGTCGGCGAGGAATTCCCCCGCCGCGTCCGGATCGCCGGTGATCACTCGCCGCACCCGATGCACCTCCGGCACGACGCTGTCGAGGATCTCGATGCGCCGGGCAGTCGGATCGTCGAGCAGATCGGCGCCGTCGAGGTGCAATACGTCGAACAGGAACAGGCTGATCGGCGTCGTGGCCCGCCCGGCGGCCACGTCGCGACGGCTGCCCAGCCGCGAGGCCGTGACCTGAAACCGATGCGGTCGCCCGTCCGGCCGCAGCGCGATCGCCTCACCGTCGGCTACCAGCGTGCATACCGGAAGGTCACGGACCCCTTCGACGACCTCGGGCAGTCGGGCGGTCACGTCGTCCAGGGTGCGGGTGAACAGCGCGATGTCGTCGCCCGCGCGGTGCACCTGCAGGCGAACGCCGTCGAGTTTCCATTCGAAGACAGCTTCGCCGCCGAGTCGAGTTAGCGCGTCGTCCGTGCTCTTTGCCGTCTGCGCGAGCATCGGCGCGATCGGCCGCCCGACCTGAAGCCGGAACTCGGCAAGCGCGGCGGCGCCGTCAGCCAGCGCGGCGGCCGCCACCGCCGGAAGGTCGCCACGCAGCATCGCCGCGCGGCGCAGCGCCGCGAGAGGGACGTCCGCCGCCCGCGCGACCGCGTCGGTCATCACTCCGGCGAGTGCACCCTGGCGTAACTCGCCGCTCAGCAGGCGCCGCAGGAACGTCTGCTCCGGCTCCGTCGCGCGGCCGAACACACCCGCGAGCAGTTCGCGGCGCCGGGCCTGCGAACCCGGCCCCGACGTCTGGCCGATCGTAGTGAAGGTCGCATCGACCTCGGCGACGGTCAGTGTGGGTGCGGCGGCCGCCGCCTCGATCTCGCGCAGCGACGCCCACCCGACACCGATCTGGCGCTGCGGGAGCTCGCCGGACAGCCACGAGACCACGACCGCGGCCTCGTGCGGTGACAGCTCGCCGAGCAGCGCGGCCAGGCGCGCGATCTTGCCGCCGCGCGCCGAGGTCTGGGCGATCTCGGCGGACGCCGAGGCGATCGCGTCCAGCAACATGCGGGCAGCCTGCCATGCAGGGCCGACACTCAGCAGGCGGACAGGAACCGATCGAGCACACGCACGCCGAATCCGAGCGCGTCGATGGGCACCCGCTCGTCGATGCCGTGGAAGAGCGACATGAAGTCCAAGTCGGCCGGGAGCAGCAGCGGCGAGAACCCGAAGCAGCGAATGCCGAGCTCGGAGAACGATTTGGCGTCGGTGCCGCCGCTCATCAGGTACGGCACCGGCCGCGCGCCGGGATCCTCGGCCCGCAGCGCCGCGGACATGGCGTCGACGAGCGGCCCGTCGAACGTCGTCTCGACGGCGACGTCGCGGACCAGGGTTTCGCGGGTGACGCCGTCGCCGATCAGCTCGTCGATCGCGGCGAGCAGCGCCTCTTCCTGGCCCGGCAGGAAGCGGGTGTCGATCGTCGCCTCGGCACTCGACGGGATCACGTTCGTCTTGTAGCCGGCTTGCAGCATGGTCGGGTTCGCGGTGTTGCGGATCGTCGCGCCGATCATGCGGGCGACGGTGCCCAGCTTGGACAGGCCGGGCTCCGGATCGTCCGGGTCGATGTCAAGACCGGTCACCGCATTGATCTCTTCGAGCAGGCGCCGCACCGTGTCGGTGACCAGCAGCGGAAACTCGTGGGAGCCGATCCGGCTGACGGCCGCGGCCAGCCGGGTTACCGCGTTGTCGTCGTGGATGAGCGAGCCATGCCCCGGAAGCCCGGACGCGCGCAGGCGCAGCCAGCCGATCCCCTTCTCGGCCGTCTGGATCAGGTACAGCCGCAGGTCGCCGCCGACCGAGACGCTGTAGCCACCGACCTCGCTGATCGCCTCGGTGCAGTCGGCGAACAGCTCGGGGTGGTTGTCGACGAGCCAGTGCGCGCCCTTCCTACCGCCGGCCTCCTCGTCGGCGACAAATGCCAGGACGATGTCACGTGGCGGCTTACGCCCGGCACGCGCCCACTCGCGGACGAGCGCGAGCGTCATCGCGTCCATGTCCTTCATGTCGATGGCGCCGCGTCCCCAGATGTATCCGTCACGGATCTCACCGGCGAACGGGTCGACAGACCACTCGGACGCGTCGGCCGGAACGACATCGAGATGGCCATGGATGAGCAGCGGTTTCCGCGACGGGTCGGTGCCGGCGATACGCGCGATGGTGGACGCGCGCCCTGGTTCGGATTCGAGGATCTGCGAGGCGATGCCCACCTCGTCGAGCCGCTGAGCGACCCACTCCGCGGCCGGACGTTCGGGGTGCGTCGGGTTGGACGTATTGATCCGGATCAGGTCGCGGAGCAGGTCATCGACCTCGGTCTGCGCGGAGGCATGGCTCATGGTTCGTTCCTACCAGGCGGCACACCTTCCCTGGGGCCGCGGTGGTGGCTACCGAGTCAGCCAGCGCGGCGCCCGCTGCGACGGCCCGCAACGAGGACGACGCCGCTGACGGCGATTGTGAAGCACAGCACCAGCACGGCGAGCAGAACCGAGTCGTTGGCTCCGGCGGTGGACCTCGCGGCGACCTCCACCCGCTGGCCCGATCCGCTCGATGTGGCCGTCTCCGACTGCGACGGCGGTGCCGACGTCGACGTCGAGTTCTCCGCGCCGAGCGTCAACGTCGTGTCCGAGGCCGGAACGGAGGCGATCGTCGGCGTCGGAGCGTGGGTCCGCGTCGGAGTCGACGTGACCCCTCCGCCGGCCGGGGGCTGACCGGCAGGCGGACTGCTGGCCGAGGTTGACGTCCCGGACTGCCCGGGCCCTGACGGTTCGGACGGATGCGTCGAGGTGCCGGTCGGCGGTTCTTGACCGGGGGGCGACCCGCTCGGGTGTCCTACTCCGCCACCGATCGGCGGGAGCGACGACGAGGTTCCGGATGGCCGCCCGGGCACGGTTGTCGCGGGTGCCTGCGTGGACTGCGGGCCCTGCGTCTTCGTACCGTCCGACCCACGCGGCGATGAAGTCGGCGTAGCTCGATGATGCTTCGGGTTTGCGTGATGCGTCGGCCGGCCGTTGTGACGCGTCGGCGTGCCGTTGTCGTGTGTCGATGCGCCGTGGTCGCCCGGGCTCGACGACCTCTCGTTGCTCGGCGAGCAGGTCGGCGAGTCGTGCTTGCCTTGCGCCACGCCGCCGCTTTGGTCTGTGCTCTGGCTCTGGTCTGCGCTCTGGCTCGCGTCTTCGGTGCTCCCCTGTCCGTGGTGCGTGCTGTGTGGCCATGGCCACGCTCCGTGCGAACTCAGGCTACTGCACGACTCGTGCCCCCCACGGTCAGCGCCGGCGCCCGACCCGGGCACCAATGCCGCGAACGCGATTCCCGCGCCGAGACAGACAGCGACGACAAGCGTCCGGCGAAGACGATCACCGCGTGTCATCGTGCGTGAATCCCCTTGCATGAGTGCGTCTGGCCGGCGACCAGCGCATCGGAAAAGCGTGTGCACACTGCTGCCCAACGAGTTCCCTGATCTTGCGGTTCGCCCGTTGTAAGAGCCGCCTAAGCAGGATAGCGGGGCGTGACCGTCCGTGGGGCTGTTCTGCACGAAAATGTTAGCTGAGTGTGTGCCAATCACACCCGAATCTGGCGACTCGGCATCGGCTAGACTCGCTAGTCGCTCGTCCGGGTGGCGGAATGGCAGACGCGCTAGCTTGAGGTGCTAGTGCCCTTTATCGGGCGTGGGGGTTCAAGTCCCCCCTCGGACAC
>WNGG01000336.1_pt1 | contig 57866 bp, 49 predicted proteins | sample 5400661 | NCBI WGS metagenome assembly WNGG01 (sample SAMN13153372, study PRJNA577476) | soil metagenome | isolation source: 100 cm soil or saprolite under Garry oak tree replicate 1 | place: USA:California | collected 2016-06-15
AAGCATCGGAAGGCACCTTACCCAAGGGCAATGTTAGCCCACCGTCAGCCTGCCGCGTTTCCACGCGCGTGAGCACAATTCTACCCATCTGTGAACATTCTTCTTCACGCTCTGCCCAAGTGTTCACGAATCGTCCGCTAATTCTGCCTTTGGTAAGTTGCTGAAAATGCGCTGAGCGCCATTCGCAGTAGATCAGCGTGGCAATTAACCTCGGAGGATTCACCAATGGAAAACAGTCCGTCGTTGTTGGTTAAGCGGGCGAAGGCGATCTGACAGTTCGTAGTACTCAGGATTGCCGCTCTGCCACAACCGATCTCGCTCGGCAAACTTCTCTGGCGCAAATGTCGCCAGGCCCAGCAAATAGTCCGATCCATACTCGATCATGTTGATACCCAGATCGTTTCCCGTATAGATGCGGAAATCCGGCCGATGCTCGTCGCGAAGAGCCAGGCACTGAAGCTCGATGAGCCGGTCAAGGGAGGAATGCTTCATTCCGCTTATCTCCGGAATATTCATCAGGCGAACAATGGTCTCTTGATCAAAAATCCAGCCATTCGGCGCGAACATGGAGCCCAATTCGAAAGCCAGCACCTGAACGTATCCTCGACAGGCAGCCTGATAGGCAGCGGCTATTTCTTTGCCGGGCTTGCCGCGCAGCCGGGCGGTCTGGAAACAGATCGGGATGCCGCCAAAACCAGCAATGGAGTCGATCTGCTGCCGGTAGAGATTGACGACGTCTCCTTCCAAATTTTCGATATACGCTCCCGCCACGAACGGAACATCTTTCCCGAGAGCCTCACGCGCCCAACGCAGCACGTCTTGCCTCTGCGCATCACTGAGATAGTTCACATAACCTGTGTCCATATTGACCGCGTTCATTAAACCGGCGCGATGCGTGGCAACCAAGTGCTGCTGAAATGCCTGGACGGCGATTTTTCCGTCCAATTCGTACGGCAATAGAGCCGCCGCGATGCCCTGGACCGTGCGGCGAAACTGCTGCCGGCCAGTCAACGCTTCGATCGTCATTTCCTTGCTCATATCTAGAAGTCACTCCATTTTGTCCCGTGCACGTGGCACGGAGCTACGCCGCCCACGATTCAGTGTTTCTTCAATGTGTTCAGCCGCTCCGCGAATTCAGAAGTTTTGTAGTAACTGTCCAAGGGGTAGCAACCAGAAGGCAATCCATTCCGCGGCGCGGTTGTGCAATCGCTGAAGGTTCTGCAAATTCGCTTATGTTGAATAGTCCGCCCTCCAGACGCATCCCAGAGAAGTTCAGGATAGGTCAATACCATTCGCCCCAGCCCCACCAGATCAACCCATCCATCGCGGACTGCGGCTTGGGCTACGTTCGGGAGAAAATCTTGCAGGTAGCTGTACGCAGAACCCACGAAGATCAAGTTTGGAAAATACTGTTTTAGTCGCCGCGTAATTTCCATCTGCCGTCCTACTCCGATTAAAGGATCCTCCGGCGGTTGATATCCGTCCGACGGTGGACACAGAGCAGGCCGCTGGATGTGAGGATTGTAATAAGGGCTACCCGCGGTAAGATTCACGAGCCGAATGCTCAATTCTTCCAGACGAGACAAAAAGAGAATGGGTTCGGTCAAATCGTCTTGGGTGGGAATGAGTTGGTTGACGCCGAATCCCCAATGGTATGGGATCAAGTCTTCGCGTTTCTCGGGAATCCCAGGCCCAGGCTTCCCGTTGGACGAGCGCTCCGGATCGGGCAAGAACGGCACCGTATCGAACGCCGAAAGTCGCACACCGATGTCGAGCCCCGGAGCAATGGAGCGTATGCCCTGCACCACCTCTCTCAAGAATCGTGTACGATTCTCGAAACTCCCGCCGTAACGTCCTTCCCGGGTGTGGGCGCTAAGAAATTCATGCCCCAGGTAGCCGTGGCAGTGTTTAATATCCACGAAGTCGAAGCCCAACTTCCAGGCAATGCCGGCCGCGCGATGAAAATCCTCAATGATGGCGCCGATCTGTCCGTCGGTGAGTAATGGATAGTCCTCGGGCAATCCCAATCGCCGATCGAGAAGCGGATGGTGATACAGGATGCGCGGCTCCATCCGATTATGCTCATTTGGACGGCTGAAGCGTCCGGAATGCGTCAACTGTATACCGATCAGTAAGCCGTTTTCTGATCCTGTGGTGCATCGATGTTCTTCGACCAACGCCGTGCGTAATCGCGCCAGTCCTTCGCAGGTATGAGGCGCCACCAGGAGTTGATTCGGATTGGCGCGCCCTTCATGAGAGACCGCAACGGCTTCTCCGCCCCAGATCAATTTCGCGCCGCTGCGACCGAAGCGTTGCCAGCGCCGGAGCGTACTCTCAGTGGGGTTGCCGTCGGCCGAGGCATCCCAGCCTTCCATGGGTTGCACCACGATCCGGTTGCCGATTTTGGTTTCACCGCTGACGAGGGGCCATCGCAACGGGGATTCCGGCCCAAATGCGAGTTCGCTATCGCAAGGGATGGTCAGATGCAGTGAACGCAGATGCTCCTGAAAACGCACCACGTCCTTCACGCTTCCCAGCCGCAGAATCGAATGTGCGCTCATGTCGATTTCCGCTGTTTGGGTAATGCCAGTACGGTAACAACCGATAATCGCCGCGATCGAACACATGCTGCCCAGCATGAGCAGATAATAAGGTGGTCTTGAATGCGCCCTTTGCACCAACGTTCCAAAGTGAGAAGGACATGCATCATCATCATCATGGTTCAGCGTGGAGCAGGGGCGAGCGCGCCAACGGAAGTGCCCTTCCGCTCCCGGCCTGCAAGATCTCTCTTGGGCAGTTCAGCAGGGTCGCCCCAGTCTGCAAAGAGCTTGGAATCGGCTCGGGGACGAAAGTCCGGGCGATTTGGATTGAGCCGCCACCACTTGCCGTCAAGAATGACCCAGGGCTCATTGCTATAGTGGACAAACTCCTTCGCGGCTCTTTCCTGCGTGACCCCTGCAATCGTCCGCGGACCTTCTGGCAACCGGGTAGCCAGACTCTTGAGTGCCTCTGGCACATCGGCGTAGCTCAGAGTGTTAATGACATCGAAATCTGAATCCAGACGGTAGATGCTGGTGTTGAACACCTCAATGGAAGAGGGTTGATCATTGATGAAAATGTTGTTGCGCATCTTGGTTCCCCAACTTCCGTTGCGGCATTGCATCGCAGCGCGTCCGGGATTGTTCATGAGCACCGTATTGTTCCGGATCACGTTCCGCTGACACCCCCAGAGAGGAAGGTCGTTTGGCCCCTTCACCTCATTGGGAGCAGAGGGGCCCGGATCAACATAAGCTGCGTCGTAAGGGTTGGCATCGTCCCATTGCGCGATGCCGTGATTGAAGTTGCCATAGATCAGGTTGTTTTGAATGAGCGACTCCTGCAAGCCGGCCAGGTTTAGCGATCCGCCTCCGGCTTTGCCGTTCTGATTAATGACATTTTCTTCGATGATGAAGTTAACCCCCTTACCGTCGGGAAAGTTGTTCGCTCCGAACTTCTCGGTTGCCAGCTTAAGCAACCCCACGGCCCATTCTCGTGTGGACCACTCCTCGGGATAGCCCCTGAGCTGGGGATTTTTGATCAGGTCATGCAAGGAGCTGACGCTATCAAGATTGCATTGAAGTCCACTGGCGTTGCTGCCAAAGAATATGTTCCGACGGATCACGTAGTTGTCCGATCCGTCGCTGGCATAGCCCGAGTGTTCCTGCTTCGAAAAAGCGAACAGGTTGTTCTGGATCAACACAGTGTGCGTGTCCCGCGAGTGAAATCCCCACTTGCGATGATGGTGCGAGAAGTTGTCGATCAGGATGATGTGGTGGGTCTGCTTGCTGGTTTGGCTGAAATCTCCGTCCATCATGATGCCGGCTCGTGGGCCGTGGGGTGCCGTGTCAGCACTGTTGCTGCCGGCGATGTTGAAACCCTGCACGATGACGTGGTGTGTAGCGCGCAGGAGAATCATCCAGTCTGGAGTCCGGGAGGGCTGATTGATCACGACATCACCCGGCTCGCCCATGGCCTTAAAGTGAATGTAGCGCCCATCGGCAGCGCTCGCTTTGTCTTCAACGACGAAACCGGCATAGCTGCCCGGCATCACGGCAATAAGATCTCCCCCCTGGGAAACATCTGCTGCTTCCTGCAAGGTCTTGTAGGCGGCGTACACCTTGTAGCTGCGGATTGGGGCAGCTTCGTCCTTGTCCCTGGTGTTGAGACTAAGGGTGCCAATTCGAATCGGCCGTTGGCGTTTACCGGAAGCATCCACCACGAGAACGCGGGAATATAGCTTCTGGACGTGAAGTGTGTGCTTCACCCATTCGTCCGAGTTCTGCGTTTTGTAGAAAACGCGGGAAGGCTGCGGACTCTGGGCTGCTGATTCATGAGGCAGAAAGGCGAAGAGCAGCGTCGAGAGGGTCAAGCCGAAATACCTTCGAACGACTGCGGGGTTGTGACGGGCGATTCGGGACAAAAACAACGGTGAAATATTCATCATTCAAGTCCACTCAATTCAGACCGGCCGAACCAGTCCTCGCCTGGTGGCCTCGGTGTTGCGAACCAGCAGCAGAACCAGAATCATCGCGACAAGGGGAACTAGCCCGGCCACGACGACAATCGGATCGAAGGAATGTCCTGCCATCGCCTGGTGGGCATCTGAAAAGTGCCCGATGAGTTTGAAGGCGACGATCGTACCCAGCCCCGCCCCGGTTCCGCTCAATCCGCTCACCGTGCCCACCGATTCGCTATAGAAAAGATCAGACGGAAAGACGTTGGCCATGGTGGAAAACGCCGCATACGCGAAGGTCGCAAACGCAAAAAGGAACGCTATCAGATAAAGATTGGTCGTAAAGGCGGTGGGTACGAGCATAGTCACGCCCAGACCGCCAAAGATGACTACAGTCTTCCGGGCCCAGCCCAGGGACCATCCTCGCTTGATCAGGTAACCCGAGATGGCTCCGCCAAAAAAATTGCCAAGATCGGCGGCCAGGAAGGGAATCCAGATGGCGATCAGCCCGCTCTCGAGTGCGATCCCCTTCGCCACGAGATAAATCGGGAACCAGTCGGTGACGAAGAACCAGACCGGATCGGTGAGGGCTTTGGCGATGATCGTACCCCAGGTTTGCGGCAGCTTTAGAAGTTCCCGCCAACCTAGCGTGTTTCTGCTCCCACTTTGCGAGAGGGATTCCACCTTGTCAGAAAGAACCAGTTCCCTTTCCGCCTCGCTGATCCTGGGATGGGACTCGGGTGGGTGATAGAGCCAGCGCCAAACGATCAGCCACAGAAAGCCCAGCATTCCGGGAATCGCAAACGCCGGACGCCAACCCCATCGAAAATAAATCCAGAGAATGAGCCAGGAAGCGATCGCTCCACCGATGGAGGAGCCGCTGTCGAAGAGCGCGGTGGCCAGTCCGCGTTCGCGCTTCGGGAACCACTCTGAGACCGCCTTGGTGGCGGCTGGCCAGTTCGCTGATTCCCCAGCCCCCAGCAAAAAGCGAAACGCGGCAAAACTGTAGAATCCCCGGGCCAGCGAGGTCAGCACGGAAACGACCGAATAGAAGACTACGGTGAGAGATAAGCCGCGCCGCGTGCCGATGCGATCCATGAATCGACCAAACGCAGTCTGCCCCAGCGAGTAGGCGATGCGAAACGCGATGACGATGTTCGCATAGTCAGTATTGGTCCAGTGATACTCGAGTTTGAGATAAGGGGCGAGGAGGGAGAGTGTCTGCCGGTCCAAGTAATTAATGACGGTGGAAGCAAAGAGAATTCCGCCGATCCACCAGCGCAAATTCGAGATAGGCCGTCGGGCGGGGAAATCGCCCTGGCCGGGCATCACCGTGATTGCTGGCTCTGGGATAAGTTCGCCTCAGTGGTTTGCAGCGCTTGTGGTCAGGAACGCGGCCGAATTACCTACGAATCAAAATCGTTTACAACGTGCGACTGGCGAGCAGCACCAGCTCTATGGCTTTTATCGTTCTCTGGCAAGCTCACACTCGCGCGATTCGCAGACGTAGATTTCCGAGATCATGCCGCTCAACTCGGAGCACTCCTTTGGCGTTACTGCGAACCCGAAGCGTGCCCGCTGATACGCCCGGCAACACGGCCGCGGGCGAGGATGACAGATTTAGCCCCCCGAAATTGAGCTCATAAACGGACTCTGGCTGCAGGCTGGTAATGATTAACGACTCGCAACCCAAATCGGGTAACGACACTTCCCCGGCGCTGACCGGCGAACCCGCCGTGCTGAACAACACCATCGGACCCTGCTCGAAGGCTGCGCCTTGAAAATTGACACCGTCCAATAGGTCGGTGCGCTTTTGTCCGGTCTTTCCCTGGTTCCCAATTTCAAAAACGTGAAGAAAAAAATCCTCTTCGGCCGGCAAAGAGGGTGATACTTCGACACGCCATTCGCCCGGTACTACATTCTTGCGGTTGGAGCTGAGAATTCTGTTGAAGTCCTCACCCCAAAAAAGCTTCCACATGTGGCGGAGCTTCGGATCTTCCGGCAGTGGAGCGCCCTCCGGCGGTTCGAGCGGCCAGTTTCCGCCCGTTCCCCAGGCTCCCCCGTGGTCATCACCGGGAGTGTAAAATTCGTCGCTGCCACCGCCTCGCCTGGTAATGACGCGTTCCTTGGGTAGAAGCGAATGCGCCAGCAACTCGCCCGATCCCTCCGCAAAGCGGAAGGTTATGGCATTGCGAAAATCCTGGGTGCCAGGCGCCCCTTTTCCAGCATCCTGGTCAACGCTCGGCTGGGTTACACCGTGAAGCAGCCAGGTCTTTCGAAAAGAGGGGTTCTTGCTGACTACACGATCAAAAAGAAATAGAACGCCGTGCCCCGGCACGTAAACCACTTCGCGCGTGAAGCGCCGGAGTTTTTCGCGAGAATACGCATTGCTCGCGTCCCCCATCGCGTAGTGATACTGACCGGGAACAAAGTCGACGACGCGCATAGAACCAACGTCCCACAAGTCTCGGGTGCGGTTCCAATCTTCAGGACTGCGTATGGTGTTCCAGTAGCGGGAAGAATCCATGCGTTGCCCCCCGTCGTTGGCCGCGGGCAGGAGGTTGTCCGACCAGAAGAACTTCTCCGCAGGATCGTAAACCAGCACGGAATTGTGCGCCACAGTGCGGCGGTAGTAATTCAGGTAATGGGGGCTCTCGGTGTCTGTGTAATCCGCGCCGCTATCGATCGCCAGATAGCCACCGCGGTAGATCGTGATCTGGTTTTGATCGAGGTGCTGGTGTTTGGCGAAATACGGTCCACAATCGAACTCGATCCAGGTCGATTCCGGATTCCAACCATCCCGCATCACGAGATGCCCTACGCCGGGAAAGTAGCGCTGGCGCGGCAACTCGTTTTCGCTGGTCAGAGCTGGGTCTCGCGGTGTGACTTCGGGATCGTCCCACAGAAACTCCAAAACCGGCAGCACCCATTGCTTCGGGAAAAACCCGCTCTTGCGCAGAAGCCAGGCGCTGTAGGGGTCTTTGAAACGGTTTACCGCATAGCCCAGCAGAGCCGTGTCCCGCGCATCCAGAACCGGATATTCATTGTCACCCTCGCGGGACGGCGTGCCGTCTGGAAGGACCTTATAGAGGTAGGTGGTGCCCATGTTACGAAACACGGAGAAGTGGTGGGCGGGGTCCACGCCCGTGGTTGTTCGCTGCAGTTCCGCCAGCAGCGCCAACGACGCCCACGTGATCCGCATGTAGTCCATCGATTCGTGGTAGCTGCCCTCCGGGCTGACGACATTTGTAATGTCGAGGATGTTGGCCAGGCCCTTTGCAATCCTGTCGCGCCAGGATGCACAACGTTCATCGCAAACGGGGGTACCCTCGACCGCCGCCGAGGCGAATGCGGCCAACGCGAGGTAGCGCACGGCATAGTTGTGGTAGGAGAGTTCGCCCGGATCAACAAAGTCGGGAGTCGAAAGCATGGCGGCCGCGCCGTCTTTCAACTCAGCTGCCACTCGGTCTTGCAAGGTTCGATCGAAGCCGCGGTATCCAACTAGCCAATCGAATGCCAGCGACCAGCGCGTGTAGTCGAGCCAGGACCGTGATGCCTTTCCGCCGGCGGCGATATGCCTGGTTCGCATCTCGGCTAGGGCATGCTCGGCGAAGGAGTCTTGGCCCGTCAGTTGCCACGACAGCGCCCAGCCTTCCATATCCTCCGACGGACGCCGCCCGGCTGCATAACGTGACTTCAATAACGGTAGCCCGGTGAAGGGGTCCTCATCGGCGATCAATAATCGCGGACGACGAAGACCCGGCCCCTGGGCCTTACCTGGCCATGAAGTAGCTAGTGCGGACGCGGCCAGCGCCGCGATGAAGTCGCGCCTTCTCATGTTTTCAGTCGTTGAACATCACACAATTGCCGTTCCACCCCGGTCTGACGGCTCAAAACCGCCTGCGCAGGATGGAACTGATAAGAAGAAAAGGAAGGCAAACGAAATCCACGGATTTTCCCTCTGCCCCATCTGGACATCACAAAGTGAAACAGAAGCATTGTGTAGCCTGCGATCCATGCAACTTACGCGCAGCTTTCGTTTGCATGCTATTTTCTTTCTTCTTTGCGGCCAGCGCAAGTGTATAAATAAGGCAGTACACGCGTTCGGTGTGCTTGCTTCGTCAAATATATTCGACCCGTGAGGATCAACTCGATGCGGACTACCAAGGATTCTCGTCTGCTGGGGGAACAGCGGCGCCGGAAGATTTTGGATCTAATCGAACAAAGGGGCCAGATCACCGTTCGGGACCTGGTAGAGAAATTTTCCATTTCTGCTGTCACGGGGCGGTCCGATCTAGACGCTTTATCGTCCGAGGGACTGGCGGTGCGCTCGCACGGCGGCGCCGTCCGGCGGGTGGAAGCCAGTCAAGACTATCCTCTGCGCCTGAAGAAGACCCTTCACCACGCGGAGAAGGTTAGGATCGGGCGAGCCGCGGCGGAGCTCATCCAAAACAGCGAAACTATTATTTTGGACGCGGGGACGACCACAGCTGAGATTGCCCGCCATTTGAAAACCCGCAGGCTCCAGTCCGTTACCATCATCACACACGCCCTGAACGTCGCATGCGAGTTGATGGACGAAACAAACGTTTCCGTGATCATGATCGGAGGACTGCTGCGCCCCGTGTCCTGCTCTTTCGTGGGACCTCAGGCGGAAATGATGCTCAAGGAATTTCACGCCGACCGTCTTTTTCTGGGGGTGGATGGTTTCGACCTGGAAATCGGACCCTCCACTCCCGACGTGCTGGAGGCCCAACTGAATAGCTTGATGATGCGTATTTCCAAAGAGGTCAATGTGGTCGCCGATTTCAGCAAGTTAGGCGGCAGGAGCCTTTCCCGCATCGGCCCTCTCTCAGGAGTCCACAGGTTGATCACCGATGGCCGGGCACCAGCCGAGTTCACCGAGGCCCTGCGCAAGTCAAAGATTGAAGTGATTACCGCGTAGTTTCTAACCTGGCCAGACGAGTGAAGTGATATGCCAGCATGCGGTCCGGCAGCAATAAAGCTTTCCGAAATCTGAGGTTTGCCTCCTGCTCCCTGCCCAGTTCCTTTTCCAGCGAGCCCGCCGTGTACATCCACCAGCTCGGGTATGCGCTGGTTTCGCTGCGATTTACCGCCTGATCTAGAGAGGATTGCAGACGGTCTTGCCAAAGCATCTGATTGAAACCTGGCAATTTCCGGGCAGCCAACCACGCCCACCGGATCTGGTCTGGAGCGGACGCGGCGGACGCGAGTTCGAATTTGCCCTTGGCTTCTTCGGACTGTCCGCAGCTAGCGTAAGCCGAGCCGAGCAGGTAGCTGGTTCTGGCTGATTGAAGAATGGGTTCAAGGCCATCGCGCGTGAACGCCAAGCCTGGAGCCTCCGCGCCAAGGTGCTGGACAACCGACAATGCCTCGCTGCACCGTCGTTCCCTTGCGAAAGCCAATACCCGCTGCAATTGCACTTCAATCCAGACCTGGCGGACGTTGGTCCCGCCCTCTTCGCGGGGAAAAAAGCGATCGTGAAACAAATTGGTGGCGCGTTCAAAATCGCCCGCCTCCGCCCGGTTCAGAATCAATTCGAATATCAGCGCCGGGGGCGCAGCATCAAGCTGCGGATACTTTTCCAGAGCTTCCACCCGTTCGCGAGCGGGCCGGTTCAGCAGACTGAGCGCCTGATCCATGCCCAGGTAAATCGCAATATTGGTGGGATCGCTGCGCAGCCCATCACGGAAAGCGGAGAGCGCGTGCTCAAAGTCATTCTTTATGTGCAGGAGAGCCAGTCCCGTGCTCGCGCTCACGACAGGAAGTTCGGGCCCAAACTTGCGCGCTTCCGACCATTCGTTCAGGGCGGAATCCGTCAAGCCACGGGAGAAATAAAGCGTTCCCAGCAGATAATGGGCGGTCGCATCCGAGGGACGCGCTCGCAAAGCCGCGCGCAGCACGAAGAACTCTTCCGCGGTTCCGGGAAAAACGTACGCCGTAGACAGTTTGGACGCTGTGTTGTAATCGTCAGATCCTGACTGTCCCAGTTTCTCCCGGCAATAGCCGCGGAAATAGGCAACCATTGGATGGCCGTGCGGGGCCACTGCGCCCGGCTCACTCTGATCGGTGACGGCCGGTGGATATTGCCTGGAAAGCACATCCAAGGCTTTTTGGTAGAGCCCCAGCCGCATATATTCCGCGGCAATGTTCAGCACACGGCTGGCATCGTCGGCGAGGTGCGCGAGATCAGGATTACCGAGTTCTTCTCGAAGAAAGTAACTGAGCGGAAAACGGGCCAGCCCTTCTTGCGCCAGCGCTCGTGCTTCCTGGGACTCACCGGCCGCTTCCCTGACCGCAACCAGCTCCTCTTGGGCACGAAGATCTTCGGGAGCAGCCTGCAGGGCTCCAGAAATATGACGCTCGGCGCCCCTCAGATCGCCTTCCCGCGCCAGCAGTTCGCCCAGGTGCAGAGCCGCTGCGGAATAAAAAAGTGGCAAGCGCTCAGCCTGTTCGTACGCGGCGTGCGCGTGAGGGCTGTCGCCCAGACCGTCATATGCAATGCCAAGGTAGTAGGAGATCTCCGTGTCAGTGGTATCCCGCATATGGAGCGGCTCGAGAAAGTCCTTGGCCTCTTCGAAGCGCAGCAGGCTGGCCGCCAGACGGCCGGCCGCCTTTCCGGCAGCGAAGCTTTCGGGAAACTTGGCCAGCGCTTCCTTGTAGGTTTCGAGAGCGCTCAGAGTTCTTCCGTTCAGCTCATCCTCTTTACCGAGCTGAATCCAGTCGTCGTAGGTCCGCTTGTCCGGTTCGGGAATGTGATAGGACGGTTGTGGGCCGACGTGAATTTCAGACTCGGGAGTCCAATCGTATTCGCCTTCGGTCTGGCGCAGAAGGATCGCTCCCTTCGCGTTCTGAATCTCAAGTGTGTACTTGGCCTGCGAGTCGGCGTTCGGAAGCTCGTGGATCCAGGCCTGCTCGGGGGTCAGATCGACCCTCTCGTGAAACAGTTGCTGCGTGCCCTTCAGAATGGACACTGACGCCTGCGGGATGGGCTGGTTTGCATCGAATCCGGCCATCAGGCTGTTGGTTTTCCGGCTGAGGCTCGCCACCCCGGCGAGGTTGGCCCGCGAGATCCCGCCGATCTCCCACGCCGGCATCCAGTATTCCGAGAAGCGGATTACTTGCCGGGGTTCAAGAAAGGCATACGTCTCCTGATTGCGAAACAGGCCGGCCTGGACCTCGACGTACCCGCTGTTATCGTCAGAGAGGGCTTTGCGCCAGTCCAAGCCGTCTGCGTCGACACCCCAGGACCAGATTTTCTTTGCCGGAACTTCTTCATACTCCGCAAAATGCACAGTCCCGGTATTCGTATAGGGATTCCAGACTCCCATGAAATTTTCCCGGCTTCCGTAGCTGAACATGGAAACCGGACCCTTGGTGTGATTGCGGACCAGGCTGTAGTCCACGCCGTCCAGATCCACGGGCCACGGATGGATTTCAGTGAAGCCGTGGGTGGCTGCGAACCGCATGGGATACACGATGCGCGAATCATCCCACGCCGCAACTCCGGCATTGTTCCACCAGTAGAAGCGATGCCTCACATCACTGCGATTGCTGAGGGTTACACGCTGCTCGAGCACAGTCGATTTCGGGTGGAGGATCAACTCCACCATCCATTCCATGCCATAGACGCGGTCGATGTTGCCGACGCTCACGGAAGCGCTGCCATCGTCATGCTTCGCGAAAGCGAAGTTGACCGGCGACATCGTGACCCAATTATGCGAGACCGGAAAATTGAACTCGATTCCGAAGGCGGCCCAGGCCCCGCGATAAGCGATGGCCGCCTTCTTAATTGACGGATTGGCGTAAAACATGGGTTTGCCGGAAATCTTGTCGACGCACGTGTACAGGTGGCCGCCGATGTCCGGCAGCACGGAGCATTTCAGATATTCGTTCTCAAGATAGATCGCCCGCCATGCGTGGTCGACTCGCCGGCTCGTCAGGTTATGGCGTAAGGTGTAGGGATAGTTGAAGCGATTGGTGGTGAACTGGTCGAAGGGAGGGTTGGGATCGGGCAGTCCCTCTTCGTAAGTCGGCAAAGTGAGGGTCCCTTGCCAGACGCGCACTTCCGCATGCGCTGACAACGCACAGGCAACCAGTCCAAGAACAGCGATTCGCCACAGGATCCGCATCTAGACTCGCAGCAGCCGCGCAGCGTTCTCATGATAAACCTTGCGCAGAATGGGATCCGGCAAATGAATGCCGTAGATGCGCCAGCGTCCCTGAGGCGGCATTTTTGCCGGAGCGTAGTCGAAATACTCGTCTTCCGTTTCCAGAAACCGGTAGTAGATCTCGTACAGCTTGTCGTTGAAAACCTGTTGGGGAAACTCGTCACCGTGCGGCGTCGCATCTGTCCCGAACAGGATCCGGTCCTGATACTTATCGAAAAACTTTCTGGCGGTTACCGGCTGCCGTCCCAACTCCCCGATGCGTGCCGCCATATCCACGAACATATTCGGAAACCGGTCCAGGTTCTCGGCAACGTTTTGCAGGTTTTCAGAGAAGTTGCCGAAGTGCAACGTCACGAACTGCATTTTGGGATGTCGGGCTATCATGCGGTTGCGGGCTGCGATCAACTCCGCGTTGCTGGGAAAGTCTCCCCCATAGAACGACCAATCGGGATGATTGTTCAACTCTTCGTAGCGTTCGTTGAAGCGATCGGTCGGAGTGAAAAATGCTACGGGATCTGAGATGTGAATGGCTACCGGCATGTTCAATTGCCCGCAGGCATCCCACATAGGATCAAAACGCGGATCATCAATTTTCACAAGCGTGCCCGAGGTGATGTTTTCGCGAAGATAGAGTCCGAGCGTCTTGAGAATCTTCAAGCCGCGCGCGCCATCGCGACGTGCCTCCTCTATGGCCTGTGCCTGCAGTTTCGGGTAACCCGGTTCTTTGAATCGGGAATACGAGGGCTCGGTAAAAGTGTAAAAGCGGCCGGGATACGCACGGTCGTATTTCGCAACCGCTTCGACGAGGCCTTTATCGTAGCCACCGGTCACGTTGACCATGGCATGAATGTTCTTGCGGTCCATTACCGCGAGCAGTTCCTGAGGAGTTCCCAAGTATTGGCGATCCGGCAAGAGTTCAACGCCCTTTTCCGATTTTGTCGAGATGGAGATGTGTGTATGGAAGTCGATGACGGGAAATTTCGAATGCTCGATGTGCGACTCGTGCACCTGGAGCATGCTTTTTGGCTCGTACTGCGAAAGCTCCAGAGGAGCGGGATGGGCCTTGTTTTCGGCCGCCACAGTGGCCGCCCTGCCGATTTGCGTTCCAGCCCCGGCAACCAAGCCCACTCCATACAGCCACTGACGGCGATTGATCAAGTTTCTCCTCCACCTTCCCGCTATTGTCCAGGCTCAAGGGCCGGCGTGGCGATGTCCACGGGCCGCTCTTCCCCATTGATCGAACCGTGCCAGACGCTCCCGCCGAAAGTCGTGATGTAGACCTTGTTGTGGTCCAGCGGATCGGGAATCACGCGTTGTCCCCACTTGAAGTTGAACCCGGGAATGCGGGTCCAATGCAGCCCGCGGTCCGCAGATCGCCACGCCGACGACTCAAAACCAGCCGCATAGAGCACGTTGGGATCTGGCGGATCAACGGTGACATCATAAATGTGGCGATCCTTATCGAGCACTTGCTTCCAGCTCTTGCCGCCATCTTCCGAAAGAAAGATTCCTCCGCCGTCTCCGTGCGCTCCCGTCGCCCGAGCCCAGGCGGCGAGGTAAAGACGATCTGGCGAGTGCGGGTCGATTGCAAGGCCATTCGGCCCATTCGTTCCCTCGGGCAGCGCAACCGACTGCCAGTGCTCAGCACCGTCCGTCGACCGGTATAGGGCGCCATCGCCTGCATTGCCGATGCTCCCATCCTCCGACCGGCGCGCCACTACTACGTAGAGCGCACCATTCGAGCTGCGCGCTAATCTCCAGACGAACGGCTGGGTCTGGGTAATTCCCTGGTTCTTCAGGCTCCAGGTGCGCCCGCCGTCCGAACTCTTGTAAACCCCGTGCCCAAAACCGGCTACGTACAGTACACGCGCATCCACGAGGCTGGTGGGATCGAGCAGAATATGGGTCGCCCCCGTCTCGTCCATACCCGCGTTCGACTTCGTCCAGTTCCGGCCGCCGTCATCGCTGCGGCAAACGCCGCCTTTGTAATTCAGCACTGAGTTGTGCCGCCACATCTTGGGGCGAGGCAGGTCATGAGTGTAGCTGTTCACGCTCCACATCCGGCCCCGCACCTTGGGGTCGAAGACGATCCAGTAGGTCGTATTCAGCCACTCCCTGGGCACCCCGGCGGTTGAACTCGTCCATGAGACCCCGCCGTCTTCGCTGCGGAAGAGCCCTATGTCGGTGTAAGTGATGAACTGGCGTTTTGGATCGAAGGGATCGAAGTGTATTCCGTAACTATTGGTGACATCGAGACCGAGGCTGGTCCATCCAGCGTCATTTACTTTGCGGGAATACAAGGCCGCCCACGTGGCGCCTCCGTCAGTGGTTCGCATGGTTCTTCCGAGGTCGGTACCGTAGCACAGATTGGCGTCCTGCTCCGCTACAGTAAGGTTCAAGGGATTCTCTCCCCAACCTGGCCCGAAGCGCTCGGTGATCCAAGCATCATTCACATTCTTTGCGGCTACATCGGATTCTTTCCACACCAACTGCCAATCAACGCCGGAGTTCGTGGTTTTGGCGACGCCCATCCAAGACTTTCCATCGAGCGTCAGGTGGTCGTAAGAGAGGTACGCGACTTCTGGATGGCGCAGGCTGGTCCCGATCGCCCGCACCTTCGATCCCTCGCCCGGCAGAGCAGACTTGCGCCAGTTCGCGCCGCCATCTGTGGACACAAAGGCTCCCTGCTCCGAAGTAGCGTAAATGGTCGGCTGTGCGCCCGACCCGAAGCCCAATGAGATATCAGAGACAGTGGCCGGAAGCGGAAGGCTGCGCACACCGGCCGAGTTCACCACCGTGACCGCGTGCGCGTTTGCCAGGAATAATGTCCGTGAATCGGCCGCCGAATGCGGGTCCACCCAGATGTGGCGCGCCCTGTTCGGCAAGCTGACTTGTTTCTGCCAACTCTTTCCGAAATCACGCGAAACAAACAGAACCGGGCTATCGGTTGTGCCGGCTACTACATAAAGGACATTCGAATCGGCCGGGTCGACCGCAAGCCCCGCGATCGAACTCAGCGGATCCGGATCAGCAAGAATGATTTCGTCGGCATGATCGGAATTCATCTTGACGCCCTTGACGGATGCGGGGTTCGGGTACACCAGGCTCCAATGTTCACCGCCATCCGTGCTGCGCCACAGAGCGGTCGCATGCGCGTACATGGTATTGGCGTCCTTCGGGTCGAAAACAAAGAAGTCCACCACACCGCGCAGGTTAAACATGCGCCAGGTTTGGCCGCCATCGTGGGTGATGTAGGAGCCAGTCATGTCGCAGGAGATCAGCACCGTGCTGCTGTCATGTGGGCTGATCGTGGGATTGAACATGGCGCCGCCCCCGCCCGGCCCGATGATGCGGAACCCCCCGGGCCGATCGGCAAGGGCGTTGGTCAAGCACAGTACGACGAGAATTGCGGGAAGGATACGGAGTTTCATTGGCTCCTGCCTGAGGTTGCCGCACGGCGATGTGCTGTGCTCGGCCGGGGAGGTCTATCCATAGTTAAGACCGGAAAGCGGCCGCCCGTCCATTTTGCTGCTTGACGCGGGCGGCCGGATTTTCACAGCGGTTTGGACTCTAGAACGTGATCCTGAGCCGCAAGCGTATAGTTCGGCGGCCGTCGACGCCCTCCTGGGAGAAGGTCTGAAACGCTCGACCGAAGTCTGGATTCGGGCTAATGTCGGTTGACGCAATCGGCAGCAACTGCAATGTGTTTGGATCAACGTGGAGGTTGAAGCCGCCGAGATAGGCGAAGCTGCCGCCTCCGCCGGCGAAATCTTGATTCGGCGCTCGCAAGGGATGATTGAAAATATTGTTAAAGTCAGCCCCCAGAGTGGCGGTCACCCGCTCGCCGAATCTAAAGTCTTTGTGCAAACCGAGATTCACTCCCCAAGCACCGGGTCCCCACAACAAGTTGCGTTTGGCAACCAGCGGGTTGTCAAACACATCTGCGTCTACGGTTGGTGGCGCAAACGCGCTTGGATCGAACAGTTGGTCTCCAACATGATGCTTGTAGTTGCCCACAACCAGGGGGCGATAAGTGATGAAATCGTTGAAATCTCCGACTGCCGTAACAGAGGTAACCGCGATATTCCCGGGAAGAGTTGAACCGTTCTGACAGTTGTCGCAAGTCCAAAACGGCGTAAACCCGGTGCCGGTCTTGGCGAACATCTGAAAACTTGTCTGCCAACCCCCAATTACAGCGTCGGCCCAGCTGGAAAACGAGCTTCCGAATTTCCTGCTTCGCCCCACAGGTAAGTCATATACGCCATAGAAAACGAACCGATGGCGAGATACCCACGAATCTTGGCGGTAATCGCGTTCAGGGTTAAACGGATTGTAGGCAATACCGCCAAGGCTGGAGTCGCCAGTGTCCAAGCCAGTAGATTTCTGGTCCAGGTACGTGTAAGACGCATTAAACATCAACCCACTGTTGTAGCGACGCTCAAGCTGGGTCTGAAAGGCATTCGACTGGCTATGGCCAAAATTCCCGAAGCTCATGAGAAAGTCGCCGAGGTTGGGGTAGGGCAGCCGCGCCAGATCCGCCGGCGAGGGTAGGCAGTCTGCGTCGTCGACGCTGCAGGCGGTCACGCCATCGCCGATGGTGGTGTCCCAACCAATGTCACTGGGTTTGAGTTCGTTCAAATCTCTGCCGGCAATCAGTCCGTGCGAGGTGGTGCCCAGGTAGGACAACCGAACCGATGTTCCTAGCCCGAGTTCACGTTCGTAGGTGCCGTTGTACTGCTGAATGAGAGGTTGGTGAAGCCCAACTGGCACTGCATTGACGGAAGGGAGACCAGTCAGCGAACTGCTATCGACTACTCCACCACTCATGGGAGTTGGCCATGGTTGCAGCGGCTGTGAGTTTGGCACCGTGGGATCGGTGATGTTCCTAAGCGCCTGATTGAAGGCGTTGGTTGAAAGGGGGTCGCGGATGCCTTGGGCAGCCGCGGTGGGGAAGTAAATGCCGTATCCGCCTCGCAACACGGATTTTTCCCCTAGCCGCAATGCTATTCCGACGCGGGGAGCAAGATTATTCTTGTCGGTTCTGACCAGGCCGCGCCCGATGTCGAGTCCCGAGTGAGCGGCAGTGACCACTGGCAATAAACCGGGAATTCTGGAATCCAGGTATTTAGTGGTTTTATCCGACGCAATAATGAAGCGTCCCGTATTATTGTTGAAGGTGGGATCGAAATTGAGCATGATGTCGTTCTTGTCCACGAACGGCGAAACAAGTTCATAGCGCAGACCAAGGTTGACTGTTAGTTTCGGGGTGACTTTCCAATCGTCCAGGAAGAAATAGCCTTGCTCCCAATTATGTACGTCCATGGGCGGGCGGGGTTGAGTAACGTAGTTGATGCTTGTGGGCGCCAGCCCGAGTAGCAACTCGGCGAACGGGTCCGTTCCTGCGCCGACACACGGGCCTCCGGCGCAAACCTCAGGATTAGCATAGGTCATTGTCCCGCGTGGACTGCCACGGCCCGAGGCGAAGCCGTCCTGACCCACATTCCGCACAAAATCGGCACCCATCTTTAGACTGTGAGTATGGATTACCCAGCTGAGGGTGTCGCCAAATGTGGTCAGGTATTGGCTTAGCTGACGCTCCGTATTTCTTCCACCACTTCCAAGGCCAACGAAAGTCCTTCCATAACTGATCGCCGGGTGTCCGTGAGTCTTCAGCTGCGACGGGCCGACGCGCTCCGCGTACGCGTCAATGGCACTGGAATCGAAACCGATGGTTGTAAGGAAACTCTCCAGCGTCGTGTTGCTGTGACGGAAGCTGTATTCGCGATTGAATCCGGCGCGGACTTCGTTGATCAGATTGTTGCGGATCATGCGGACATAGGAACCCGAAACGGTATTGTCGCGGATGTCGTTCTGTGTAAGACCCAGCCCAGTGAACGGCGCTACCACAGGTGAAGTCGCCCCCACGGACGCTTGCGCGTTATAAACGACATAAACGTGATCCTTGTCCGTAAAATCATGGTCGACCCGGAGCGTTCCCAAATCGCGAGTCGAGCCGCCCGGAATCAGAGTTTGAAACCCACCAGCAATCTTGCCGTCAACGAGTCCAGTATCGGGATCCACTTCCATCGCTACCCCGGTACTGATCTCTGGAAAGTAGAGGTTGATCAGCTTCTGAACGTTCGAATTCAGAAGACGCGAAGGTATCGTTACAAATTGCTTACCGAGTCCTTGATAAGTGTCCGCAGCCTGTTCAGCCGGGGTCAATGTCACGCCAGCAGGCACATCCGGCAGTAAGGTTGGGTCAGCTGTCGCGGGGGTACTTATCAAAGGGGAGAAGTCCCCGCCCCAGAATGCGGGATGTGGCAATCTGTTATTGAAGATGCTGACTGGTGATCGCGCGTAGTTGCGTTCATAAGCGACGAAAAACCAGGTTTTCTTAATAGCGGGAATCGGGCCGCCTAGCGAGCCACCGATATCGTTGAAATTGAAATAAGGTGCCGGATATTTCTGGAGGAACTGAGTCGGGACGAATTCCCTCATACCCTCCTTGTCCTGTATCTGCAAGGCCGCCAGAGCGGAATTCTTGTTGTTGTAGAACGCCGAGCCGTGAAATTGTGACTCGCCACGCTTGGTGGTAATGCGGATATTGGCAATTCCCGCATACTCCGCGCTGAAATCATTGGAGAGAACATTAAGTTCGCTCACCGCCTCGAGCGACGGCTCACTGGTAGTGGGCGAGCCGAAAATCGTGTTGGTGGAGCGCTGGCCGTCGATTGTAAAATTGGCGCCATAACTCTGGAACCCCAGGAATTTGAATTCGCCAGCGTCTACGCCTTGCGTGATATTCGGATTGAGATACAGGAACGAGTAAACGTCGCGACTGTCGCGAGGGAGATCTATCACCTCGCGGTTGTTAATCGTGTCACTAATGGTCTGATTCTCAGTATCGATAGTCGCCGCCTCCGCGGTGACAACGACCTGCTCATGGCCGCCGGACAATTTCAGTACTGCGTTGGCGCTGAGCACTTCACTACCACTTAGCGCCAATCCGGTAATGTCCTGCGTGTTCATTCCCGGCGCTCCGATAGAGACCTTATAGGCGCCGGGCCTGAGGCCGAACATTTGGTATTCGCCCTGGGCGTTCGTCGTCGTCTTGTGCGTCGTATTCGTAGCAAGATCAAGAATGATGACTTCTGCCTTTGGAATCACAGCCCCGCTGGGGTCCGTGACCACCCCACGAATCGTGCCCAGGTCGGTTCCTTGCGCGAACAGGAACTGGTCGCCTCCGAAAGCTGACAACAGGATGAGCAATAACGCAAAGCACGTCGCCGACTTCATAGCCACGCCTCCATTGCGCTGGGTTTCCAATGCCGCACTTTTACCACACCTCAACATCAAAAGTAAAAAATAAAGAATAGCAAATAAAAAATATGAGAAATCAAACGCAAGCATTCCGTTTTTGGTAACGGTGGGCGGGGTGGGTTGCGTCTGCCTTTGACTACACCTCCCCTGTCGTACTGCCTCTGTCCGCGTCTGTCCGCGGGGATCGACCGACTGGGCGTCTCCCCCGGACCCCGGTGACTGAAAGATAAGCGGCGGTGAGCCAGTCTGGGCCCGTTTCGGGAAAATGGAAACTGCTGGATACCATTGATTCTTTCGTTTTCCTTTGTATACTGTCTTTTCTAAGCCGCTCCAGCTACGCATGCGTCGCCGAGACCTAATAAAAGCCGCAGTCGTGTTGCCGGCTGTCCTGGCAGCCAATGCCGACGTCCCCGCACACCTGTGGCAAGGCTACGAATTTGGCTCCGCGCCTCCTGTCCGAGAGCGCCTGAATCAGGGTCCTTTCGATATCGAGCAGGACCAAGGCTGGCAGACGGTACTGTTCACCACGCCCTCCGAGCAGCCTCTCCGTAATCCTGGACTTGGCTTGGTGGGCTACGCCTGGGAGGAGAGCGGACCATCGCTGGCCGCCAGGGCCGGTCGGGAAACGCTTGAGCAGCACGTAGAGAAGATCTCAAGCCTGCCATTTGTTGACGTGCTCTACATTCGCTGCGATTGGCGCAATGTCCAGTCCCGTCCAGGACGACTCGATTTGGACCCGGTCTGGCACCTTACTCTGGATGCCGCGAAGCGCACAGGCCTGCGAATTGCATTTCGGGTCCAGCTCTCGAACACTTCGTTTCAGCCGGAACAAGTCGCCCTTCCCGAATTCTTACGAGATCGTATACCCCTGGTAAAAATTGGACGAATCCCCGGAAAGGGTCCTGCGGAATATCGGGAGCCCCGCTACGACCACCCGGAATTCCAGAAAGCGTTCGCCGAACTGAACGAGCTGCTGGCCGCGCAGTTTGAAGGCAATCCTCTGATTGAATGGATGGACCTGATGCAGTACGGGTTCTGGGGCGAGGGGCACACCAGCGATTTTCCCAGCCCTTTTCCCGATTACCCGACGGCCGAGCGAACCTTCGTCGCGATGACTGAGCGCCAGCTTGAGACCTGGAAGAGAACTCCCATTGCGGTCAACACCCAGCCCGACATCAGCAGTGTCGGCAATCGTACCGTCATCGACATGGCCGTGCGCGCCGGCGCTTGGCTGCGTTCCGACAGCATCATCATCGAGGAGCCGATCCAGATCGAGGAGCTCGCCAACCGTCCGCTCTGGCTGGCTGCCATTCTGGAAGACGGCTACTTCCGGCAATACGATACGCAGAAACTGAAGCTCGACGCGACGGGAATCAACGAGCTGGAGAATTACATGTTGCACGTCCTGGATGTGAAAGCCAACTACTGGTCGCTGTGGACGGAAGCGGACAATCTGGCGCGCTACAATGAGAAATATCCGCGCGGATTTGAGCGGTTACGAACCAACATGGGCTACCGCCTCCGCCCGTCCTGGGTCTGGCAGCGCAAGAGGTATGGCACCTCGGAGCTGATCGTCTGCGTTTCGAACCGCGGTGTGGCCGGAGTTCCGGGAGTGTTGTGGCTGCAACTGGAAAGTCCCGACCAGAAATTGAGCCTGCGCGGCGCGCTGGATGCTGGGCATCCCCATGGTGGCGGCATCCGGCAGGCTTCGTTTCTCCTTCCCGAAGGCTACAGCGGCAAGGTCCAGTTGTCGGCCCAGCTCGAGATTCGTCCCGGCGTGAAGAGGCCGGTGGCCTGGGCCTGCGAACAACCGGTCAACGCCGATGGCTCCATCACCGTGGAGCTTAAGGCCGCCGCCGACCGCGGTTGGCGAAAAGGAGTTTAATCCCACACGCTTCACGCAGGAGATTTCAGCTTGAACAGAGTGCTCTGCGCCGTGCTGCTCGTAGTGCTGGTTTCCGGAGCCGCTGTATTCGGTCAGGAGAGAGCATTGAGCACTTCAGCTCCCGGACCGGATCGTTTCGAGCAGCTCGTCGAAGCCAATGTCGTCGCGGTGCACGCTTATCAAATCCTGCTCGCGCGAAAACAACCAAATGTGGATCGGGCTTGCTGGCCGGCAAACGATCCGAAAGAAGCGGCCTGGAGGCGCTGGTCGCGCACCAAACCTCGCTGTTGAGTTCGCCCGCAGCTGCTAAAAAGTGGGCGCTGGGAGCGCCTTCTGCTTTTGATCCGGCAAAAGATTTGCAGCCGCTGCTCTCGGCCAAACTGCCCATGCCGGCCAATCTTCCGGTCAACGTGTTCACTGCTTACCTTCGCGAGAACTCCCCGCACCACAGGAACGAAGAGATTCGCTCCATTGCCAATCTTTACCAGACGGTGCTCGAGGTGGAGCGCGACGGCGACCGACTGCAGGATCTCTATGCCTTCTACATCGCGCTCGGCCTGCCGGTGTATATCGGCCAGCTAGGACTTCCCGGCAGTGACGAGGATTTCCTCGCGGCCGGCCGTCTTCTCGAAGGACGTGCCTGCGCGTCGCCGATGGGCCTCAGTGCTGCGGATTGGCAGATCGCCGGGCGAGAAATTTGGAACTGGGGAGAGAAAAATCTTCACGTCCGTGACGCACAGGTGCTGGCCGACGAACTGCTGGCCGAGCCCGATGTGAGAGCGCTCGAACCCAAGATGAAAGCGCTTCCCCCTCAGCGAATCGCCGTGATTGGGCATTCTTTCACATGGATCTCCACTGGGCATCCCCTTCGGCGTTCGTCCCCATCGTGACCGCTATGTTCGCCCGCGAAAACTCAAGCGTGCAGTTTCGTCAGTTTCAGTCGGGAGGGTACGAAAGTGAGCCCAACCTTAGCCGCGTCGCCGAACCGTGGCCGGTTCCTTTGCCTTGACCACATTCACATGACGGAGCCCTACCATCGTTTGATGGCGAAAGAATGGCTCAAAATCATTGTCGGAGCACCACGCTCTGACAGTGTGAAATAGGCCGAGCCAGCGCCGCTTCGTTCTTCCCCTACCAGCAGATGCTTCGGAAGGCATTCTCCCTTGCTCAGGAAGCTGAGGCCAGAGTCGCGGGATTCAGCAGGACAGCGGAATGCCGGTCCAAATACAGGGTCGTGTCTGTATGGGCCCGCAAAATTGAAGCAGGAGCCAGAGGACTGATCTCCCCGTCAAAACATGCCTTCACGGCTTTGGCTTTGCGGGCGTCGGGCACGATGCACAGGATTTTCTTCGACTTCAGGATCTGGCGCACGCTCATAGAAATGGCGCGCTGAGGCACATCTGCGAGGGTCGGGAACCATCCCTCTCCAAGTTGCTGGCGCCGGCAGGCTTCGTCCAGCGTAACGACAAGATAAGGCTCCTCAGTTTCGAAGTCGGCGGGAGGGTCGTTGAACGCGAGATGCCCATTCTCTCCGATGCCGACAAAGGCCATATCGACGGGCGCGCTGCGCAGCGCCTGACCGGTGCGACGGCTGACCTCGGCCGGATCTTGTTCTCCGTTGAGCAAAAAGTGACATGTAATCCCCGTCTTTTGAATCAACCGCTCCTGCAGGAAGCGGCAGAAACTGGCGGGGTGCGAGGCTGATAGCCCAATATATTCGTCCAGATGGAACATCTCGACCCGCTTCCAGTCGATACCCGGAAGACTCGTGAGAGCTTCGAGAAACTCAAACTGAGCGGCACCCGTGGCCGCGATAATGCGGGCTTTCCCTCGTTCCTGTATGGCTTGGCGAAGGGCAGAGGCAGCTTGTTCGGCCGCAACCTGGGCCATTTCGCGTTTGTCGTTGAAGCACTTGATCACCATGTTGACATGCCCCCGAAATCAGGTTTTCGCGGAAACGAGGTTTCCCGCTTTCTCGTTCGCAGTCCTTGCCATCGCCAGGCAGAGCTCCACGGAAGGAAACACATCTTCGATCGAGGGACGTGGGACGTCCTTAGAAGTTAGAGCCCTGACGAATTCCGCGGCTTCGTCATAACATCCGTTGAGCACATCTTCGGCCATGCCCTCGGGAGCAGCTTCCTCCACCACTAGACGATTCTCTCGGAAACAGCGCCATACGCGCTCAGGCCCGAACGGGCAAGTGACCGAAGCGCGAAAGCCTTCGCCAAATAACTCGTAGGTTTCTTCGAGCATTCCCGACGTAGGGAGAACGTCAATGTGTCCAGAAACGCCAGTCTCGAAGCGAAAGTCGATTACGTACCATTCTGCTGACCCGACGGCGTCTCTCAGGGTTCGGATGTTTGCCTCAGCAACCTGACCCACGATATAGCGCACTGCATCCACGGCATGAACCGCAGTTGTCCAGAGAAACTCAGGCTCACACCGAGCGTGCCGCGTGACGGTGCAACGCACGTGGCGCAGAGGTCCGATTGTGCGGGTCCATTCGATAGCGCGGTTGAGAAACGGCATAAAGCGCCGGTTCACAGAAACCATGCTGGGCGTGCGCGTTGTTCTGGCTGCATCAAGCAACGCCTTCACCTCCGGAAGTGAGGCGCCCAGTGGCTTCTCGACTACGCATGGAATACCCATGCCCAGCAATTTGATACCAAGTTGAGAGATTCTCTCCACCGGAACAACCGCAATGCAGCCATCCAGCTTTTGTCGGGCCAGCATTTCATCAACGTCACTGTAGGCGTTCATGAAGCCGTACTTGCGGCAAAAGGACTGCGCCCGCTCTGCCTTGAGATCGCATACCGCGGCCAATTCAATCTCGGCAGGGTGTACAGCTTTATACCGGGCAAGCGGAATGGCATGTCCGCTCTCCGAATGCTCGCCGCAGCCAATTAGCGCCAGCCGGATCATAAACATTAAGAACGGTTACTCATGGCGCGCAGCCACGGGCACGCCTTCGCGTACTGCGGATTTTTCGCCGATGGGCCGTCCACCTCGCACCAAATGCAGGGATCCACCTACCGAAAGAGTGAGGGCGCCAAACCACAAAATCGTCATCCGCTGATCGGCGGGAGCGGTCAGCAGCAGGAGCAGGCTCAGCAATCCGATACCCGCTATGGTCCGGCTGAGAAAGCGGAATACAGGTGCCGTGTAGTCCGGGGAATCCTTCAACTCCTCGGCAACGTCGATGGGAGTGCTGAGGTTCTTGAACAACCGCGCCCGCGCGGGCGTATCGCCACGATCGAATAGCATGCTCAAAAAGAAGATTCCGAAAGAGGCTGGAATAATGTAGGCAACCTGCTGAATCAGCGACCAGTGATATACGAATGCGCCCAGGACCCCCAGAATAAGCCCGGTCGCGAACGACGCAAGCCCGGACCAGGGCGGCGTCCGGCGCACGACCAGACCTAGCAACGCAGGCGGCCCATAAGCCAGCGAGATCAGAGTATTGAACGTCAGCATGATCTGGAATATGCTCTTTCCGCTCGCGGCCATAACGGCCGCCATCACCGTGGTCGCTCCACCAACCATAAATGTTGTGATCCAGCCCACCACCAGCAACTCACGATCTCCGGCGCTCTTGCGGAGCAACGACTGATACACGTCCTTGGTGAGGATCGCTGACTTGAGATTGAACTGAGCCGAAAGGCTGGCCATGGTGGCGCTGAACATCGCAGCGAGCATCACACCGATCAGGCCGTGCGGAAGCAACGTCAAACTGGCGACAGCGTACGCGGCTTCGTCGGGGTGGGCAAGCGAGGGCCATACTGCGTGTAGATCGGGATAAACGACGCGCATGGTCATGGGCGGAATGAACCACAGGAACGCACCCGCAAAGAACAGGCCGCAGCACAGCAAAGCCACTTTGCGCGCCGAACGTTCGTCGTCAACGCTGAAGTAGCGTTGCGCCATGGCGCTGGTGTTGTATCCAAATGCGACCATGATGGTCCACGACACAATATAGAGCCAGCCAAATTCCCCTGAGACGTGCAGCCTCTTCATCTCCGGGGGCAGCGCATGGACCAGCCCTGTCACGCCCCCAACTCGGGCAAGAGAAGTGATGACAAGAACCAGGCAAAACGGCATGAGGATCGACGCTTGCAGGAAATCGGTGACTACCACTGCCCAGAGCCCGCCCAGCACACAATAGAAAACGATAATGGCTCCCGCTCCCAGGATGGTCCAGGTGACGGGAAAGCCACATGCCGAAGAGACAAACAGGCTGAGTCCATACAGCATGCTCGCGCTAGTAAACAGTTGAAACAGAATTGTGGTCCACGAGAAGGTTTGGTGGGTGGTCCGGTTGAAGCGGCCGGCGAGATACTCCATCACCGTTGTGATCCGGCTGCGCCGCCACCGCTTGGCGAAGACAAAGTACCCGAGCAAGAAGCTCAAAGCGTTGCCGATATAAAGTCCCGTCGCCGCTACTCCGGCCCGGTAAGCGACTCCGGCCGCTCCGGTAAACGTCCAGGCGCTGAAGCCGGACATGAAACAGCTCAGGCCGGCGACGAGCCATGGAATCCGGCTGCCCCCGCGGAAATATTCTGCTGCGCTCCGATTGAAGCGCATCACGTAGAGCCCTACCAGCACCATCAGCAGTGCGTACAGGCCGATCACTACGTAGTCCACGGCGTTAACGCTACGCATGCCCATAGGCCCTACTTCTTATACTGTGTTTCGAAAGAAAAGAGAAGCTAATAGATACTAAAGAAAAGAAACTGAAAACAATGTTAGACTGAGCCGGCATGCCGCGTCCGCATCTCATCGTCTGCGCCGGCCCAGACCTGTTCGCATCGTTTTTCCCGTCTGCTCAGCAACGGCGATTGTCTCGATCGTTTCGGTGGCAGAGGGACGGGGCCCGCAAAATAACTCCCGCGCTCAAGCGAAAGCTGGTTACAGCACAAGCGCTGATCACCACCTGGGACAGCCCGCATTTTTTGGAAGACTTGCCTCGCCTGGCACCGCAACTGCGCATCATCGCGCACTGCGGCGGGGAGGTGAAATCGCGCTTCGGACGACCTCTCTTCGATGAGCTGACGATTACGGCCGCACCAGCGCCCATGGCGCGCGTGACCGCGGAAATGGGTGCAGCATTGCTCCTCTATAGTGCGCGTAATGTGGATTTCTATCGCAGCGAGCTGCGCAAGCGGTCAAATCGCATTTACGACGACCTGCACCTTCATGGCGCCACTGAATCGCTCATCGGGCACGAAGTTGCCATGATCGGTTTTGGCCGGATCGGTCGCGCCCTGGTGGATTTAATGCGTGGCTTCGACCTGGAATGGCTGGTTTACGACCCCTACGTGCCGAAATCTCTGGCCAAGCTCTATCCCGTTCGCTTCGTCAGCTTGCAGACGCTGTTGCCCCGTGCTCATCTGCTCGTGTTAACCGCGGCCTTGACGGAAGAAACGCGTGGCCTTCTCAGCCGCGATCGTCTCTCGCGTTTGCCGGATGGCGCCGTCGTGATCAACATCGCCCGCGGAGGTCTGGTCGACCTTCCCGCGCTGACGAAGGAAGTGCAGCGCAAGCGGCTTCGCTGCGCCCTCGACGTCACCGATCCCTCGGAACCGCTCCCAATCGGGCACGCCTTGCGGACCCTGCCGGGAGCGATCGTCACGCCCCATATTGCGGGCAGCAACCGGGTAGTCCGACACGAGATGGCGCAGGTCGTGATGAATGACCTGGAAAGTTTTTTTCGCGACGACGGTGTAGAGAACCGAGTGACCACCGCAATGCTCGACCGGATGACGTAAGCATGAAATTATCGTTCTCAACTCTCGCCTGTCCGGATTGGACGCTGCCGCAGATCGTCGCGATCAGCTCTGCGGCGGGTTATGACGGCATCGAACTGCGTTTTGTGGAAAACGAAGACTCGCTCTGGAAGTTGCCTGTTTTTCGCGGACAGGAACTGGCCGCCGCGAAACGGGCATTGTCCGATCACGGGCTGACGATTTCATGCATGGACACCAGTTGCCGATTCCATTCACCCGATGCCCATGAGCGCTCGCGGTGGCTCACGGAAGGCGAGCGCATGGCCGACTTGGCAGCTGCCCTGGGTGCGCCCGGCCTGCGGGTTTTCGGGGACACGATCCAGCCCGGCGCGGACCGGGCCTCGACGCGAAGCTGGATTGCCGACTCCATCCGCAAGCTTGTCGAGTACACCGGCCCAAAAGGGATTGAAGTCTGGCTGGAAACCCACGGTGACTTTGCCACCGCATCCGAGACCGCGGCGATTCTGGCGGAAGCCGGTTGTCCGGAGTCCGGAGCCGTTTGGGACCCGGCGAACTGTTTCCTCGAATTCCAGGAGCGGCCACAGGAAGGCGCAGCCCGCCTCGGCGCAAGCATTCGCCACATCCATGTCAAAGACCTGCGTCAAAATCATGATTGCTGGAAGCCAGTCCTTACCGGGGAGGGCGATTTTCCTCTGCCCGAGGTTCGAACTGCGCTGCGCCAACTCGGCTACGATCGTTTCGTGTCCTTCGAGTGGGAGAAGAAATGGCATCCGGAGATCCCGGACGCTAACATTGCGCTCCCGCATTTTGCGCGCTGGTTCCGGGAGAATTGAGACCCATGGGCGATTGCGCGAGCGCCATCTTGCGCCTGCTGAATGTGAGCGACATTCCCGCAGCCGTTCAATTGTCTGCGGAAGCCGGCTGGAATCAGACCGGTGAGGACTGGCGCACGTTGATCGTCCTGGCTCCGGAAGGTTGCCTGGCGATCGAAGTTGACGGCGAACTCGCCGCGACCACGACTCTGTTGTGTTACGGACGGAGGCTGGCATGGATCGGAATGGTGCTGACCAAGCTGCAACATCGTGGGCGGGGCTTCGCGCGACGCTTGCTGACGCAGGCACTGGCGCAAGCCGATCAGATGGGGATTGAAACGGTGAAGCTCGACGCCACGGATCAGGGTAAGCCGATCTACGAAAAACTAGGCTTCCGTTCCGAACAAGCGGTGGAACGCTGGTCACGGCCGCGCTCAACCGATGTACCTGGCCTTCTTTCAAACGCGCTTCCGACGGACGAATGGCGCGGTGCAGACTGTATGATATTTGGAGCGGACCGGTCGCAATTGTTGGAGAAGCTCGCGCACCGCAATCCGCCGTTCTCGGTCGACCGCTCATACTTGTTCACGCGGCCCGGGCGGCAGACGGCATACTTAGGGCCATGCGTGTGCGACGCTCCCGAAACCGCTCGAACTCTGATTGAACGCGCCCTGCAGACCGCTGGCTCCTCCGGCTGGTCTTGGGATCTGCTTCCTAACAACGCTAACGCCGTTGCCATCGCCCAGAACCTCGGTTTTACTACAAGAAGGCACCTTCTGCGTATGGTCCGCGGAAAAGACCTGCAGGGGAAAGAAGAAGAGATTTACGCCATCGCTGGTTTTGAACTTGGTTAATGATAAAGATCCAGAACGTAGCAGAATTGGAAGAGCGGCTCTCGCGTCCTGGTGATGCCGACGCTTCGGCGATGACCGCCTTGAACGGCGATCTTTTGATCCTGGGCGTGGGCGGCAAGATGGGACCGAGCCTGGCCCGGCTGGCGCGTCGCGCCGCGGACCTGGCCGGAACCAGGCAGCGCATCGTCGCCGTGGCCCGTTTCAGCAATGCCAGTTTGCCAGCTGAGCTGGAAGCACAGGGCATTGAGATCATCCCCTGCGATCTGCTCGAGCCGGGCGCGTTAAACAATCTCCCAGATATTCCCAACGTCATCTTCATGGCAGCGCGGAAGTTCGACACTGCGGGCGCGGAACACTTGACCTGGGCCATGAACACGTACTTGCCTGGGTTGGTTGCCGAACGGTATCGCAACTCACGCATCGTGGCCTTTTCGACCGGCAACGTTTATCCGCTGCGTGCCGTGTCGCAAGGTGGCGCGGTTGAGTCCACGCCAGTCGGTCCCGTAGGAGAGTATGCGCAGTCGGCGCTCGGCCGCGAGCGCATGTTTGAGAACGGCTCGATGCGATGGGGGACGCGCGTCGCGATCCTGCGTCTGAACTATGCCGTCGAGCTGCGTTACGGAGTTCTGGTTGATATTGGACGAGCTGTGTTCGAGCGCCGTCCCATTGATCTGAGCATGCCTTTTGTAAATGTCATCTGGCAACGGGACGCGAACTCGTGGTGCCTGCGCTCGTTCCCTTACTGTCAGTCGCCGCCCTTCGTATTGAACATCACCGGGCCCGAAATTCTTTCGGTGCGTGATCTCGCGGTAGAATTTGGCCGCCACTTTGGAATCGAACCTATACTGCTTCCCGACGCTGAAGGTTCCACTGCCCTGCTCAGCGATGGCAGCAAGGCACACGCCCTTTTTGGCCCTCCCACGGTACATCCTGCAGAAATGATCGAATGGATCGCGCATTGGATTCGGGAAGGCGGCGTGATGTTGAACAAGCCGACGCACTTCCAGACGCGCGACGGGAAATTCTGATGCAGCTTCGCGAGAAACTCCGCTCGGGTCTCGTGATTCCGGCCCATCCTCTCGCGCTTAACTGCGAACGCAAGCTGGACGAGCGCAGACAACGCGCCTTGACGCGCTACTATCTGGCCGCAGGCGCGGGCGGCATTGCCGTGGGAGTTCACACCACCCAGTTTGCGATTCGCGATCCGCAATTCGGATTGCTGGAGCCTGTCCTGAGGCTCGCGGTTGAACTGTGTCGCGGCCGTGAGGTAGTGAAGATCGCCGGCGTTTGCGGGAAGCGCGGCCGGGCGATGGCTGAGGCGCAACTGGCGGCCGAGTTGGGCTACGACGCTGCGCTCCTGAGTCTCGCCGATCTGAAGGACGAAACCATTCCCGCACTCCTGGAACATGCTCGCTCCATTGCCTCTGTAATTCCGATCATGGGCTTTTACTTGCAGCCCGCGATTGGAGGGCGCCTTCTGCCGTACGAATTCTGGCGGCAGTTCATCGAGATCGAGAACGTGGTCGCGATCAAGATCGCGCCCTTCAATCGCTATCAGACGATCGACGTGGTCCGCGCTTTGGCTCAGTCCGGCCGCGCGCAGGAGGTCGCTCTGTACACCGGAAACGATGACAACATTTTGATCGACCTGTCGACACAGTTTGACTTCGGCAACCAGCGAATTCGGATTGTGGGCGGCTTGCTGGGACACTGGGCGGTGTGGACAAAGACTGCGGTTTCTCACCTGGCGCTTGTGAAAAGTTCTTCCGATGCCGTTCTGGGCGAACATTTGACACTTGCCCAGCAGATCACGGACGCGAACGCTGCAATTTTCGACCCCGCCCACCAGTTTCGCGGATGCATACCCGGCATACATGAGATTTTGCGGCGTCAGGGGTTTCTCGAAGGACGCTGGTGTCTTGATCCGCGGGAGGATCTTTCCCCGGGTCAGATTGAGGAAATCGATCGGGTTTGCAGATCGTACCCACATTTGCAGGATGACACGTTCGTGCAGGAGCATCTGGATGATTGGCTTAGCTAAGGCTTTGGTGGTCGTGCTTCTTAGTGCTGTCACGGCGTTGGCTGCGGACCCCGCGGTGGTCGAGAGCGTGCACGCAGAACGAGACGTCCCTCTGAAACTGGATCCAGCGTCGTCCTTCTGGAGCGGTTCACGCCCCGTCTACATGGAGCAAGACACGTTCGGGAAGGCCGTTCCCGGGTATCGCACGGAGGTCCGCACACGCTGGACGAAAGACAATCTGTACTTTCTGTTTATTTGCCCCTACGAGCAACTGCACCTGAAGCCCAAGCCGAATACCGGCCAGGAAACCAATGAACTCTGGAACTGGGATGTCGCGGAGGTGTTTGTCGGCTCAGACTTCGACGATATCAAACGCTACAAGGAATTCGAAGTTTCCCCGCAGGGCGAGTGGATTGACCTGGACGTGGATCTCCACAAGCCTCACCACGAGGATGGCTGGACGTGGAACTCAGGGTTTGAATCGATCGCGAGGATCGATCAGAAGGAGCACTTCTGGTATGCCGCAATGCGCATCCCGTTCTCTGCGATTGATGTGCGGCCACCGGCGCCGGGAAACACGCTGCGTTTGAACCTGTTCCGCAGCCAGGGTCCTCCTGCGAATCAGCACGAGATCACTTGGCAAGCCCCCATGAGCAAAACGTTTCACGTTCCTGAACGGTTTGGTCTGATCAAGCTGGTGAAAAAAGTGCAATGAACATCTGCCGTTTTCAGAGAGGGCTGGGGCTTAGATTTTCAATAATTGTTGCTGCAGAAATATCAGACCGGCGGCGCCCAGAACCCCTCCGTAGCCAAGCGCCGTCTGTAAGACGATAGGGACCTCTCGGCCGAGCATACCCTGAGAGCGCCGGGCTACCACAGAGCGAAGGGGAACCAGCAACTGATCGCCCGCTGCGGCAATGTTGCCGCCCAAAATGAGGAGTTCAGGATCGAAGATGTGCAGCAGGCTCACTACGGCTGCGGTCAGATATTCAAGCGCGCGATCCAGCACACGGCGGGCGCTCTCGTCCCCTTTTGCAGCCGCTTGAAATATCGTCTCGGTATTGGGCGGTTGGCCTTCGCTGCCGAGAGACAACGTGGTGGCGGCAGCACGATGAAGATGAGCAAAATAATCGGCTTCAATGGCCCGCGAGGAAAATCTCGTCTCCAGACACCCGTAGTTGCCGCAGATGCAGAGTCCACCCTGCAGATCAATTGTCATGTGGCCGAAATGCCCTGCGATCCCGGCAGTGCCGTGCAAGATCACGCCGTCCACCATGGCAGCACCACCGACTCCTGTACCCAAGGTCAGCAAGACTACGTTGCGCCGTCCGCGAGCCGCCCCCCAAAGCACTTCAGCTACGAGAGCCGTCCGCGCGTCGTTGTTGGCGCGGACGGGCAGATCGTCACCCACCAACTCGCTCAGAAATTTTCCTTCCAGAAAGTGCAGATCGCCAGGCAAGCGATTTACCCGCGAGGACTCGGCGTCAATAATTCCTTTGCAGCCTATCCCGATTCCCCGCAGAGGTGTCTTCGCCTGCTTCAACGTGGAATGAACGAAGCTGTGCAGGGCTTCAGCGGTCCGCGGCGATGGTGCCTGAAAGCGTTCGAGCAGGTCTCCGCTCGTACTTACAACTGCAGCTTTGATCGCCGTGGCGCCGATGTCAACGCCCAGCGCCAGCGGAGTTTCATAAGCACTCGAACCAGTCTGGCTCATAGTGATTGTGCATTATACGCAACGTGTGCAATTCTACTGAGCGCAATGCAGCTGGATCAGAGCGCTGCAACTGCTCCCCATCTTGAGTAAGGAGATGATCTATGGGTAAGCGGGTACATGCCCGGAAGCCTTCCCGCGATAAACCCGAGGCTGCCTTGGAGTTTTTTGATCGTGCTCTGGTGCTGCTCGAAAAACTGAGGCGCACGCAAGCCGGCGTCATTCAGCAAGCGGCAGATCTGTGTGCGGACCGGATCGCCCGTGGCGGCCTGATATTTCTGTTCGGGAATGGTCACTCGCGAATGCTCTGCGAAGAGATGATGCCTAGACAAGGCTGCTTCCCCGGTTTTGTGGCGCTGGTCGAGTTGGCGCTATCGAACCACGCCGCCATCGTTGGTGCGAATGGACTGCGGGCGCCACTGTATCTGGAGAATTACGAAGGCTACGCCGAGCAGATCCTCCGCGGTTTTCGTTTCGGACGGGATGACGCTTTCATCGTAATTTCTACCAGCGGGATCCGTCCTGTAGTGGTCGAAATGGCTATGGGCGCCCGGCGGCGTGGATTGCCGGTGATTGCGATACTCTCGAAAGCACATTGCGAGCAGGCGGAAGCGGCGCACTCCTCCGGCAAAAAGCTGATGGATTGCGCCGACATTGTGATTGACAATCAGTGCCCCCCCGGCGATTGCCTGATTCAGTTGACAGGCCTCGACTGGCCGACCGGCCCTGTCTCTACCATCACAGGTGCGATGATTATCAATATGATTCGCTGTGCCACGGCGGTAGGCTTGCTTCGCCGGGGAACGATCCCGACTCTCTTGCCCAGTCATCAATTTGTGGATAATTCCAGGTCGGGGGAGCAACTGGAAGCGTTCTACGAGGCCTACCGCAAGAGCCTTGCCCATCTCTTCAAGTAGAGGCATGCCGGGGTATCGCCCCTGTATTTTGGAAATAATCACTAAGTATTCAGTGAGTACTGGAGTCTGACCATGTGTGTTCGTCACAAGAGTTCACTGATAGTCGCGTTCATAAGCCTGACCATTGCTGCGCAGTCCGCTTGGGCGGCTGAACCGTACGCCGTGACCATCGAACACGGTGTCGTGGCAAAAATGCGCGATGGCACGGCTCTTCGAGCTGACATCTATCGGCCAAAAACGGACGGGAACTTTCCTGTTCTTCTGCAACGCACTCCATACGACAAGATCAGCTCGGACTCTGTCCGCTTCGGTGTGAAGGCTGCAGCCCGCGGCTATGTCGTAATCATTCAAGACGTTCGTGGACGCTACACATCTGACGGCGAATGGTATCCATTCGAGCATGAATCGAACGACGGCTATGACACTGTGGAGTGGGCGGCCTCTTTGCCCTATTCCAACGGCAAGGTGGGGATGTTTGGAGGTTCTTACGTTGGAGCCACGCAGATGCTGACGGCCATCGCGCATCCGCCGCATCTTGCCGGTATCTGCCCCGTCGTGACCGCGAGTAATTATCACGATGGATGGACCTACCAGGGTGGCACCTTCGAGCAATGGTTCAATGAATCGTGGACTTCCGGTCTTGCGCAGGACACACTCCATCGCGCCGTGCAGAAGAACACGAATGCCCTGAACGGAATTTGGAAGCTTCCTCTCGCTCATTACCCACTATTCCAGTTGCCGCAAGTTTCCTCAAGCTCAGAGTTGACCCGTTCCCTGGCTCCGTATTTCCTCGACTGGTTAGCTCACCCCAACTATGACGACTATTGGAAGCGCTGGTCCATTGAGGAACATTATTCCGACATCAATGTGCCCGCACTGACAGTCGCAGCCTGGTACGACATTTTCCTGGGAGGATCGTTGCGCAATTACATCGGACTGAAGCTGCACGGCGAAAACGAAGCCGCGCGCCGCGGGCAGCGCCTGCTGATAACGATCGGCGGACACGCCGGTTCTGGGCGCAAGGTCGGGGACCTCGACTTCGGCTCCGCAGCGCAGTTCAACGAAGACGAAATTACTTTAGCCTGGTACGACTACCTCTTTAGGAACGTCGGCAATGATTTTGCCAGTTCAAAACCTGTCAGGATTTTCGTGATGGGCGCCAATCAATGGCGGGAAGAGGACGACTGGCCGCTCGCTCGTGCCCACAATACCAAGTACTTCCTTCATTCGGCGGGAAAGGCGAATTCAGCACTCGGCGATGGCAGGCTGGCTACAGCGGCCCCCCGCTCGGAAGATTCCGACCAGTATGTATACGACCCTGCAAACCCGACGCCAACGATTGGTGGTCCCCTATGTTGTGACGCGGAGCACCTTGCGCCTGGGCCTCGCGATCAACGTGCGGTGGAAGCGCGCGCGGACGTTCTGGTCTACTCGACGCCTCCGCTGGCGCAAGACCTCGAAGTAACGGGACCGGTCCGGCTCGAGCTCTTCGCCAAATCCTCAGCCGTTGACACCGACTTTACATCCAAGCTTGTGGATGTCTGGCCGGACGGATTTGCTCAAAACCTGACGGAAGGAATTGTCCGCGCGCGGTATCGGAGTTCCCAGGAGAAGCCGGAACTCATGAACCCCGGCCAGGTCTATAAGTTCACAGTCGACTTGTGGTCTACGGCCAATGTCCTTCTCAAGGGACACCGGCTGCGGCTGGAGATCAGCAGCAGCAATTTCCCACGTTTTGACAGAAACTTGAACACGGGTCAAGATGCCGGGGTCGCCGGAAAACCTGTGCCAGCTACGAATAGGATCTATCACGATACCGAGCACCCCTCGGCTTTGATCCTGCCGATCGTGGCAAACCCTTGAAGGATGGAAGGGGCAACCTCAGGCGCTGGCACTCGCGACATAAGTTGCAGACCCGTCGAAGGGAAGTCTTTCCCTTCGGCGTTGATCCACACACATTTTTCAGGAGCCTCTATGCCGCACACCAGTATGTCGAAACGTATCTTCGTAGCCCCAGAGCCGCGTGCGATGTCCGACATTTTTGACGAGAACGATTTGGTCCGGCTGCGTGCCGTGGGAGATGTATTCGTGCACGAAGACGGTCCTGTCACGGACGCATTGTTTGACGAAAAAGCCGCGAATGCAGAAATCATCATCGGCCAGATCGATCTTCCCGAGTCACGCTTAAGACGAGCCCTGTCACTTAAGGCAGTGTTCAACGTGGAAGGCAACTTCCTTCCCAATCTCGATTACGGCTACTGTTTTCGCACCGGCATACGCGTTCTCAGCACTAGTCCCGTGTTCGCCGAACCCGTGGCAGAGGCCGCGCTTGGCATGGCTATTGATCTCGCCCGCGGCATCAGCAGGTCGGATCGCCATTTCCGCCAAGGGACGGAGGAGTATGGCCTGGCTGCGAACCGCGAGGCTTTCTCCCTCTTCCGGCAAGACGTCGGTCTGGTCGGGCTGGGCGATCTTGGCAGGGCGATCTTGCCATTGCTTCGCCCGTTCGGTTGTCGCATTCGGGCCTACGATCCATGGTTGCCCGCCGAATATATTCAAACTCTGGGTTGCGAGACGGCTTCTTTAGATGAGGTCTTTCGGCGCTCGCGCCTAGTGATTGTTGTGGCCGGGGTCACGTCGCAGAATCAGGGTTTCCTGGGTGAACAACAGTTTTCCGTGATGCAGAGAGGGTCCGGCGTCGTCTTGGTTAGCCGTGCGGCTGTGGTGGATTTCGACGCAATGCTCGATTTTGCTGAAAGGGGACACATTCGCTTTGCCACCGACGTCTTTCCCCAAGAGCCGCTGCCCGCCTCACACCGAGCCCGGCACACCGGTAATTTGATTCTTTGTGCACATCAGGCAGGGGCATTGGAAACTGCCATCAAGCAGATAGGGAAAATCGTTGTCGCGGACGCGGAATTGATTGCACGTGGGCTGCCCCCGATCTTGTGCAAATCAGCTCAACCTGAGACTGTAGAGCTGCTTCGGAGCAAACCTATCGACAAGAGCTGATTTGGTAGTCCCGAGTCTCATGGCGCTAGCTCTCCGTGTTGCTCGTAACTCGCGATTCACTTTCTCGACTTTTCTTGCCTCGTGTGAGATGCAGGAAGTTCGCTCGCGAAACGTAGATCTTGGCTCGCCTTTCGCTCCAACGCAAGCGAAATGCACACCAGCGCCAGTTCACGTTCTCATCGTTATAAACAACGAGATCGAGTTTGTTCCATCCGGTGCGGAGCTTCAAGCTGAGGCGAGCCGGGCCAAATCCGCTGCTGCCGCGGATCTCCGCAACAGGCGCATCATTCAACCGCACGAGCAATCGATCGTCATGGCCCAAAATCGCACTCACATTGCGCCGTGAAGGCGAGTAGATGTAAGTGAGCATCCGTGTTTTGCTGGCACCAGCAACGAAACCCGTCCCGCTTTCAATCATGGCATAGTGCCGGAACTGGTACGTAGCATCGAGAAAGCCAGAACGCATTTCAGCGTTTTGCCAGCGCTCCGCTAATTTCGTTGGCTCTTTTATCAAAACCACTGCCGGATACATCTCATGCGTCACTGCATCGGGCAGAGGAGTGTCCCCAGCCCAAAGGGTCCGAGAATCTTCCAGCGCACATCGAGTGCAGCCCAGTGGCTTTCAGGAACCGGACCAGGGAGCTGATACCAGAACGCGAGGCTCTTTGGATGCTGGCCCGCGAACACTCCAAACGAAAGTTGGAAAGACTCATGAAAAGGATGCGGGTTCTCAAGATGCAGCCGGTAGCGCCGCTCGTGAACCGGAGCACCCGTTAGCAGAGTCATGGCTCCGGTGCGGTGCCATGCGAATCCGAAGTAGTCTTCACCGCATATCCCATGCAGAACGTGTGGCGTAGCACCGCCTGCGTCGATCAGCGCCGCGTCGCCGCCGCCATGGTTGTGCCCGCTGTCGAACAGGTTCATGCCGACAAATAGTCCTTCGCCCTGCGCCTGCAGCACAGAATATTGCGAGTAGCCCAAGGTCGACTCTGTCTCGTGATATTGAGCATGAAAGTAAAGGGTGCGGTCGGGTAGTGGCCTCTGCTCGAGTGAGTAATCCACGGTCAAATGACCAGGCGCCCCGGAGAGGCTGCGGATCACTATGCGGGCCTTCTTGCGAAACGGCATAGGGAAAAGACAGGTGCTCTGGCCGGGTTTGGATTCAAAGGCTGCATTCATGAAATCTGCGTAAAAGTATGCAGTGGAGCTTGCACGTTGGGGGTCGGGTCGTCGTCCCAGTAGATTTGCAACTCGAGGTCCGTAAGGGACTGTCCGCGAAAAGTCAGTTCGCGTAGGGTTCCTGGTCCATCAATTGTGAGTTCTCCGGAGTTCCTGCCCGGTCCATATTCCAAGCTTTTGCTCTCCCGCGCAGGACGATTGGCCGGGGTTTCCGTGGAATGGAATGCGCTCTGGTCACCCGAATAATTCAGCGTGAGCCCGGCTTCGTTCTTTTCGCTGACCAGTCGCGGTGAGGGCTGCGGGCGGGCCTCGGTTCGGTAATCGATCTGCGTGTAGAACTCCTCGATCTCGTCCGTGGCCTCAATCTCGATGCGTATGCCGCGAGTAAAGAAGATCGGCAGATAAAAATTGAATGCGCCCTTGTTGGTGAAAGCTGGAAGTGGCACGAAGCGGGCCCCACTGGCTTCAGCAGCGCGACAGAGTTCATCTAAAGCACCTGAGATTGCGGGCTTCGATTGGCCATCCACAAAAATCCGGGCGAAAATCCTGCCTGGGGCGGGAATGTCGGAATCATTTTCGGGGATGCTCCACGTGGACCAAATGTGGCGGACCGAGCCGCTCCCGCTGAGATCAGTAGTGTCTTTCGATCTCCGCGATGAAGTTTTTGCACGAGAAAGCTGTTCTTTCCCGGGGAATAGCTTGGCTCCTTGATGAGATCGCTGAGGTAGTAATTTCGCGCCGTGGCGAGGCCGGCTGGGGTAGAGGTCTGCGCGTTAGTAATCGAGGACAGCAAGCCCGCGACCGTCAAAGTGACCGCGACGAACAAACGCCCGATTCCTTCAGACGGAATAACTCGCATCAAGCCTGCGGCCTCAATGAACGTAGGCCCCGCCCGGGAGCAAGTACTGGATAGGCCATAGCTCGGTTTTGTGATTCACAACTTCAGACCATTTGATGATTTGAATATCCGGCTGAGGGAGAAGTCTGATATTCGGAAGTGTTTCGGAAATCGCACTGGCCAATGTGTAAGCGTCGTTCGTTCCGGTAACAACAAATTCCGCTTGCGGGTTGAACTGCGCTCGGAAGAAATGGGCAGCAATCTCTGCATCTTCTATCATCTGCAGGAAGTATGGCCTGCCGGTCAGCAAGGAGTTGTAGACGTAGTCGGCCAAAACTCCTGAAAGCGGATTCGCATAGGCATGATCAAAATCCAATTGCGCTAGCGCAGGATCGTCAGGAGACACGGCTTTGTACGCCATTCGCGTTTCTCCCAAACCGCGAGGGTCGACGGAAAGGATGTCATATCCCGCATCGAGATACTTCGCCAGACCGGGCCAATCCTGCGCCGTGGCTTTCCCGTTTTCCCCAATCCACAACAACGCCGGGCGCTGGCTGCCGCCCGCCTTGTGGATGTACAAAAGCGGCAGCGCAAGATATCGGCTGTGATGCAGCAAATATTTTTCAATCGTGACGCCCTGGAAATCCGAATTTCCACGAGCTTCCCACCGGATTTCTTCTCGTCCGGGAGTCTCTCCCCGGAATTCCGCAACGCTCCACGAGTTGATTCGCGGATAGAGGTCCGAATCATAGAGTTGTTTGAGGGTCTTTGCAGGCTGGTTCTTGTGCTCGACGTAGTATTCCCGGATTACGTCCATCAGTGACCGGGCGTTTTCAAAGTCGAGCATCACCTGGCCGGCGCGTGTGCACAGCAGCGTCCTCTCGTCGAGTTCTCTGACCGGGGGCAGCCCTCGCTGCGCAGGCAGTCCGTTGAAGTGATCCAGGAAATCAATCGCCGCCTCCTGATTCTCGGAAGAGTATTGATGATCGTGGTATCCCTCCGACATTCCAATGCGGTCCGCGTGATGAAATTTGCTGTAAAGCTCGGTAACCTCGCGTACCGTTTTGCGCGTGCCCTCAATGGGGAAGAAGTCGAGCACAGCAGCGGGCACGAACACGGGTCGCGGATACATCATGAGGAGCAGTCCCGCGTGGTCCGCATGATTTGAGATCATGCCGTAGAGATCCTGCTCAGGGTCACTATCGGGATCTTTGAAAATGCGGTTGTACACGCGCATGGGGAGCGCAGTGATGTAGCAGGAAGGCGCTGCAACTTTAATGCGACGATCCAGCGCAGCAATGTGCGCAGCCTGAAATCCGCCACCGCTTGTGCCCGTGATGTTGATGCGCTGGGGATCCACTTCGGGTCGCGTCAGTAGGTAGTCGAGCGCTCGCATTCCATCCCAGATTTCCCAGCGCGCAAGATTTGTGCCGGCAAGATACGCCAGATTCCCCAACGCCGCATGCTCGGCACAAATCAGGTTGTAGCGGCTCTTTCCAGCTTTTGCATCCCAGAACTGGCTGCGTTCGCCCTGTCCAATCGCATCCCAGCAGATTACGACATATCCGCGCTGTGCTAATCGTTGACAGAGCGCTTGATAGTGGGCCTTCCCATTCGCAGCATGGCCGACCGGCACAAGGACAGCAGGGTGTGTCTTGTTTTCATCATCCGGTACATATACCAGCGCAGAGACATAAACTCCCGGTAGACTTTCAAAAATCAACTTCTCGATATGAAAGCCATCCATCCGAATCTTCCCTGTGATCTGGGGATGCAATGGCGTTCTCTCGGTTGGAAGACCGCCCAGCATGGCGAGTAGCTGCTCTTCTAACTTTCGTTGAACGCCCAGCAAGTCCTGTTCAGTCTGTATTCCCTCCCAGGCCTTGCGACGCTGGTCGTCTTCCTGCCACGCCATGTCCGTCTGATACTTCAGGTATGGCGTAATGGCCGGCGCCTCGGTTGCAGCCGGCGGGAGCACACGAAAAGCCTCGGCAGGAGGGGCATCGGCAGCGGCGGCTGTTAGGGCCCACGCTGCGCATAGTCCGAATCCGAGGATGAAGACGCCTCTCATTTGCCTCCCGGGTTTCACTGGTTCCGGCGATAGAAATACTTGCTTTTGATGGCGTGAACGACGAGTTTAGCCCCCGAGCGAAGACCGTACCACAAAAAAGACAATCCAAAGGGCAGGCTAGTTTTCGGGTTGCGATAGAGTTCAGAGCGAGACCCCGCGCTTCCAGGGGATGAAATCGTCCTGCCCCAGCGACTCGGCCTTGGTTCGGACCTCGCCGCTGGCCACTTGGATAACAGATTCGAGTATGGTCTCGCCCATCTGTTCAATCGTCTTCTCGCCCGAAATGATCGAACCGGTGTCAACGTCAATAATGTCCGGCATACGTCGAGCCAGATCGGAGTTGGTCGCGATCTTGACGACCGGCGCCACCGGGTTGCCCGTTGGCGTGCCCAGGCCGGTCGTGAATAGTACGACGTTGGCCCCGGCAGCCACCTGAGCCGTGACACATTCGACGTCGTTACCGGGCGTGCACTGGAGGTTGAGCCCCGGCTCGGTGGAGTATTCCGGATAGTCGAGCACCGCAGTGACTGGGGAGGTGCCGCCTTTTCGGACCGCGCCTGCGGACTTCATCGCGTCGGTCAGCAAGCCGTCCTTGATGTTTCCCGGAGAAGGATTCATTTCGAAGCTGGAGCGGACTGCTTTCGCGCGGGCGGCATAGTCGCCCATGAGCTGAATGAAGCGATCGGCGACTTCTCTTCTGGTGCTGCGGTCGATCAGTGATTGCTCGACACCGCACAGCTCGGGGAATTCCGAAAGAATCGTCCTGCCTCCCAAGGACGTCACCAAGTCCGAGACATGACCGATCGCGGGATTTGCCGAGATCCCGGAGAATCCATCGGACCCGCCACATTTCAAACCGACACAGAGCTGCGAAAGAGGCGCTGGGGCTCGGCTGTTCTTGTTGGCTTCCGCGGCTCCCAGGAACGTTGCCCGGATGGCTTCCGAGAGCATGTTGAACTCAGAGCTACTTTGTTGTTGCTCGAATACCAGCAGCGGTTTGCAGAAGTTGGAGTCACGCCGGACAACTTGCTCCCGCAGAATGCTTACTTGTGCATTCTGGCAACCAAGACTCAGTATGGTGGCTCCGGCGACGTTGGGATGATGGAGATAGCCAGCAATCAGGGCGCAGAGATTATGGGCGTCTTCTCGAGTCCCTCCACATCCGCTCTGATGCATGAGGAATTTGATTCCATCGACATTCTTGAAAATCCCAGGCTTGACGGCCATTCGAGCGTCTCCTTCCGCCCGCCGCTGGTCGATCTCGTCCAGCTTGCCTTCCTGATAGAGTCTCGCCAGTTCAGCGACCTGCCGCCGGTAAACCTTCGGCGGAGCAAAGCCCAGTTCCTCCTCAAACGCCTGTTTCAGGACTTCAATATTGCGGTTCTCGCAGAAAACCAGAGGCACCACCAACCAATAATTTCGAGTGCCGACCTGACCGTCAGGCCTGTGGTAACCCAGGAACGTGCGGCTGCTCCAATGCGAGACATCGGGCGGAGTCCAATCGTAATCAGTCGACTTCTCGCGGAAGGGCAAGGCATCGTGTCGAATGTTGCGAGTATTGAGCACGGAGCCTTTCTGGATCGGTTGCGTGGCCTTTCCGACGAGGACGCCGTACATGAGCACAGCAGCACCGGGGGCCAGGTCCTCAGTCACAAATTTACATTTGGCGGGAACGTCCGAGGTCAGAACGAAAGAATGGTGGGAGAAGTCGATCTTCTCCCCCTTGTGCAGGTCTCGTAGCGCGATCAGAACGTTATCATCGGGGTGCAGTTTCAAAACCACACTCTGCGTCACAGGTCTGTCCTCACCAGCTTTATACTCAATCTTACTGCGTCCTGCGCCCGCTAACGGGTTTCCTTCGTACGCGGAGAGCGATCGGGCATGACTTGGTGGTGGACGCCGACTGGATGGCTCGTTAGGGTAAAGGGAAGGGACTGACGATTCGAGCGAGGAAAGATTGCAGGTGGGATCTGGTCAGCTAGGGCGAGGTGATGCTCCGACTGGACCCTGGCGATCGGCGTATTGCGACGACCCGAACGTTTGAAGTGCGAATGCGGTGCCGCGCACGGTGACCACACCGGGCGACACGAGCATGGTGACTTTGCAGGAAGTGATCCGCGTGATGGAAGGACAGGGTGCGCGCATCGCGAGATGACTTGGTACTACAGAGGACCGTTCCATGAATAAACAGCAGGTTCGGGATCGAATCGTGGAAATTGGGGTGGTGCCGGTGGTACGAGTATCGTCGGCAGCGGAAGCGTTGCTCGCTGCCGAGGCGGTTTGTGCTGGTGGGATTCCCATCGTGGGGATCACCATGACAGTGCCCGGTGCGGTCGAAGTGAACAGTTCTCGACGCGGAGACGGCGCGACGCTGCGTGGATGCTGGCGCCGAGTTTCTGGTCAGCCCGGGATTGAATCTGCCAACCGTCGAGTTCGCCTCCCGGGAAGGAAAGGTAATACTGGCTGGAGCACTAACGCCGACCGAAGTCATCACGGCCTGGAATGTTGGGTCTGACTTCGTCAAGATTTTCCCTTGCGGACAGGTGGGAGGTGCGAAGTACATCAAGCCTTGAAAGGCCCATTCCCCCAGATTCCATTGGTGCCGACTGGTGGCGTCAACCTCAACACGGCAGCCGAATTCATCGAGGCGGGCGCTGCCGCGCTGGGGATTGGGGGAGAGCTGGTTCAGGGGGAGGCTTTGAAGTCAGGGAAGCCCGAGGTGATTGTCGAAAACGCCCGCAAGTTCCTCGCGATTGTGCAACAGGCCCGAGCCCGGATGGCGTCGCCGGACGTCGCCGCGTGTAGCTTGCGCTAATGGGTGCTGTTTACTGGTTGACGCCGCTGGCCAAAATACCGCCGTCTACCACCAGCAGGTGCCCAGTGACGAAGCTCGCGGCATCCGAGGCGAGGAATACCGTGGCGCCAGCAAGCTCATCGAGCTGCCCGAATCGCTGCATCGGAGTTCGGACAAGGAATTCCCGCCCCCGCTCGGTTCCGTCGAGCAGGGCAGCGTTCATGTCGGTCCGCAAAACACCCGGCACAAGCGCGTTGACGCATACACCGAACTTCGCCCACTCGACAGCGAGAGACTTGGTGAGCGAAGCGACGGCTCCTTTGCTGGCGCAATAGGCGGCGACCTCATAAAGCCCGACAAACGACGAAAGAGAACCAATATTAATGATGCGGCCGTAGCGGCGCTCGATCATGTGCCGTCCAAATACGCGACAGGCGCGCAGCGTGCCTTCAGGTTTGTTTCCAGTATCGCGTCCCAGTCCGAGTCTGGGAACTCCAGGGTGGGCATCCGTTTGGTGCGGCCGGCACAGTTCACTAGGAGATCGTCTCTAAGCGGTGGCTTCTCGGCCACCTTATCCGTGCAGCCGCGGGCTTTGCCCGCCGTTTTTGTGGGCGGACTGGTCGTCGGTGTGCTTGACCTGGCTTATGCGATCCTGGTTTACAGCCCAAGGAAGCCCATTCTCATCCCACAAACGATCGCCAGCGGCATCCTGGGCATGAGAGCGTACGATGGTGGTGCCCAGACTGCCGCGCTAGGAGTTGCTCTGCACTTTGTTATTGCGTTCGGCGCCGCGACTGTGTTCTACCTCGTTAGTCGCAAGCTGTCGTTCATGATTCAACGCGCCGTTCTGTCGGGTTTGATCTACGGAGGATTGGTCTATCTTTTCATGCATCTCGTCATACTGCCGCTTTCTGCGGCACCCCATGGGCACATGCCAATCATTTACAAGGCCTGCGAATTCGTGGAGCACTGGTTCTGCGTGGGATTACCGATCGCTCTCTCGGTTCGACATTATTCGCGCTAAGAGGACACTCTCTGCATTATTCAGCTTTCACCGCCGCAGAGAGGAGTAGCCTCAATACCTGCCCTAGATTGCCGCGGGACTAAATCTTTGGATAGACGCAGGCAGCTAGAGGCATGACTGTCAATCATGGAGGACATGAGAGGGGTCGGGGATTTTCTGAAACTGACTGCCTGCCAGACCGGCCAAGTTCTTGGTGCAGGCAATGTCTGCGCTGAATACTCGAGACTTGCTTGTCGGCAAGGACCTTCCTCGGGTTTACCAGTTCACCGCAGACGGGAAGCTGATCATCCGGTCGGCACAGCTCGATGAACACTGGTCAGTGACGTGGGAGCATTACTGATCGAGTTGCATCGACGCCTTGGCTATTGCGCGCAGAAAGCTGTGCAAAGGAACGGAAGCAATGCAGAAACGCAAACTAGGAAAGAGCAATCTGGAAGTCTCGGCCGTGGGGCTTGGCTGCATGAGGGTTGAGTCCTGGTCACGGCACAGTGGCAGGGACAAGGCAGGAAATGATTGCGCTCATTCGGGCAGCAGTCGAACGCGGCATCACTTTCTTCGATACCGCTGAAGTCTACGGTCCGTTCGTGAATGAAGAGCTTGTGGGCGATGCTTTCGCTCCCATGCGGGACCAGGTGGTGATCGCGACCAAGTTCGGGTTCCAGATTGACTCCGAAAAAGATCCGCATCCAGTCGGTCTGAACAGCCGGCCGGAGTACATCAAAGAGACCGTCGAGGGCTCGCTGAAAAGGCTCAAGGTCGACACCATCGATCTGCTCTATCAGCATCGCGTTGATCCGAACGTGCCCATTGAAGAAGTGGCGGGAGCAGTGAAGGACTTGATTCAAGAAGGAAAGGTGAAGTACTTCGGATTATCTGAAGCAGCGGCACAGACCATCCGCCGCGCCCATGCAATTCAGCCAGTGAGGGCGCTTCAAAGTGAATACTCGTTCTGGTGGAAACGTCCGGAAGAAGAGATCATTCCCACGCTCGAAGAACTTGGCATCGGCCTTGTTCCGTTCAGTCCGCTTGGCAAGGGATTCCTCACGGGGACGATTACGGAAAACACGCAGTTTGACCAAGAGGACAATGCGGCAGTTTCCCCCGCTTCTCGCCGGAAGCCCGCAAGGCAAATCGCGCGCTCGTGGATCTGATTGCCGCATTCGCCTCTAAGAAGAATGTGACCTCGGCTCAGATCGCGCTCGCCTGGCTCCTTGCGCAGAAGCCCTGGATCGTTCCCATTCCCGGCACGACCAGACTGGAGCGCCTTGACGAGAACATCCGAGCGGTCGCCATCGGACTCACCGCGGACGATCTCCGGGAACTCGACGCCGCCACTGCACAGATCGAGGTGCAAGGCGCCCGGTACCCGGAAGAACTGGAACGGATGACGAATCGGTGACAGCAGCGAGGCGTTGTTCAGGAAACACGTGAGAAATCTACTGCAAGTGAAAACCACCGACACATAGAGGAATGCTTTTATGAATCTGTCTTTTGAAAACAAAGTTGCACTGGTCACGGGCGCTGGCTCCGGAATGGGACTGGTGACGGCGAAGGCGTTTGCGGAATCGGGGGCCACCGTGGTGCTGGCGGATTGGAACGAGAAGTCCGTGCGCGCTGCCGCCGACGAATTCGTTTCCCAGGGTCACAAGGCGCTTGCCGTCGCCTGCGATGTCTCGGATGACGCGCAGGTCGAGGCCATGGTCGAGAAGGCAGTGGCCGCGTTCGGACACCTCGATGCGGCTTTCAATAACGCAGGCGTCCAGAATGTCCTCGCCGAGACGGCTGATACGACCCGGAAAGATTACGACCGGGTCATGGGTATCAATCTTCGCGGCGTATGGAGCTGCATGAAGTTTGAACTGCAGCAGATGCGCAAGCAAGGAAGCGGCGCCATCGTTAACTGCTCTTCGCTCGGAGGACTGGTGGGAGGCGCCGAGCGTGGAATCTACCACGCCAGCAAGCACGGAGTGCTCGGGTTCACCAAGAGCGCAGCTCTCGAATATGCGGCCCGCGGCATCCGCGTCAATGCCGTATGTCCGGGCCTCATCTGGACACCGATGGTGGACCAGATGGTCGCGGAGGGTCAGGGTGAAGCCATGAAAGCCATGGAGAAGAGCGTACCGATGCAACGTGTCGGTCGCCCCAACGAGATTGCGTCTGCCGTGCTGTGGCTCTGCAGTGAGGCCGCCAGCTATGTGACCGGTCAGTCCATCTCGGTGGACGGCGGTTACATCATGCGTTGAAGGAAGGGAGATAAACCATGCGAGGAGCTGCTCTTTACGGGCCGCGGCATGTGCGTTTCGAGGAGCGCGAAACGCCGAAGATCATGAAGCCGACGGATGCCATTATCAGGATCTCGGCCACATGCGTGTGCGGTTCGGACTTGTGGCCGTACCGCGGCATCCAGCCGATTACCCAGCCGACCCCGATGGGGCACGAGTACTGCGGCATCGTTGAGGAGGTCGGCAGCGCAGTCACCTCCATGAAGCCCGGTCAATTCGTCATCGGATCGTTCTTCGCCTCCGACAACACCTGCCCCAACTGCCAGATCGGTTATCAATCCTCTTGTCAGCACGCGGTGTTCGTCGGCACGGCGCAGGCGCCGCTGCTGCGCGTGCCGCTTGCCGACGGCACCCTGGTCGCCACCCCGGATGTGCCCTCGGGCGTTATGGTGCCGAGCTTGTTGGCGCTCTCCGACGTGATGGCGCACGGGATGGTTCGCCGCCGATGCGGCGAACGTGAAACCGGGCTCGACGGTCGTCGTAGTCGGTGACGGCGCAGTTGGCTTGCTCGGTGTGCTATCCGCCAAACAGATGGGGGCCGAGAGGATCATCGCGATGAGTCGTCACCAGTCGCGGCAGTTCGGCGCGACTGACATTGTGACCGAACGAGGTGAAGAGGGCATGGCCGGCATTAAAGAGCTAACCGGCGGCATCGGAGCTGACTCGGTGTTGGAGTGCGTGGGCACCCAGGAATCAATGATGCAGGCGATCACTTCCGCACGCAAAGGCGGCTACGTGAGCTACGTCGGCGTCCCGCACGGTGTCGAACTCGACGGCGAGAAGCTGTTCTACGCCCACGTCCATCTTCATGGCGGCCCCGCGCCCGTGCGTCGCTACTTGCCCGACCTCATCAAGTTGGTGTGGAACAAAAAGATCAATCCCGGCAAGGTGTTCGACCTGACCTTGCCTCTCGATCAGGTAGCGGAGGGTTATCGCGCAATGGACGAGCGCCGCGCAATCAAGGCGCTGCTACGCCCAACCCGATGATCGGCACCCGCGCCCGCTCCGCGACAGTTAAGGTCATGCCGCGAGAGATCAGGCATGAACATAAGGAGAAAACAATGCCTCATGTGGTCGTCAAGTTGTGGCCTGGCAAATCCGAACAGCAGAAGACTCGTCTCGCTGAGGCAATCACTAAAGACGTTACGGACATTTTGCATTACGGAGAAGAGTCCGTTTCGGTAGCAATGGAAGAAGTCAAATCTCAGGATTGGGTAGAGAAGGTCTATAAACCCGACGTCAAGGGCAAGTGGAAAAAACTCTACAAGAAGCCCGGATACGACGAGAGTGACCTGTGAGTCGGTCGCTAACCGCAAGGGCATGGAAGGAACAGAAATGAAGGTACTCGCCGTCACGCTCATCTCGCTTTCCCTTTTCGCTTCGGTGGTATCGCAGGCTCAGACGGGTGCGGCGAAAGCACCGACATCCTCCGCAATCAAGATCGCGAGAAGCGACTCCCTACAGTCAAACAGAGGGTCTGTTCAGTACTTCACCGGCTCAGTACAGGTTCAACAGTTGTTTCCTGCTAACGATCCATCGCGTACGAGTGGCGGCAAAGTTACGTTCGAGGCCGGTGCGCGGAGCGCTTGGCATACGCACCCGTTCGGTCAAATCTTGATCGTGACGGAGGGCACAGGCTGGATTCAGCAGTGGGGAGGACCGATCGAAGAGATTCGAAAAGGGGATGTTATCTGGATTCCGGCGGAGGTGAAGCACTGGCACGGCGCTACACCAAATACAGCGATGACGCACATTGCAATCCAGGAAGAGCTCAATGGCAAAGCCGTCGAGTGGATGGAGAAGGTGACCGACGAGCAATACCGCAAGTGATCACGGTTCACCCTGAACGGTAGGAGGTCAATATGAAACGGATGGCCGTCATGATCGCGTTGCTTTCTCTGATTAGGACAACATGGGCTCAGGGCCAGCAGACACAAAACGGGAGGAAATCGGATCCCATGCAGACAATAACTGACATCACGATGGTGGCGCCAGCACTTGAAAAGTATGCGCAGGGCCCGCTTACTGAGCTATGGAAACGCCCTGGGCTCACGGCGCGGGACCGCAGCATCGTTACCATCGCCGCCTTGATCGCGCGCAACCAAACGATTGAAATGCCCTATTATTTCAATCTCGCCCTTGATAATGGCGTTAAACCACGCGAGATTTCTGAAATCATCACGCATCTTGCCTTTTACTGCGGCTGGGAGAATGCGATATCGGCAGTCGCCGTCGCGAAAGGTGTCTTTGCCGATCGTAAGATCGGGGTCGATCAGCTTCCTGCCGCTTCGCCTACGGCGCTTCCGCTCGACAAAGACGGGGAGGCAAAACGAGCAGTGGCTGTGGAACAGCAGTTCGGTAACGTCGCTCCGGGCATCGTCCAGTACACCACGGACGTTCTATTCCGCGACGTATGGCTGCGTCCGGACCTTGCGCCTAGAGATCGGAGCTTGGTGACTGTGAGCGCGCTGATTGCGTCCGGCCAGGTTGCGCAAATCACGTACCATCTCAATCGGGCGATGGACAACGGCCTGACACAAACACAGGCCGCGGAGATGGTCACGCATTTGGCCTTCTATGCCGGTTGGCCGAATGCATTTTCCGCTCTGCCGGTGATGAGGGATGTGTTTGAAAAACGCGGACGCTAGGCCGTTAAGGGAAGAAATCTAGAAGTCTTTATCATGTTGCCGACGCTTAGGCGAACATCGGCGCTGGTCACAGAATGGTCACAAAACTGGGGCCACTCCGTAGAGTTAAGTTATTGACCAATAATGGGGATCTGAAAAGGCTGGCGTCGGCGGTTCTCCATAGCGAACTTCCCGTTGGCGATGCGATTCGCGTAGCGCCCGATGATGGCGCCGAAATATGGCGTGTTGTTGAGATAGGCATCCAGAGTGTCAAAGCCGAGCACGACATCAGCCAGCACACCTTTCTTATCGGGAACTCGCAGGGAAACAATGATTCCGCCGTAATTCATGGCGCGGACTTCCATACCACGCGTGTTCGGTGTAAAGGTCAACCGGGCCCTCTGGAACGGTGCCAAATGATTGATTCTTGATCACGTGCTTCCTGGTTCGTAATTTGACGCGACCGGCAAGGGATGCCACTTGCGATCTGGTGTGCGCCGAGTTGCGCATGGGCGGTCGGCATGCAAATTAGCTACCGTGAGATTGCTGACCCACCCCCTGTCGAACCCTACGCAACCATTTGTGCTGCGTGAGGCCACTCTGGGGTTACCCAAACCACCCCATTGCGATCTGTTGCTCCGGCGGTTTCCATTTCTTGATATCGCTGAGCGGTTTTCCTGAGTAGCGTTCGTGCCGAAGCGTTGTTTCGGCGGCGACTTGCTGTTCCTACTCGTGTTTGGGTCGATCGCGTTGAGTTGCGGCCTGTTTAATATTCTCGACTTCTTTTAAAGATCTCTTTTTTAATGCACGGACGCAGTGGAATGCCTGTTCACGCTCCAGGTAGCTACTCTTAATCGAAAGATCGAGATCGGTCCAACCGTAAAACAGCGCAAGCATCTGACGGGCCCGCCTTTGTTCCTCAAAACTGGCGGATTCCAGCACCGTAGCCAGTTTCAATAGGAGGACAGGATCGTCACTTTCTTTGCTTCTGTACCACCGTGCGTACTCAGGCTCCAAGTCTTGATCCGTGGCTAGCCCTAACTCATTCTTGACCGTGTCAACGAATCTTTTGAACGGTTCTTGGTGTCTTGACTCCTTGTGGTTCTGCGTGATCTCAAGTGCTAGTTTTCTGCGCTGATCTTGCGAAAGACTGTCATCTGAGACAATTATGCGCAAAGCTGCCAATCGCGATTGAACGGTGTCGTGTTGCGCCAAATAAGCGCATAAGACCTTGGGCTCGTATTCCGGACTAGCAAGGTACGATGCAATGTCAGAAAGCTGCTCCTTCGCTTTGCCCCCCGCAACCTGTGCCTCAGATAACTGTATGCCGAGCTTACCGATTGTTTGCTTCAGTGTGTCAACTTCTTTTTCGTTATCCGCTTTCAGCGCGGTAATTTTGTTGTTTGCCGCCTGGAGCTCCTTTTGCAGTAAATCCTCTTGCGCCCGGAGGCTTGCCGCTTCCATCTTCTGAGCGTTTGTCAGCTGCTGCCGTTGGCGTCCAACGGCTCTCTCCTTGTTGCCGGTCTCATTCTCAAGCAGGAGCTGGGCGGCCTGCATCTTTACCTTTTCATTCTTTGTCGTCTTCAGGATCCCACGGAAGGCCTCCGTAGCGGCGCGCTCGTTTACGCTGACCTTTCGTCCCATGGTTTCCCCGGATTCGAAGATGCCACGGGTAGCAAAGCTTGCCAAGATTACGTTTGGGCTTGTCAAGGGCGTTTGAGAGAATCTTGAAGGTATCTTCAGCTTGATAGCTGAAATTGCGGGCCAACATAAGGATGGAACACTGATTGGTTTTTTGCGAGTTCTACGCGGTCCTCGCCCGTGCGTTGTGCTTCTAATCAACTCATTTTCATAAGTTTAGGATGTGGCCCCAATCGACCTTCACTCCAGAGCTCGCACATTTGGTTCCCCAGGGATAGGCCGAGCATCCACACTTCCTAACCAACATTTGAAGTTCCAAGCTACTGATATTTATAGTGATACCTCATGAATGGCGGTAAATGACCTCAATGGCCGCTAAATCATATTTCGCCATGAGAGGCTCCCAGGCCGCGGCCCAACGGACTCATGGAACGACTGACCCAGGGGGCGTCTGGCACCCCGTCCATCGCAAGGAATGCTTAACAATCCTTTAAAAATACTTACGCCGAAAATGGACAACAGGTATACCTGTGAAAAAAAATCCTTCGTTTATTGCACAACCCGTTTCACTTACTCGGATGAACCAGTCCTGTACAGGGGTTCTGTCGACCCGCAATACCAATCGGTAGGAATGGAGGCACAGGCATAAGCAGGCTGTACCGAATACAATGCAGTTCGTCGTCGGTCGATTGCATTGTCCATTTTCGGCGTAAGTATTTTTAAAGGATTGTTAAGCATTCCTTGCGATGGACGGGGTGCCAGGCGCCCCCTGGGTCAGTCGTTCCATGAGTACGTTGGGCCACGCCCGTGGCTTTATCTCCGTTCGACTGTCTCAAAATGAGAATAGATAAAATAATCTCGATTGAATCAAGGCGCAGCCCTTTGACAATACGACGTAATGTCAAACACCAGACAGCAGCCATTAAGAATGAATGAGTTAGAAGGGTAATGTGTATCAGAGAGTAAACACGCAGACGTGCTTCTTGCTCCTGTAGCCCGAAGCGTGTGGTTACCTCAGCACGTCGCCTACCAATTGCACGCGCTCGACCGATCCGCGTTGCAATTGTATCTCAGAACAGCCCGACCAGTCGGTTTTTATAATCACGCAAGTCAAATAAAATAAGCAAGATAGCATGAATTCTCACAGTGAGAATGGGGTCTTAACTATTTTAGACGAGGGGGCCGGAGGAGTCCCCGTGGGTGTCGCTGGCCCGCAAAGCAAGGCCCGGCCAACGGTGCTCCTTGCTCCGACCTCCTTTTTCCCCGTAAACTTTTGAAAAATAGGTGGTTACCTCCATTTTTTGCGTATATCTATATGTGCGGATGTCGTGCAAAAAAGGGGGTCTAGATGTGCCTAAGATGGTACTAAACGTGCATTTCTGGGTAATTCGTAATATATTCAGCCGGATTTGCTTCAGATGCCTTTTTTATCGATTCCACGGCCTTCAGGAGCGCGTCTTTGGTCAGAGTCCACTGATCCTCGCGCTAGCACCTCTACCCCCACAGCGTGTCATTAACTGACATCAGAGGCAGAGGTGGCAGAGTCCTCAGCGGGAGGTCTAATTCCAGTTGTTCGTAAAATTCGGAGTCGTCACTGAGCGTGCAGCAGAGAATTCTTGGTTGAGGACACTGCGGCTTTACTCACAATGGCGTTTGCTGCGATTTCTGTGCACAGCAGGAGCCGATGCACCAGTGTGGCGCGTAGTTTGCCCCTGATTCGACGCTCCTGCTGACGGCCGATCAGTCAACCCAAGAAGCACCGTGAGACGATTGCTTTTGCCGAGCTTTCCACTGGCCCGTCATTCGCCAAGAGTATCCGGCAACATTCTAGCTAAAGGCCTGTCCGGTTAACTCCCATTCATGATAGCTTCCGCTCCTGTCACAATTTTCTCCTGAGCGTCGTTTTTAGCATGTGAACCTGGAAGGCGGGCATTATCGTGGGAACTACGCAGATATTAAGTCGCTCCATGACAGTCCGGAACAGTTCATCGGAGCATTGGGAGGAAGGTGAGTTCCGGGCCGTGTTTCTCCGGCACTACCCCCGGATCGTCGCGTTACTGATACGACTGCTCGGCGACCGCTCACGCGCCGAAGAGATGGCGAACGATGCATTCTGGCGTCTGTACCATCAGCCCGCTCTACAAGTCGACGGCAACATCGGCGGGTGGCTTTATCGCACCGCGACGAACCTAGGAATCGATGCATTGCGCGCTTCTAGACGGCGCCGTCAATACGAAGAAGCTGCCGGAGGAGCCAGAGACGAAGGCAAGAATAGCAGTCCACTAGAGAGCTTGCTGCGCGAAGAGAAATGCCTCCGAGTGCGTGCCGCATTGTCCTTAGTTAAACCTGCCCAGGCACAGTTGTTGATTTTGCGCAGCTCTGGGCTGTCCTATAAGGAACTCGCCGACGCTCTCAATGTGAAGACGAGCAGCATCGGCACCATGTTGAATCGTGCCGAGGAAGAATTTCGTAACTGTTACCTCGCACTTCATCCGAACGAGGAGGAGCTATGAACTGCATTCATGACGGAATTCTCAGGCAGCATCTGGATGGTGAACTGGCCGGTGCCGAGCTCGTAGAGGTCACGGACCACCTCGCTTCTTGCGCAGACTGCTGCGCCCGTTTCGAGAAGCTGGCCGCTGCGAGGGCGCAGACTGAGGAGGTGTTGGGGATGCTAGCTCCGGCGGACAATGTCGCGATCAATCCCGCGATGGCCTATGCCCAATTTACCAATCAATTTGCAGCCGATCGTGAGGGCAAGACGTGGATCAAGCGGCTACTCGCTCCACGCTGGCGTCCAGTCTGGGGATTGGCAGCGGTCGCATTGATTGTCACAATTTTGGTGAGTGTCAATCCAGTTCGGTCCTGGGCGCAGCGAGTCTTGGCTATGCTGCGGGTTCAGAAGATTCAGGTGGTTACGATCGATCCCACCACTCTGATGTCCAGCTCCGAACCGGACTCGCGTCCCTATAAGCTTTTCAATCAGTTTATCGCCGACAACATTGTGGTCACGATGGATCCTGGCAAACCTAACGTCGTTTCGAACCTGACAAGAGCTGCCCAGTTGACGGGATACCCGATCCGCGTGATCGGTAGCCTAGGAGCACCACACAGCGTCGAGGTCAATGGTGAAACCGCGTTCCAGATGACTATCAATCGTGATCGTGTGGCGACCCTGCTGGATGAGATTGGTCGTTCCGACATCAACATTCCCGAGTCGGCAAACGGCGCGTTGATCGCCGTTCACATTCCGAAGACAGTCATCTCGATGTACGGAGATTGCCCAGTTCGGCACGGATATGTGACCTCCAATTCGCGCTCCCAGGCTGAGGCTTTGGCCGAGCGCAAGATGGAACGCATGGCAAACATAAAGGACACAAATTGCACCTATCTTATTCAGGCCCCCAGTCCGACTGTGAGCGTTCCCCCCGATCTCAACATGTCGGATATTGCGGAAGCGGCATTGGAACTGGCGGGCATGAGTCCCGCAGAGGCGCGGTCCTTCTGCCAGACGGTGGACTGGTCTTCCACCTTGGTGGTACCCATTCCGCGCAATTCCAGCTCCTATGAGACAGTGACCGTGGACGGGGTGGAAGGCACCTTGATCACCGAGACGCTCTCGCAGGGAAATCGGTATAGTCTGTTGTGGATCAAGAACGGAGTGATCCATTCCCTGGCAGGTCACGGGAACTCGTCCGATGCCTTGAGTCTGGCCGCTTCGCTGCGCTGATTCAGCCGATCGATGGAGATGACCCGATTTTCCGACCTTGCCATACGCACCCGCGGGCTGCGCAAAGTCTTTGGCGGCAAAGTGGCCGTCCGAAACCTCACCCTCGATGTTCCCAGAGGTGAGGTCTTCGGCTTCTTGGGACCAAATGGAGCGGGTAAGAGCACTTCGGTGAAAATGCTGCTGGGCCTGGTATTGCCCACAAGCGGCGAAGCTCAAATTCTGGGTTGCCCTGTCGGCGACGTCAAGACACGCAGCCGAGTTGGTTTTCTTCCCGAACATTTCCGCTTCTACGATTGGCTCACCCCTACAGAGCTTCTCAAACTGCACGGTCGGCTCTACGGTATGTCGCACGCGAAACTCCGCGAGCGGGTTCCCGTTTTACTTGACTTGGTAGGCCTCACGCCGCACCGGGACAAAAGCCTGCGCGATTTTTCCAAGGGCATGTTACAGCGCATTGGCCTCGCACAGGCGCTCTTGAATGAACCCGACTTGATCTTCCTCGACGAGCCGACGTCGGGCCTAGATCCGGTCGGCCGCCGCCTGGTTCGCGACATCATTAAAGCCCAGCGCGAGCGCGGGGCAACCGTCCTACTGAACTCCCATCTGCTTGGAGAGGTCGAAATCACATGCAACAGCGTCGCTTTTATTAAGGATGGCGAGGTGGTGGAGACTCGGCAACTCGATGACGATATCGAGGACCAAATCACGGTGTCTATAAGGGCGCCCAATGTGACTGCGGAGATTGCGGATGGCCTGTCACGGTGGAGTCGGTCTGTTCGCACGAAATGTGAGCGCCTGACGCTCTCCGTGTCATCCGGTGCGGTGGTGCCGGAGATCGTGCGCTATCTTGTCGCAAGCGGCGTCGATGTGTATGAGGTCACTCCCCAGCGTCTTTCACTCGAAGAACGTTTTCTCGAAATCGTCGGCACCGATGGAGGGCTGTGATGGGCGTCTGGATCATGGCCGGAGTGACATTCCGCGAAGCCGCGCGCAAGAAAATGCTGTGGATGGCACTCGCCGCCGGTAGTGCCTTCCTCATTCTGTTTGGTACGGGCCTCCATTTTCAGGCCAAAGATTTTGCCGCGCACGGCATGAGCCCAGTCTTGCGGCGGGAAATCTCCTTCACCATGGTGACCATGGGCCTCTATGCCGTCGACTTGCTGGCGGTGCTCATGACAATTCTCACCTCCATCGACACGCTCTCCGGTGAAATCGCCTCCGGGACGATTCAAGCGATCGCGGCGAAGCCGGTCCCACGTTGGCAAGTGCTCCTGGGCAAATGGTTTGGCTTCTGCGGCATGCTAACCGCGTACATTGCAATCATGGTGGGCGGCGTGAACGCCGTAACCTATGCCATGGCGGGTGTCACCGCACGTCATCTCGCACGAGGCCTCTCATTGATGTGGATGGAAAGCATAGTGCTCCTCTCGGTGGTTTTTGTCTTTGCGACCTACTTTTCGACGTTAACCACGGGCGTGCTTACTCTCGGGCTCCATGGACTCGCATTTCTTGGTGGTTGGATCGAGCAATTTGGAGCCATCACTCAGACGCCGCGCGCAGTCAATGTCGGGATCATTGCGAGTGTTCTCATGCCCAGCGAAGCGCTCTGGCGCCGCGCGGCCTTCGAAATGCAGTCGCCGCTGGCCAATTCACTGCGCATCTCCCCGTTCAGCACCCTCTCCGTTCCGAGCATGGCCATGGTCTTCTATGCACTGCTGTATTTGGCAATCGCGCTCGCTGTCGCCATACGCCGTTTCTCCCAGCGTGATCTGTGAAGCTGCAGGCTTGAATTCCGTTTACCAGGTGATGATAAGAGAGCGAATTGCAAATGGGGTTTCCTGCTTATCCGAAAACCTGACACCGAGTCGCTGGTTGGTTCTGTGTGCCAGGATCCACGCGAGCTTCCCGATGGGATCTCCTTGATCGCAGCAGAAATGGGCGGATCGACGTCAGTTTTTATCGGAATCCGCCGTGCCGTCTGACCACTTCGAGATTGGAACCAGAAAAACGGTCAATCGGTCTGGAGTATCCTCTCCTGCAAAAATCGGAGAGCCCGGCAGGCCTGCGCCCCAGACCTTAGCGTCTGTTAGCGGGACGAAAAACATCAAGTGTGGGTGCCAGTGCCCGTCACGGTCGCTCAAATATCCTTCTTTCGACATCATGTAGCACATCGAGCCAAATTCCAGCGCGGGCAATTCCTTCTTGTCGAGCGTAGCCTGGATTGCGTCGAACATCTGAGTTTTCGATTTTCCGGCCAACACCAACTTGGTTTTAGCGATCGTGATTGGAAGATACGACCGCGCAGCTGGGGCGTTGAAGCAGATCGGAGCACGAAGTTTTGGATTCCAAAAGTCCGGATCATCGACTCCGGCGGTCCAGGATCGCTGCACCATACACACGAAACCGTTCGTGCCCTTGACCGCCGTTCTGTATCCTTGCCGGTCGAGGACCATGACGTCAGCGCTGCCCGAAATGGCTCTTGGGGCCGCACTTCTCGCTAGGGCTATTTCCGCACTCGAGTCCGCATTCAAGTATTGGTCAAGAGGAGCCATGTGGGGATAGGGTGTATCAGCCGTCTGCGGCTGTGCCTGCACTACCAGGCTCAGCAGTAAAGCCGGTACGAGGACTGTTAATCCGATTATCCTTACCATTCTGCTCTCCCTCGAGTTCTTCTCGGATACGCCATTGTGCCACAGCATGTGAATGGGATCTGGCTCG